>Ga0315298_1003137_pt1 | contig 26738 bp, 26 predicted proteins | sample WHS_1_MG_FD_203077 | JGI IMG/M metagenome (GOLD analysis project Ga0315298, IMG submission 203077) | Extremophilic microbial mat communities from Washburn Hot Springs, YNP, Wyoming, USA - WHS_1_MG | ecosystem: Environmental > Aquatic > Thermal springs > Hot (42-90C) | place: USA: Wyoming... | reverse complement strand
AAACAACTTACACCTTGATTTGAGTCATAAAACCCTGCTTGGGTAGCTTATTTTCTCATTAGATATCATGTCTCTTTGATTCCTGAAAAGCTATCTAAATGAAGATTAAGAGTTAAATGAGGAACTATTGTGGGGATTGGTCGGAAGCCACGAGACCTGATTGGCCAATCGTCTCATTATGATCTAATAATGTCATTAATGTTTTGACTGACCACATAGTGAGCCATGAGGATTTGGCTTATAACCATGAACCCTTTAAAGACGAACCATTTGGACACTCCTTGGAACCTCTGCCTCACGCAAACAGGGAAGATTTTCTGGGTCCCATTTTTTGTGGTAGGGGTCTCGGAGGAGAAAAATTCTCGTTACCTTTAAGAATTTGAATCTAATGGATGATCGGAGGTATCAAGACAAGACGGTAAACCCACATTCTCAAAGAAACTAGGGTTAAGGGAAAGAGTTTGATGGCTAAAATATGTGGCTATTCTTCTTAAGAAGGAGTTTCATCCCTGAATGGGATAGGCAGGTAGATGGAAACTTTCAATTATTTTTGGTGGGGAAAAGGGTTAGGGTTGCTTAAATGAGCCCCTAAAGGGCTCCTTTGCGCAACCTCTTTATCAAAAAGAAAGATAGCCCTTTCTGAGATAAGTTAGAGAAGAAGAGAAGCTCTTTCTTACAGCAGGAATCCTTTTCTATCTTGACAGGTGCCTTTTAAAGGGTGCCTCCTTTTCGCTATTTTCCTTTTTGGGAGAGACCCATCTTCTTCCGATAGGTCCAGAGATTATTTTTAACTTTGTTTAAATCTCTTCTCATGTTCTAACGCTTATAATTTCAGAATATCAGAGAAGAGGAGATGAAAAAGCAGGGAAAAGTTGCCTAAAGAGGCAAGTTTAGAAGGGTTTTTGAGGATAAAGTGGGAATAAAATTGAAATAATTTTAAAAATAAAAAGCCAGAAGACTTATCTTCTGGCTCATTCTAAGAATTTATAATTGATCTTTGAAACGAAAACTTTTAGGTTTTTTAAATATCCCCTTGGATATGGAATATTTTCCTTCTTTTAAATGCTAGCAAATCATTTATCATCTCCAATAGATTTCTTTTTCAAATGGATTTTCTTCAAACCAATCTATCAAATCATTTCTTTCCGAATCAAAATGGGCTAAAACAAAAAACCTATGAGTTGAATTTTGGGCAGAATGTAAGATGTTAAAAGTATTTTTACCTAAACGCTTTATCTCTTCTGGGATTGGTTGTAATGAAATCAAAAATGTATATTTTGCATCAAAAAGTTCTTTATACATTTTTGTTTGATAAATATCATTTATTGTTATTTTCTGCTTTACCCCCGCTATCAAGAAATCATTTGAGTATTTATCGCTTACAAACCCAGTAATATCAGGTTTTTTGGTAAGGAATGAAAAAATTATCTCTCGATTATTATGTACAGCTTGTTTTAATTTCGGACTAAATCCTGTTGAGGCTGTGATTTCTAAATAAACCGGTTTCTCAGCCAATCTTGATTTCAAAATTCCTTCTAATTTCGCTTTTATTAGCCCGTAATACTTTTCTTCAATTTTAGTTTTTTTCTTTTCCCACATATCATATTCTAAAATTTAATTTTCTAAGAAATTTCTCTATATCTATATTTATGTAAATCAAAATAACTTCGTCCAAACGCCTTTGAATCTATTGATGCATGTACCCATCCTGCTGACATAAATTTAGTTTTGCGTATTTTTATGACTATTATTTCGAAATCATATCTTTGGAATATTTCTGTCAAAAAGCTAAGATTTTATAATACTCTTTTTCAAAGGATATATTTTATTACCCAATGAAAGGTATATTTCATCAAAAAAATTTAACTCGTTTTTAGTTAAATTTTGTTTAATTGTATTTTTAAATTTTTCATAGAAATGATTTATCTCATTAAAGATAATTCCTTTAATAAAAGCAGATACAGTATAAGGCACTATATAAAGCCACATTTCATCGTATTCCTTTCTTACATCAGTTAATCTATTTATTTTTCTTTTTATTCTTCCTATTAATAATGATTCAAATAATAATAATTTACAATTTTGTGATTTATCTGTTGCTAGAAATTTTGGACCTACTGGTTTTGCTAAGTTTATCATTTCCTTTGAAGTATCATATCTTACTATTTCTATCCCTATCTTTTTCTTAGATTGAGTAATTAAAGTAAAATCTGGAGGTTCCCCAATTTCCAATTTTTTTATTTTTATATCATTTTTTATTTTTTCTATAAGAAAAAAGAGCTTAAATAATTCCTCATTTTTCTTTTTGTTTTGTTGGTTATTATAAGGTATTATGCCGCTTATTATCTTGTTCCAAAACTCAGCAGTTGATAGCATACTGCCAATTTGATTTAATTTCTTCATACTTTCATAATTTAATAAAAAATCTTCATATGTTTTAGAGTTAAGGAAATGCAAATAATCTATAAATTTTTTAAATACTTTTTCCTGAAACTTTTCTTTATCTTCTTTTATTTTCTCTACATCTTCTTTTATTTTCATTAGGAGACAATATAAATCGCATAATAACCTTCTAATTTTGTATTCATTATTTTGTGAGAATTCCAAAGTTGGCGGATAACGACAATTACTATTTAATTCCCATTTTTCCCACACGTTCAGGTCTATTTCTTTTAGCAAAAGCAAAGGATTTCCCTCCCATTCCCAAAAAAGATTTCGCTTAACCTCCCATGATATTTTTTCAGTATTTTTAAAAAGATAAATCATTAAACGTTTCTTGTTAAAATTATTCGCTTTATCCAGGAAACATGATATCAATTGTTTATCAGTCAAATTGGAAATCAGCTCTTTAAATACATGATATTGAACATATAATAATGGATAATCGGCTTTTTTACTTTGATGTTCTAAATATATGAGGAATTGATCAGCAGATAATTCAAACCTTCTACATAACATCTGATGGGAAAAGATGGGGTAATCACCTATTGTGTTAAACAGTTTCTTTAGAATCTTGGTTTTCTCTTCTGTAGGAAAATGTTGCACCTTTCCTTTTATCTCTTCAATCATATTTTCTAAAAGGCGTCCGGGGCTAGATTGAAAAATTTCCCTTTTTTCTTGGAAAAAATTTTCTAACTCTTTATACTTTCCATTTCTTATAATTTCGTTAAATTCTTTCAGCAATTTATACATGTTCGGCGCTCAAAGTGTTCTTTCAACTATTTCTATCTCTTCCGGCGTGAGGCCGTAAAGTTTATAGACGAGTCCGTCGATATGCTTTTGGTATTCTGTAGTATCTGCTTGGGGGTTTTGTTTTTTGGCTGAAAGGATTTTATCTACCGAAGTTTCTATCTGCCGCACCAGTGGTTCATTGCCAGGAATGATGGGAAGAATGGAAATACGTTCAACATATTGATTGGAAAGTAAAAATCCAGTATCTCCGTACAAATGTACATAGCTTTCTACATAGAAATCTATAAGTTTGGAGTTTAAAATGCCTAACAAGTAGTGCAAGTTTTCCCCAATCATAAAAGCCATTGAGTCAAGTATATATAAACTTTTCGGAACTAAGCAAAAAGAAAATTGTTTTGTCACTCTTTGCCACACAATCTTTTCTTTTTGAAATTCGGGGTAGTAATCGCAATCCCTGAGCTCCCACCAGTAATCGCCTTGGTCATCACGGTTAAGGAGCCCTTTTCTCCTGCCCTGAACTTCTTTGTCTGCAAATGATATTAAATACTGATATAAGGCAGGGTAGGTCTCTTTGAAAAATTCATCAGGTTTCTTTTTACCACGATTTTTATTTGTCCAGCCTGATTCAATCTTTATCAACCACATACCTTCCCACCTATAATAATACCTTCCAATATCTCTACCTCGTAAAACTGGCTTTATTATTTCTTCCGTTCTTTCCCTTTCCTCTTCTGTTTCGCAGTTTGCCAAAATTCTATTTCTCGTTTCAGTGTCAATGATAAACGCTTCGTTAAAGCCCGTTAAAATACCTCTGTAAATTCTTACATCCCAATCTTTCAGGGGCTTGCCGATTTTTTCTATTTTTTCCTTGAGGCTTAAAACCGATTCATCTGCCAGTGTCCAAGCATTGTTAGAAAGTTTTTCCTGTAGCATCAAGTTTTGATGTTTAGTTACATGGGTTATAAGGTCTCCATCAATCTGGCTTTGGACATTTACAAATCTTAGCAGATGCTCTCTATCAGGAGTTTCTTTTTTAAATAGAATGATATTTGTATCAACGGTTGCCTCAAAGACAGGATAACCACCAAAATCTATAAGATTTAAAACTCTTGTCTTTTCCTTAAGAAATTTGCGCAAGTTTTCTCCATACTTTGCCCTCATCCACTTGTTGCTGGAGATGAAACAAAGGTATCTATTAGGAGCAAGTATGTTAAAGCTTTTTTCATAGAAATATGTATAGAGGTCAGAAGTTGAATTGAATACATGATAACCCGCCTTTTGCAATGATGGCTTATAATCTTTAATTCTTTCTTGCCTTACATACGGTGGGTTTGCAATTACAATATCAAAGCCACCTTTTTCCTGAAAGACTTCAGCAAAATAAAGATGCCAGGGGAAGAAGGGCCTAATCTTATTACCAGTAGTAAATTCTCTTAATTGTTGTTCAAATTTCTCTAAATCAAGGCCGGTTGTTTGATACAATCTATCTTTTTCTTTCTTAATAATTTCCTCTCGCTCTCTGGCATTAGGAATGACTTTATATTTTTCTTCAATACTTTTTAGTTGTTTGAAGTAATCAGATTTTTGCTTTTGAAGTTTTGTTTCAAAAATCCTAATTACCAAATCTTCAATTTCCTGTTTCAATTCCTCCTTCTCTCGGGCATTTGCTTTGTTAAGATATTCATCTTTTTTCTTCTTTAATTCTTGGATAAGAACATCTGTTTCGCTTTTTTGTAAATTAAGCTGACCATCTTGGCTTTCATCTTCTTTATCGAGGTTAATCCCCATAAATTCTGATATCAGGCTATCTCCCTGCATTATTTTATAGTCAAGGTTTGGAAGAGGTTTAATTTGCTTTATATCTTCTTCATCAACAATGAGCGATAGCCAGAGACGAAGTTTGGCGATTTCAATTGCTCCAGGGTCTATATCAACGCCATAAAGACAGTTTTGAATAGCCTGGCGTTTGAAATTATAAAGGGTTCTGTTATTGCCATTAGAGATATAAGGTGTAAGGGCATTTCGAGTTCTTATAATTAATGTCATCATTCCCACTGGAAATGCCCCTGATCCTACTGCCGGATCACACACGCGAACACAAGATAACTTCTCATCTATAAGTTTTGCATTCTTCCTAATGCTTTCCGGAAGTTTAAAAGAATATCTTTCTGTCTCACGACCAGTAATAATTACCCGGCTATCATGCTCCACCACTGATTCTCCATATCTAATTAAAATATCAATATCCTCTTTATTTATCTTCCCTTCAAGTTCTGTTGCTAAATAATTAATCAAACTTTCTTGGCACATATAGTGGACGATTTCCCGAGGGGTGTAATAAACTCCGTATTGCTTATTAAATTTATTTTCAGCTCCTTTTTGACCACTTTTCAGTGCTTTTTTGTATTCTCCATAATTATCAGGTCGAATGGCATTAAATTTCTCATATGCCTTCCCTAATAATTCCGGATCAATAGCTACCTCTTTTTCTAATGGTTCATCCTCTTTTACAGTGAAATTATAACGATCAAAGACATCTAAAATACCAGTACCGACATCTCCTTCTTTTGTTTTTAAATTATTTGAGAAAAGCTCATTTGGTAAAAGAATATCAATATTCCACCAGTCGTAGTTATTGATAGGATCAAAGAGGCCTCCATTTAGGAATGGAATTCTACAATCAAAGCGGCTATAATAGTCGCCTGGCCGCTCAATTCTTAAGGCTTCGTAGAAGAGTGGCTCTAAAATGTCGTTGAAGAAATTATCATAGTTACCATGTTTTTTATTAAAAAGCTCCCTTAAAAAATGACGAGAGCCTCCGCCCCAATCTTCTCCTCTTTTTACACCAAACCATCCCTTCTTTTGGAGAAAGTAAAGAAACAGAATTTGGCCCAAAAGTTTTTTTGAAAAATCCACAGTATTGATATTTTTGGATTCAAATTCCTTTTTGAGATCTTCATTCTTTCTAATAACCTTATCCAATTCATCTACAATTCGGATAAAAAGCTCACGATATTTTTCAAAGAATTCTTTGGTAACCTTCTCTACACTGAATGCTTCTTCAATGTCTTTAAGAAAAATTTCATCTTCTCTTTCAAGTATAGGCACCAGACGACTTTGGGCGGTATGACTGCTTTCGTTTTTTCCAACAATGAAAGAATAGCGACGGGCTGGAGTAAATTCTTCTCTTGCTTTGCCTTTCTCAGGGTCAATCTTATACTCCATCTTTACCAGCGAAAAACGCCACTCATCAGGATTTGGAGGAACAAAAGCAACAAGGGCGGCATCTTTTAATTCACCACCCCGACTGCCATTAAGATACCAAGCAATAAAGTTTCTCTGAGTAGTTCGAGCTCGCTCAAGAGAGGTTTCTTTTTTAAGTCTTGCCACAAGGATATCTATCTTTTTCCCTTCCGGATCCTGATATTTGCCAATTCGTTCAAGGGTCTGAATATATGGGTCATAGGCATCTGGGATGTAGTTGCCTCTATAAATAAAAGGGGCATCTTCAAAATGATTGAGTAATTCTTTTGTGAAGCGATAAAAACGATCCTTATCAAAAGGATTCTGAAAAGTCTCTCTAACAAGTTGTTTCGCTTCATCTCTGTTCATAGTTATCCACCTACAAAATATTCCGATAAAATAACCTCTGTGGGGCCAAATGTCTGAGCAGTGCTTTCCGAAATATGACTTTCAAGCAATTCTTCAGGTATATTTTTCTGTAATACCCCAAGAATCCGAAGTGGTTGGTTACCATTTGTTTTAATCTCTTTCTGTAAGGCCTGAAGGGTTCGTTTTGTGGTCTGTTTTGTAAGCCCGCCTTCTTCAAGCTGTTGCATCACTTTCCTAAGATAAAGCTCTTGATCCTCGGTGAACTGCCTTAAATCTCTTACCGCTTTGAGAATCCGAATAATTTGAGTGGCTGCATCCCGTCCGCCTCTCATTTTTGTTTCCGGCGCTTCTTCTGTAGTGGCATAAAAGAAAGCCTGCTTATTTTTTTCTAAAAGTTCATAATAATCTTTTCCTATTTTACTTCGGGGGGTATCCGGTTTTGTCTCAAGAAGTTTTGCTGCTGAAAAGAAATCAAGTTCTTGGGATTCCTTATTATCTTTTGAGAGGTAGAATTTTTGAAGCTTTCCCTTCCGGAAATAAGTAAGAAGCTGGCCAGCCATGTCACTATGGATACGGGCGGTTCGGGCCTTCTTAGGAAGGCGTTTTATTTTTTCAAATAAGTCTGGGTTGTTATCACGAACCTCTTTGATTTCATTAAGGTATTTAAGTACACTCTCTTCCTCTTCGTCCTCGCCAGTGATGGTCTTTTTGGAGATCAAACGATTAAACAGTTCATGCGATCCAATAGGTTCGCCTTCAGTGAGGATGCGAGCATCTTCCCCAAGAAGGGTCATAAAGGCATGAATCTTTGCCTCAGCTGCTTCTTTAAGTTTGATCTCATCGTTTGATTGCTCTGTTGGAAAGAAAGTGAAGCTATAAATCTTATCGAACTCAGTATCTACCCGATTGATTCGACCTACTCTTTGCATAAGCCTAGTCGGGTTCCAGGGAATATCATAGTTTATCACTACATTTGAACGATGGAGGTTTACTCCTTCAGAAAGAATTTCAGTCGTAATAAGAATACGATAATCATCCTTAGGAAAGCGTGCCCGGGCATCAAAATTCTCAATTACTTTTTCCCGGATATTGGCACTTGAGGCACCAGAAAAAAGCAAAGTTTGGCCAGGAGCAATTGATTCAAGATTTTTTGCCAGATACTCGGCTGTCTCTTTTGATTCGGTAAAAACTACAAGTTTTTGGTTTTTAAGAATTTTATTGGAAGAAAGTAATTCTTTGAAGGCAATGAGTTTTGGGTCTCTTTTTAAATTACTCCACATCTGCTCTATCTCTTTTAATATTTTAAGGTCTCGTTCAAGGTCAATTTTGAATTCATCTTTGAAATCCTTTGCTGGATATACTTCTGCTTTTTCCTCTTCTATAAGACGCTGAATCGTCTCCTCATCATCATTTTCTAAAAGCTCAAAAATTTTATTTATATATTTTTTGCTGACATAGACATTACCTTTGTCGAATTCTTTTAAAAAGTGCTCATATGAATATATAAATCTTCCAATAGTATTTCGAAAGGCATAAAAACTTGATTCCAGCCTTTTTACAAGGAGGATTTTCATAAACTTACCCATATTTTCCTGAGCAAGTTTTTCTGGCTGAGTTAGCTCACCCTTATAATAGAGCATTGGTTTATAACGAGCATAACTAAAATGATTTGCTATTAATTCAATAGTTCGATTGAAGATTTTATCTTCGGTTTCGGTAAATTGGTAAAAAACAGGTTCAGGATCAGCAACATCGGGAAAACGCAATTTTTGTTTCTCCAGATCACGAGCAAAATAACGAACAATCTCAGAGCGAGTACGTCGCACCATAAGATACTTTAAGACTTTTTCTCTGATTTCTTTTGCATTTTCCTTTACCACTCTGAGATATTCTTTATAATCTTTTTGCCGATCAAGATTTTTTAATCTCCGATCAAGAGATGAAAAAAAGCTCTCTAAATCAGGAAGATTTGGGATGGTACTTTTTCTTGATTTCTGGAAAAGTTTAATCTGTGCAAGGATATCCTTAGGAGAATTATTGTAAGGAGTGGCAGTGACAAGAATAACTCGCTTTCCGCGACAAATTTGAGCCAACTTTTCATATGAGATTGTTGTCTCTGTGCGAAATCTGTGGGCTTCATCAATGATGACATTTTTGTATTTTTCAGTTCCCTCCATTATAAGATCATCAAGCTTTCCAAGGGATTCAAAACGAGTTTGTCTTACCCCGAAGTCCTCAAATACATTTGGCCATGAACCCGGATAGCTTTTTTCAAGAAGCACAGGCGGAGCGATAACAAGATTTCGCCCATCCAATTGATGGCAAAGCATTGCCGCAATGTAAGTTTTTCCAAGCCCTACGACATCAGAAATAAAGACACCACCGTATTCATCAAGAATCTTTTTAGCGTTAAAAACAGCTTGTTCTTGATATTCCAGTTTTTTGAATTCCGAAGGGGTATAGACATAAGAGACTTCCTCAGTCCGGGCAAGATCATCTTTAAAATATTCATATAAAAATTTAAGATAGAGTTCATATGGGGAGATAGTATCATTTAGCCAAGTCCTTGTATGGATTGACTCTATATATTTGTCCTTCACATCAACTGCATTCTGCCAAAGTTGTTCAAATTTTGTTTTTGCAAATTCATAATCTGCTGGGTTTTTGAGCTCCACATTGAATTCAAGATTATCTCTTAAACCAGATGCCGTGAAATTACTCGAACCAGTAATAACTCGGCCTACATCTCTATCGCCTTGTCTGAAAGTCATGATGTAAAGTTTGGCATGAATGTTTTCTGTAGGATAAGCTTTTATCTCTAACTTTCCCGATCTTAGCCATTCAATAAATTTATAGACTCCTTCTTCTACGCTCAAATTATCTTCCGACTCTTCCATCTCTTTCGCGATATCTTCTTCAAATTTTTGCTTAACTTCAGCATGAGAAAAGTGAAGCGATGGCTGTATTTCGTTTTTAACTTCCCGGATAATTTTTAGAGTTTGGGGATTTGTACTAATACCGATCAAAATTCTGATCTTTTCCGAATTTTCAAGGGATTTATAAAGTGCATGAAAACCACTGGTATAGAAATATCCAACAAGGACATCAAAAAGGCGGGTATCTTTGATAAGCACTTTGAACCTATCAAGGAGGGTCTTACCTTCCTCATTGGTAATAAAGGTTGAATCCAAATTCATATATTTATGATAGGCTAAAAATTGAAATAATTCAAATGATTTTTATCATTTGAGAGAAATTCTCCTCTTCACCTTACGCCTTTATTCAACCTGAAAGGTAGAGGAATATGAAATCAAATCAAGAAAAAAATGAAAAATTTCAAAGATTTATTTTTGAAGAATTCGAGAAATCTCAAAAATTGAGATTGAAATTTTTTGTCTAAAAAGTCAATTTCACCTTCCTTTTTTCGCTTACCTTTCTCGCTTAACCTGAAAGTAATGGTGTTAAGCAAGGAGGCAATTGAAGAATTTAAGAAAATCTATCTTGAGGAATTTAAAGAAGAGATTTCAGATGACAAGGCTCAAGAGCTTGGAGAAAGTTTGATTTCTCTTTTTAAAATAATCTATCGGCCTATTCCTCAAAAAGAAAAAGATAATAAACAAGAGCCATCTTAGGCTCTTTCTGTTGACTTTATTTCTGGATAAGATAAATTAGATCCAGAAAGGCCGACCAATGAAAAATCTTAAATTTCCAATCTTATGCGTTATATCATCTACTGCCGCAAATCCTCTGAAGTAGAGGACAGGCAGGATCTCTCCATTGAATCCCAGATTAACGAATTAAAAAGGCTGGCAGAGAGGTTGAATTTAGAAGTTGTTGATGTCTTAACTGAATCCCAATCAGCAAAATCACCAGGAAGACCGATCTTTAATGAGATGATGAAAAAGATTAATCAGGGAAAGGCCGATGGCATCATCTGTTGGAAACTTGATAGATTGGCTAGAAATCCTATTGATGGAGGCCAGATTATCTGGATGCTCCAGAAAGGAATTATCAAACATATTCAGACATTCGATCGAAGCTACTATCCTGAAGACAATGTCCTCTTAATGAGTGTTGAGTTTGGAATGGCCAATCAATTTATTTTAGATTTGAGCAAGAATGTCAAAAGAGGCCTCAGAACAAAGCTCGAGAAAGGATGGCGGCCAAACCTGGCACCTCTGGGTTACCTTAATAGCAGAACAAAGGGAAAAGGGAAAAATGAAATTATCAAAGATCCTGAGAGGTTTGATTTAATAAAGAAAATGCGGAAGCTGATGCTGTCTGGAAGTTACAGCCCACCAAAAATTCTTAAGATTGCCAACAATAAATGGGCTCTTAGAACCCGTAATGGAAAACCTCTTTCTCGAAGCCTGATTTATAGAATCTTTACCAACCCTTTTTACTCTGGTCTCTTTGAGTATCCCATAGGAAGTGGCAATTGGTATCAGGGAAAGCATGAGCCGATGATAAGCATTGAGGAATATGACAGGGTTCAGATGCTCTTGGGAAGAAAAGGTAATCCCAGACCCAAAAAGCATAACTTTGCTTTTAGAGGGTTAATAAGGTGCGGAGAGTGTGGAGCAACAATAACTCCTGATGAGAAAAATCAGATTATCTGTTCTAATTGTCGGTATAAATTCTCCTCAAATAATAGATTAGAGTGTCCCAGATGCAAAACCAGAATTGAGAAAATGGAAAAGTCAACAATTCTCAGGTATCTTTACTATCACTGCACAAAAAGAAAAAATCCTGATTGCTCTCAGGGTTCAATAGAGGTGAAAGAACTGGAAAGAGAGATTGATAAGATTCTTTCCCGGATTGAGATTTCAGAGGCTTTTAAAAACTGGGCAATAAAGTATCTCAAGGAGGAAAATGAAAAAGAGATCGCATCGAGAGAAAATATCATGGAGAGTCAGAGGAGAGCCTATACCAATTGTTTTAAAAAACTTGATAACCTCATCCAGCTCAAAATCTCTCCCTTAAACAGCGATGGAAGCCTCCTCTCTGATGAGGAATATGCTAAAAGAAAAACTGAACTAATGAAAGAGAAAGCCCGGCTGGAAGAAGTCTTGAATGATACTGAAGAAAGAGTAAATAAATGGTTAGAGATTGCCGAAGAACACCTTTGATTTTGCCTCTCAGGCCCGTTATTGGTTTAAAAATGGCACTCCAGAGGAGAAAACACAAATTCTTCAGGCCTTAGGTTCGAACCTAATTTTAAAGGACAAAAAACTCTATTTTGAACTTTAAAAACCCTTCAGGTGGCTTTCTGATGTCTCATCTGGGTTTCCAGAGGTTAGAGCCATGTTCGAACCTAAAAAATTGGGCCTAAATGAACGTAAATTGGAAAAACTTTTCTCCCAAAATCCCATTCTGCGGAGAACTTTGGACGAAGTTCGAACCTGGATTATTGAGAATATGGATAGTTTCTATGTTCCTTCTTTTAAGGAAAGATTGCCAAAGGCAGCCTGATATTTGGATTACCCGCGCCACTTGTGTTTATTTTAATTTAGCAGATTTAAGGGATTTGGTAAAGAGGGAATTTTTTGGCAGTGTTAGGATTCTCTTTGGAGGTCAAAAAGAAAAACCACTTCCAGGATAAAAGAAGTGGTTATGAAAATAGTTTTAAGTGCTACCCATTCTTGTTTCCATCTTTTCCATGATTTTGGTCTGATTCAAAATCATCTGAGCGATTTCTTTCTGGCCCATAGCTAATTCTTTTTGGCCGGCAGCAATTTCTTTTAACATCTTCCCCATATTCTCCTGGATTCGTCTATCTGATTTCCAAGCAAGGACGATGGCTAACACAGTAATGACCGTTCCCACAACAGTAACAATAATTTCCATCTTTTCACCTCCCATCGGTTAGTTTCCGCCCATATTTTTAAAGGACAGTTTTCTATTTTCAGTTTAACAAAAAACAAGGATTTGGTAAAGGAATGATTTACACAAAAATTGTTAGAAACCCTGATGAAAAGTGGGGTGCTCGGTTAAGATATTCCCCATGAAATGGATCAAAATAGCATTTTGCCTAAAAAATAGGCAAACCTGAGATTTGCTTAACTTATTGTATTTTTAAGGATCTTCGTATTCCCATCGCCAATATCCAGGGACCCAGACCCTTCGCCAGCAACCCCAATAGGGATCCCATTGCCATTCCCAGTAACCAGGCACCCACTCTCGATAATAAGAAGGTGGAGGATAATAGGGTGGATAATGATAAAGAGGAGTTGGTGACCAAAAAATTACTGGTGTAGCAATGAAAATCCCAAAATGGTAATGTCGTGGGTGACGCTGGGCTAAAGCTAAGTCATTGGTTAGGAAAATGAAAATTAAGCCGATAATAATTAGCATCCCAACCAAAAAGATTTTCTTCATCTCCTCTCACCCCTTTCTTAATTGATCAAATTATAAAAATTTCTTCTTTCATTTTCAATCACTTATTTAAAGAGAGAAGCTTCTTGCTTTCTTTCACGAGATGATTTAAAAATACCTCAAAGCGGTAAGAAAATGGGAAAGATAAACCAATTGATTACCATTGAAGAGATGAGAGAGAGGATCCAAAGAAGGGATGACCCATTTGATTTGACAATTGAAAAATGGATTCGTATCCGAAAATTTCTTGAAACTGCCAATACCTTAAGTGATTTTCAAGAGCTTTTTAATGGAGCGGCCGTTGCTGTGCCCTTCTGTTTTGAGTACCAGACAAAAGCTTGTCTTGGTTGCCCCTTAGAAAAAATCTGTGCTCGGGGTAGAGGTGAGAGATTTTTGAGAGTAATGAGACTAATTCAGGCCTATACCATAGCCGGAGATATGCTTCCTAAAGAGAGACTGATTTCAGAGATAGATGATTTCGTAATAGAACTTCAAATGATCAGGGCAAAGCATAAAGGAATGATCCACTAAGAAAAAAGGAAGTAGGGATTCTACTTCCTTTAAGATTTAACAATCCTCATAGAACCTCTCCAAGCATTCATTCTTTCTTTTTCAATTCCTCCTCCTTTGCTTCTGACAACTCTTCTGCTGCATCCATATCTTCTCCATCAATCTCAACTTCATAAGTAATTCGATACTTTTTCATCTTCCTGACCCCCTTTCAATCTCTTTGCCACTCTTTGCAGAGATCCCCATACTCACAATCCTTTCACATGAAGGACTGTCTTGGAAAGAAATGGCCTGAGCTAATACCTTTGACCACTTCCCTGGCAATGTAAAAAAGTCGCTCATAGTCCCTCTTCTCCCTTGAGGTCTCGATCACGACCATCTTTGGTGTCCTTGCCTTAACGAAATTGATGACCTTAAGCATCTGAGGCTCTTTTCCAAAAAGAACTCTGTAAGCGTAGCTGTAGGCAGTCAGCTGAAGGAAGTCATTCAGACTCTCCGGGTCCATGGACCGACTTGAAGTCTTGAATTCAACCACTACATCATCCTTCTCAATCAGATCGATAATCCCTTCCAAGGGGATACCAAGTTCTTCACCGGTTGATGGATTAAGAAGTGGAACATGGAAAGGAACCTCAGCTCCCTTAATCTCATCAAGGGGTGAGCGAAAGTAGATGCCAAGCATTTCTTTGCCAGTTAAGAGAAGTTTCATCTCATCTTCACCGTCTTTGTATTGGATCTCGGTATCTACCTTCTGAGAGAACCAATCTGTTTCAAAGATTTTTAGAAGCTTCTCCAAAGAGACCTCTTTTTTCTTCATCCTCTCTTTGTGAAACCACTCAATGGCTGAATGGATGGCACTGCCAAAGGCAAGGCCTGAAGGTTTGAAAGGTTTCGGAATCTGATCAATGTATTGATACTTATATTTCAAACTGCACTGAATATAGAGATTAATCTGACTTGGACTTAAATACTCAATCATCTCTCAATACCTTCCTTCGATAGAAGTCTTTCAATGGTCTGGCTTGCCTCAAGCTTTGTCACCTCTTTTAGAGAGTTGACACTAAAGAGCTTCTTCAAGTAATCATGGGCTTCTTCACCTTCTTTTCCCTGATCTGCCAGGATTCTGAAGAGATACCTCTTTTGGGCATCGGTCATTAGGGCATCCTGGTTTTTTGGTTTTTCTTCTCCTTTTTCTGGTGGGTTGGCTTTTTCTTCGTTGGAAATATCCTTAAAACTCTTTTCTACGATGACGATGCTAAAGATCAACCCACCGCTTCTGTCCCGAATCTCTATCAATCTTGCTTCTTTTTCCATAATGTTTTTCCCTCCTTTATTTGGTTTTTAAGGTTCTAATTTGAGTTTATCTTTTAGGTTGGACCAAACAAGGAGGGATGATTTTATTACTCAGGCAAATCTTACTGAGGATTTAAGAGAGGTTTTGGGAGAAATAAAAAGGCCAACCAATAAGGGTTGGCATGAGATTAAATTTGTTTTTAAATAATCTTTTTAGATTCTCTGTTTGAAGTATGATGTGACCAATGGATTATCTCATTCCTCTCTGGATCATAATACCAGATCCACAAACGCATCTCTCCGGTAAATCCACAATCACAATTGCAATTGCCTGAAGATTATATCTTGTTATGTTCATTTTTCCTGCCTTGATTAATCTAATGTTAAAGTTCTGTCAATTCGCCCTTTCTAAGCCGATAATAATCGACTCGAGGTGGAATAGTGCTTTCGTCAATAACTGTTCCCCAGTCTTCAAGAATAACTGCTCCAAAAAGGAGGTCGATTCGCTTTCCATTTTCCTCTCCCAAGTCACTGACCGGGTAAACAACGTTGCCAATTTGATAGGCCCTCCCTTCGGTGTCTTTAATAAAACCACAGAGAAGCCTTCCTTCTCTCACCCCGAAGGTCTCTCCTCCCAGTTTTACTTCAAAGGGCTGGACAGGAACTTTTGGAAATTCCTTAGCTAATTCAGCTCTAATATATGATCTCCAGGCACCAGTATCAAGGACTGCATTTAGCTTTTTGCCTTCTATCTCCACTTCAACCAAAGGTCTGGTCATAGATTATCTCCCTCCTTTCTTTATGATCAATTTTTAAGAAATCTATTTTCAGTATAGGTGAGTTTGATAAATAGGTCAAGAAGGCCAATTAAATTTTAGTTTCACCTCTTCCCCTCTCTCTTAAACCACATCGGGAATGGGATATTTATCTTAAAAAAGAAACTTTTCCCTTCTTTAAACGGTATGAGTAAAGATTATGATTCAACTTGATGGAAAGAAAAAACAATGCCAAAAATCCGATCACCCCCTTTGCCATTACAGATTTCCGAAATATAAAAAAGAGATTCGGGATCAAAGAGAAAAACAGAAGAGGCCATATGTATATCATTGGAAAGACGGGAACAGGTAAAACGACCTTGATCGAGAATATGATTATCTCAGATATCAAGGCTGGAAATGGTTTGGCAGTGATCGATCCTCACGGTGATTTAGCTGAAGATCTTCTTAATTTCATCCCTAAAAGGAGAATTGAAGAGACGATTTACTTCAATCCTTCAAATTTGGATTATCCAATTGCTTTTAATCCATTGGAAAAAGTTGACCGTGACCATCACCACTTGGTGGCATCAGGTCTGATCTCTGTTTTTAAAAAGATCTGGCATGAGTTCTGGGGACCAAGAATGGAGCATATTCTGAGGCACGCTATCTTAGCCCTGCTTGAATATCCAGCAAGCACCCTTTTGGATCTTCCTTTGATTTTGGTTGATAAAGACTTTAGAAAGAAGGTTTTGGAAAAGGTCACCAATTCCCAGGTAAGAGATTTTTGGCTTACTGAGTTTGAAAGGTATTCAAATTATTTTCGTTCTGAAGCGATCTCTCCAATTCAGAATAAGGTAGGCCAGTTCATAGTCAGCCCCCTTATCAGAAATATTGTTGGTCAGCCGAAAAGTTCTTTTAACTTTAGAAAAATAATTGATGAGGGAAATATTTTCATTGCCAATCTTTCTAAAGGAAAAATTGGAGAAGACAACTGTGCCTTACTTGGAGCAATGATTGTGACAAAGATTGAGCTTTCTGCCCTGAGCCGGGGAGATATTCCGGAACAAAAGAGAAAATCGTTTTACCTCTATGTTGATGAGATTCATAACTTTTTGACTTTGAGCTTTGCTGATATTCTTTCAGAGGCACGTAAATACGGTCTTTATCTCATTCTTACTCATCAGTATATAGAACAGCTTGATGAAGAAATCAGGTCTGCCATTTTTGGCAATGTTGGAACCCTAATCACATTCAGAGTTGGAGCCAGAGATGCCCAGTTTCTCAAGAATGAGTTTAGTCCTGTTTTCGACGAGACGGATCTTATAAACCTCCCCAATTACCATATCTATCTAAGGCTGATGATCAATGGCGTAACCTCCCGTCCTTTTAGTGCCGTCACTCTTCCTCCTCCAGAAGTAAAAACTTCTCACAAAGCAACTGTTATCGAGACATCAAGAATGAGGTTTGGTCGGCCACGGGCTGAGGTGGAGAGAGAAATTATGGCAAGAAGGGGTATGGGAGGAAAACCTTCCTACCCTCGTATGAGGATTCTTTAACGGATTTTTACCAATTGGTTAAAACCGTGGCTTCAACTTACAAGGCAATAAGAGGAACCATATTCAGGAATTGAATATTACAGGTTGAAATGAAGGATATCGGCTGCGGATGGGAGGAAGTTGTCAAAGGCAATTTAGAGGGGGATATTTGACTTTCCTTTTATCCGCTGGTGTCTGCCATTGCAGGTATCCAAAAATAGAACCTTGAAGCTGTCCAATAATCCATTTTTTTATTTCCCGATCACTTCATCTGGGTTTTTCCAATTTCTTCAACAGTAATACGATTGAACTCGTCGATTACTGTAATTAGCAACTCTTTTTTCGAAAATCCTGGACCTGAAGGACCCTCTTCATATGATTGTACCTTTAGTATTGTTTGCTTTTTTGGGTTAAGCGGTAATAGTAAATTAAAGGTTTGTAATACTCGTGGAGGGGTTCTCCCATCGGGCTGGTGTTCACATTTATAGATTACTTTAATATTATTCTTATCATCCACCCCCATATACCTATAATCCATATTACTGATACTGTAACCTTCAGACCACCGCACCCCTTTTCCACTGGTATATATCATCTCACCAATAGAGATTGGCTGTTCTTTATTTACTCCTCCCCACACGCTGAAATAAGGTTGAGTTGACTCATGTAGTTTAACCTCCGGCATCGTTTCACACCCAAACATTATTAGAGAAAAAATGGAAACAATTAGAAACAAAATCCTTCTCATTTCAATTCACCTCCATCTTTTTCTTGTCGTAGTAGATAGGGTTTGTACCCATAGACTATTATAAAAAGGCCAACATTTCTACTTTTCTACAAAAAAAACAGGGGGTTACTGCTCTTTCTTTATCTGTAGTTTGACTAATCCTTTTAACCCTCCCTGTATCTCCTGAACATACACCGAATATTTGCCCACTTGAACATTTTGCCCAGCATAAACCTCAAGACTCTTTTCTATGGGCGGATTCCCATCAATGAATAGAAACAAATTTGCCAATAGACCATGTTTTCTCTTCCCCAAATCATTAGTATATTCAGTCTTATTTATGTTTCCGAGTCCTATTCTTAACTCCCCGAAACTGGCGACAGTTCCATGACTAATCTCAATTATATCACCTGTATTGGATATAGGTGCCTTATCTATCTGTGAGCAACCTATTACAAAAAAGGAAATAGCTACTACAGCGATATAAAATTTTTTCATAATAATTTTTTACATGTCCATAATATAAACTGTTATTTCATAACCATTTTTATCTTACATCCCCTTATTTACGTTGCCGTTCCATCTGGAACTCCCATTTGTATATTTCGTCTTTTGCTGAACGGGCATCGGGGACATCGGGTGCTAACTGGAGGTAGACCTTCATGTAGCGAATCGCCACGGGGTACTTCTTCAGTTGCCCGTAGATCAAGGCTGTATTATATTATAGTTTTGGAATAAATGGCGCCTTCTGAATAGCCTTTCTGTATTCCTTTACAGCCTCTTCAAAATTACCTTCTTTTACAAGAATATCTCCTCTCATCACATGCCTCCGTGCATCTTCAGGGAGTTCTGAAAGGGATGGATTCCTCCTACAAATTTCAAGGACTGTCTTTCTTATCTCCTCTGCCTCTGTATCATCAGCAGCCCTTAGTGCCTCTGCATATTCATTTAATGCTTCTCTGTATCGCCCTTTTGTTTCAAAGGATTTGGCATTAGTTTTATGTTGTTGAACATAGGGCTTAAGTGCCTGAAACAGGTCGCTCCTTTCGTTCCAGAGCGGGATATTATCTGGAATCCATACCTCTTCAGGTATGGACCGGTAGATATCTATCGCCTCTTTTATTTGTCCAAGCTTTGCAAGGGTTATTGCCTTAGGAAGTTGTGCCTTTGCCTGTTCTTCTGATGCAGTTCTTATTATTTTTATAATAGTGGCAATTTCATCCCCCTAAAGCCTCTACGGATAACCTCGTTTTCATCCCATGCTAACGAGAAAAAATCTACCGACACAATATCACCAATCTTAATTTGTGAGTATGGATAACCTACCCAGGCCTTGTGATTAACAGGTAAAGTAATAATATTTTTTTCTGTGCTCAGTGTAATTTCTCTTCCAGCATAAAGAACTTTTTCTATTCTCAGTGTAATAGTTCCTCTTGCAGTATAAAAATCAATTTCATCTTTGGTCTGACAAGGCGTAACCAAAAAAGGCAATTGTTCTTTAATAGCTATAACTTCACCAGTAACATTCATCCTCGTTCCCCATCCTACCTTGTAACTCAGAATAATAAAGACAAAAATAATTAAGACAAGCATTGCCCTTTTCATAATCCACCTTCTGTTGTATTTAATGCATGTTTAGCTCCATCTTGGCCTGGGCTTCTAAGTCTTTCATCTTATCTAAGATACTCTTTTACCTCTGCAATAAATCTCCTTCAGACTGTTTTGCCTTCATTAGCTCATCTTCAGATTTAAAATTTTAATGGGACGGCTCTATTTTCTCTCATTTTCTTCCTCCTTCTTCTGCCGGCAATGAGTAGATAACTCGTTCACAGATTACTGATTGGAATATATACCTCTGCCTATTTTCAACATGTAGAAATATGGATTCCTTTACCTCCCATACTTGCCAGTAATTGATGCTGAGGCAATAACCTTACCCTCTATTGCCTTTTTAAAGTCAGAAAGAGAAGTGTTTAAGCTCAGATCGAGTTTCTCCACATTTAAAGCATAAAGAGTAACCACATAAGAATGATCTCCAGTTCCTTTTGGAGGTTCTGGCCCACCATAGCCAATATCTCCCCAAGAGTTTTTGAGTTCAATAGAACCAAGAGGCATCTTCTTTTTTGAAGCTCCTTCTTCAATTGTGGTGACTTGCGGTGGAATATTAATCACCAACCAATGAACCCAGTTCCGGGCAACAGGGTGTATATCCACTATTGAAAGGGCAAAGGATTTTGTGCCAGAAGGAGCACTCTTCCAGGAAAGAGGAATAGAGATATTCTTCCCTCCTGCTCCTGGCATGACATATTGAATAGGAATCTTACCCCCATCCTTAAAAGCAGAACTTGAAATTTCCATCGCACTACCTCCAAAGATAACATGTTTGTAAAAGAATAAAGGGAGAACTAAAATAAATAAGAGAAAGAATCTCTTTAAAGTCTTCATTCTTTTTACTCCTATCTTAATGGAATCTTTATCACAAAGCTCGATCACGTATTCACCGATAAATACCGTATTGTGCCTTTCCAGTCCCGACCTTCTCTATTAATGCCCTGATGGCAGGCTTGATATAGATTTTATCCAGATCGAAGCTCCTTAATGCTTGGGCAAAAGTCTTGATCCTATCCCTCATTGGGGACTTGGAATTGATTATCAAGAGTTTTTCTCCTCTCAATTTGCAGAGGCCGCCGACTACCTTTATTGTCTCCTCCTCAATATCCATCGGTTCGTAACGGATCTCTATCCCAAATCCTCTGACCAATTCTTCAAGCTGCTCGATTATTTCTTCCTCATCCATGTTGATCGTGATCCTTTAATTTTTTTCGTGTTATATCCAATTTTTTCGCCAGATACTTATCATAAATTTCCTTCCTCGTTAGCTTATACCTTTAACGCCTAAAGGCCAACTGGCAAAAGGAATTTCCTCTTTCTCTTTGTTTTTTCTCTTAATATTCATGACATTTTGACCTCAAAACTTGTCATAAAATAAATAGCCAACATTTGGTTGGCTCTGATAAAAGCGATTAAGCTTTTAAAACTCAGTAAACTCTCGCCGCCGTAATCCTGAAAGGTCAAGGGTTTTGCTTTGAGGATCAAGTTTTATCATCCATTCCTCCATGGTTAAAGCTCCAATGATGGCATCTATTGGGCCATGTTCAGTTTCATCGATCTCTTCTATGAGATAAGCGGTAAAATCGAATTCAAGTCCATCAATTTTTGCAGTCAGATCACAACGATCATCTAACAGAATGGTTTTGCCACCGAGGCCAACACGGATAGGAGAAACCTTACGGGTGGTTGGCGGGCGAAATTGACTCAGGATATAAGACCTCAAAGAACCAGTATCAAATAGTGCTTTAAGTTTCTTATCAGCAACCTCGATTTCGTAAACAATTCTGTCCGTAATTTCACCTTCCTCTCCTCTTTATGTATCTCGTTTATATCTATTTTAGAGAAATAAAGGCCGAATGTCAAAAATTTTGGAAAGTTATTTTGACGACAAAGGCAATATTTTCCATCTTTTCATATCCTGTCTAAATCTTATCCTAAAATCAGTAGCTTAAAAATTCAAAAAGGAGGTGACGGAAGTGTTCTCAAAAGAGGCAAAAAGATGGCTAATGGCTCTTGGGATAGCCAAGATTCTTTTTGAGGATCAAGGTTATCACTGTCTGTATCTTGAAGGAATAGAAAATTTTATTTGGAGGAAGTCTATGTATAGTCCAAAGATAAGAGAGGATTTAATCCCAAAGATCTACCAAATGGCAAAGGCTAAAGGTATCAAGATGACTACTCTTGTCAACCATATCTTGGAGAAAGTTTTAAACGGAGGTGATGAGTTTGGGGCCAAACAAATTGTATCAAGCAGCAAGGAGTCTAATTTTCCGAAGGAGGATGGTGGAAAAGGTGAGTGCCTTGGAGGATGAGATCCGGGCTCTTCTAATGAAGGAAGAAAAGAGTGAGATGATAACTGGAGACTTCAAAATCTCAATCAGAGGAGATGGGCAAATAGAGGTTACTGAACTTCCACGATTAAATCTTGAACAACTCAATTTGCCTCTGGTTATAGAACCAGAAGGCCAAAAGAAAGGAGAAAGCCAATGAGACTACAGAATTTAATTGAAGAACTGGAGAGACAAAAGCCACTTAAATGGGACCAAAAGATCGAATCATCAAACCTGAAAATGGTCTTAGATGGAAATCAGGTGAAGTTTCAGATTGATGGGAAAAATAACCATTTTTTTATCACCCGACCTTGTCATAATCAGATTGCTGAAAGGCTTGAAATTCCGATGAAGTATTATTCCAAAATGGAAAACGAAGCTCCTGAACTTCTGATGGAAAATGTAAACACCTGGCTGAAAAAGAATTCAAAAGAAGTCTTTGTCCGGGGTCTTGGGGATTCGGTCAGGGCATTTTTAAGCGAGAAATACAGGGTGATTGACCATCTTGATGCCCTTTACTGCTCTTTAAATGAACTTCAGGCTTATGAGACCGAAGTTGAAGATTGCTATCTTTCTGAAACAGAGATGGACATCAAGGTAAAGAGCAATCAACTCAAGGACTTTGTAAGGCACCGAGAGGATTTAATTATTGGAGGTTTGCTTCTTGTCAATTCTGAAACCGGTCACCGGGCCTTAAGGGTTGAACCAAGGCTGTTCAGAGTTAAGTGCACCAATGGGATGGTGATTGAGGAGTTTTTGACAAGGCAGATCCATCTTGGAGATGGAAACGATGATTTTGATGAGTGGTTTATCTTTCTATCCGAAGGTCAATCAGGGAGCTTTTTGGAAGGTTCGGAGAAATCATCCAGGTCTTAAGAGAAACAACCGAGATTAAGGTCAAAAATCCCCCCAAAAATTATCAACAACCTGGTCGAACATTACCGGCTAAGTGAGGAGCAGAAGGAAAATATCCTAATAGCCTTTGGGATGGAGCCCGAATATGACAAATACGGCATTGCCAATGCAGTGACGAGGGCGGCTCAAAATGAGGAAAACTGGGAAAAGAGCCTTGAACTTGAAAGAATTGGTGGGAGGTTGATCATTCTTTCAAGGGAGGAATTTAAGAATTGGGATGAATGAAGGAGGTTGATGGAGATGAAGATCACGATTAAAAGGAAGACGTTTTTAGAAGGTTTGGAGATGGTTAAGGACTCTATTGGTAAGCAGACAGCCCTGCCGATCCTTAAAAATTTGAAGCTTACTGCCAGATAAGGAACTTTAAAACTTTATACGACCAATCTATCCATAGGGACAACGGTTGCTCTTAGAGATTTATCAGTAATTTCTAAAGGTGAGGTTCTATGTGATGCAATGAAACTCATGACCATCATTAAAGAACTTCCTGAAACCGAAGTGAAAATAGAAACCGATGAGAAAGGCCATCTGATAATGGAATGTGAAAAGTCTCATTTCAGACTTTTCACAATGCCTCCAGAGGAATTTCCTTCTGAGCCAGAAATATCTGAAGATAAATTCTTTCCAATTAGCGACCGATTCTTTAAATACCTGAGGAATGTCAGATATGCGGCTTCAAAAGATGAAGGTCGATACAACTTGAATAGCGTCTATCTGGACAAAGAATTTGTGGCAACCGATGGTCACCGGATGGCGATTATCAGAAATGGATTTGGATTTGATAATCTCCTTGTTCCATTGGATTTTGTCAACATCATCCTTAAGGCCGCAAATAGAAAGGATGGGAGTTCTTTTAAGGCAGGCTGCTCAAACAATATATTCTTTCTAAAGGCCAGAGATTTGATCCTTTTTGGTAGATTGATTGATGGAGCATTTCCAGATTACTCTCAAGTGATTCCGAAGGATAATTCAAGATATGCCTTGATTGAAAGGAAACCCTTAATTGAGGCAATCAAAAGAATTATGTTAATGGCTGGAAAGAATTATGAGATGAAGTTTCAGTTCTGGCCATTCTCTCTTGTCCTTTCATCTTGTTCACCTGATCTTGGAGATGCCAGAGAGGAGATGGAAGTTGAATATAGATTAGAGGCGGATGAAGATAAGCCTTTTGTTATTGGCCTAAATGGCAGGTATCTTCTGGATATACTTGAAGCTCTGGATGGTGAAAGAGTAACTATTGAGATGGGAAATCAGTTTTCGCCCATAAAGTTTGAGGAGGATAGCTCTCTTCACATTCTCATGCCGCTACGATTAGTTGAATCTGAACCTCAAATCGAATCTGAAACAGAAATTGAACATGACATTAAACCAGAGTCTGATTTCGTTGAAGAAATGGAAGCCAATTAAAGATTGTTCGATTGTTCTTTTTAAAAAATTAGGAGATGCCGATTATTAGCATCTCCTCTTTATTTTTGGCCACCTCCTTGTTTCAACCCCCGAATAAAAACCATTTTATTTTTTTATTTCTTTTTTGTCAATCAAAATTTCTTTACTGCTATTTAAAGTATTTACAGAACCCTAGGCCAAAGGCGTAAACCCAGAGCATCATGAAAAGCGTGCCCGCTTCTATGCCGGATCCAAAAGTTGGGAGGTCAAGGAATTCTATCATATTGAGGTTATAAGTGGGTAAATCAGTCATTAAATATATCCAAGACAGGAATATTTTGGCAGGTCAAAACCGAAGAGGGGAAAATTTGGTGTCCAAATAGTGTCTATAAGAGAGCTAAATTGGGCTGAAATGATTTGATAGAAACTTAAATAGAAACAATTAGAAAATTCGTAAAAAACATAGAGTTATATAAATTTCTAAAGATTTCCAACTATTTACCAAAACCCTCAAAAACTGATTACTTTCCCTTTGTCTATTAGGCAATTTCAGAGCCATGAAAATACTCCCCAAAAGGCTATTCGGGTCTATTTTGACATTTAAAACTAAGCTCATAGTTTATTTTGGCTCAATAAATTCCATTTTTTGTATTTATCGCTGGATTAAGAAAAGTTCTAATTTTTCTGCCATAGATTAAAATTACCTTTAACAAATTAAACAAAATATCTCCAACCGTCCAAATTTTTTACCCCAAAAACAGTAATACATATATAGAAATGATAAATCTTGTGAAAGACCTAATCCCAAGATATACAGCCTTTGCCCAAGCTCAAAAGATTGTCCCATACTTCACCCCTGAAGAGGTCAAAATCCTTATAGAAGCTGTAAATAGCTCAAGAAACAGCCAGCGGGATCGTCTCCTTATATTACTTCTCTTTCAGACAGGGTTAAGAATCTCTGAAGCCTTAAGCCTTTCCCCATCATCTATACAAATGTTTGAAGGAAAACCAGTCCTTTCTGTTTTAGGAAAAGGAAAGAAACCAAGAGTCATTGCTTGCCCAGAAAGGCTTGCAGAAAAATTAAAATCCTACGCTTATGAAAAAAATATTAGCCCTATGGATAGATTTTTCCCAATAAACCGTTCAAGGGCTTGGCAAATAATAAAAGAGGCATCTATAAAAGCAGGGTTTAACAAGAGGGTTTATCCCCATCTCCTGAGACACAGCGACGCCATAGAAAGACTCAGACAAACAGGAAACCCCAAAGCCCTTCAACTTCACCTTGGCCATGCTTCAACCGTCATGACCATGAGGTATCTATCTACGCTTACTCAGGAAGATGCAGTAAGAATCAACCAGGAGGTTAAATTCGATGTTCCTTAATAGCCTTATCAATATTTTAGGTCAATACAACCCTTTCTTTAAAGGACACACCTTAAGGGTCTTTTTTTTAAACTCACTTCTGGTCAAAAAGATACCTTTACCACCTGAAGAAAAAGAACTTATTACAGCAGTAGCTTATCTCCATAGCATAGGAAAAATTTTCTCAGAACCTAAGGCTCTTACCAAAAATGAAATTCTAAATGAAAAAGACGAAAAGACTTTAATGAAAAGGCATACACTAGATTCGGTTCATATTCTTTCAAACTTTGGATTTGATCAAAGCCTCATAAAAATAGTTCTTCTTCATCATGAAAGAATAGATGGACAGGGTTATCCCCTATCGATTAAGAACAAAGAAATTCCCCTTGGGTCAAAAATAATTGCCATTGCGGATTCCTTTGATTCTCTGACCTTGTGGAGACCTTACCGAAATCCCCTTTCCTTAGAAGAAGCTCAGAAAGAGCTTATTTTAAATTCAAACACACAGTTTGATTCATTTCTTTTAGCAGTTTTCTTTCAATCTTTAGGGATTATAAATAAAAAGAAGACCTTTATTCCATTGGAAAATGATTTTCCTTATCTAAACGGTGTTTTAGAAAAATATTTTTTAAAAAAAGAGAAAGAAACTAAAAATCATTCAAAAAGGAAATTCCAAAGCTCTCCAACTTTATTATGCTTATATCTCGATCATTATAACCATGAAGTAAATTTTAATTTTACTTCTACAACAAGTCGTAAGGATAACCTAAAAAGTATATTTCGATATTTAAATTCAATTATTATAATCCATGAGTAAAGAAATTTTTAATACATTGACTCCAGAAAAAAAACCTGATATTATTCCCCTCGAAATTTTAATGGAGGGGGAAGAACCAATGAAGGGGGAAGTTAGATGTAAGGGGAAATGCCCAAGTTGTGGCAATAATTTTAAGCATATACATAAGTTGGGTTATATATGTCCTAATTGCAAAACTACTCCCAAGAGATTTTATATTGATCTTTGGTGGCAAGGAGAAAGAATACGTATTTATTCGGATAAACTTGGAGAGCCTCTTGATACCTACCAGAGAACATTCAATTTACTCTCTCATATTCAATATGAAATTAAACA
>Ga0315298_1003135_pt1 | contig 26749 bp, 22 predicted proteins | sample WHS_1_MG_FD_203077 | JGI IMG/M metagenome (GOLD analysis project Ga0315298, IMG submission 203077) | Extremophilic microbial mat communities from Washburn Hot Springs, YNP, Wyoming, USA - WHS_1_MG | ecosystem: Environmental > Aquatic > Thermal springs > Hot (42-90C) | place: USA: Wyoming... | reverse complement strand
GGAGTAAGCTTGTTGCAGTGGCCAGAGAGATCAGCCGGACGGCCAAGACCGCGAACTACGAAATCAAGGTGACCGATGCTCACGACAATTTGGTCGCCACCTGCCTGGCCCTCGTTTACCGCAAGGGTGTGCCCCTTCCGTTCCTTCATGATGAAGGCAGTGGGGCGAAAACCTAAGGCTTGGGCAGGCCGATGCGGACGCCTTCCAGCCCCTCATCCACGGTGAAGATCGCCCCGCACTTCGGACACTTCACCTTGGAGTCCTTTCCGATCGTGGTGCATCCCATTCCCAAAAGAAATGCCAAAGCAAGAACAAGAGAAAGAGATCTTACGGGTGTCATAATGCCTCCCTGAACGCCGTGAGTTTGGATACCAGAACAATAGTAGCCAGCCTAAGCCTTCCGGTCAAGGGAATCGGCTTTGCGAGTTGGTCGAAAGAGCAATAGGGCCTAAGCTTTAAGCGTGCTCGCTACGCTCGCAACGACGCGAGTGCGGTGGAGAAGCTTCTCTCTCCTTTCATTCCGAGGTCCTCTGCTCCCCGTCCACGCAAGGTTCCTTTTTTCTCGTCCTTAGGGAGGCATTTCCCGTGTCGTAATTGTCGGGTTGTCTCCTTTCTCGTGCTTACGAAGTCCTTCCTTCACGTCCGTGCGAGGTTTCTTCGTTCTCATCGTTGCGAGGCATTTTCCTTCTCATCGTCGCGGGGCCCTCCTCTTCTCGCCCTTGCGACGTATATTCCTTCTCGTCTTTGCGAAACACTTTCCTTTTGGTCTTTGCGAGGGATCTTCCTTTTCGTCCTTGCGAAACACTTTCCTTCTGGTCTTTGTGGCGCATATTCCTTCTCGTTCTTGCAAAACACTTTCCTCTTCGTCGTCGCGGGCCCTCCTCTTCTCGCCTTTGCAAGGCACTTTCCTTCTCGCCCTTGCGAGGCGTATCCCTTCTCGTCATTGCGAGGCACGAAGTGCCGAAGCAATCTCGACTTTTAATAGGCAAGACGAATAAACCAGTGACCCAACCCCAGGGTCTTAAAATCGTTTGAGAATCCGCCCCTTCAGAAGAGGATTGAAGTGAGGCGGTTTCTCGGAGGGTGAGAAAGATGGTTGTCAATTCTATTTTGGGAAGCTAATACGTCCGGCTTGGTTCCTCATTGAGAAGGGTCGAAGTTTCGGGATTTTTTATTATTGACATTCCATACTTCTTCTGATAGTCTGGAGGCGTATTCCTCAGTGATGGGCCCTGGTTGGTTTGTGGACTACGGGAGGGGAAGGCCATGTTTCGTGAAGATGGACCAACAAAGGTATTGCTGGTTTCCATGATGTTCGCCGTTCTCTGTTTTCTTCAGCCTGACATTGGAGAACCCCAAGGCGTGACTTCCTCAACGCCTCAAGGAAGTAGGCTCAGCGTGCCCTCGGGATGGAGTGTCTTCAGAGGCGCGAAAGGCCTCATCGTCCTCCATCCGAGGGGGTGGCAAGTCCAGGAAAGAGCCGATGGAGCCTTCCTGGCCTTTCGCCCTGGGCTTGGGGGGATCGCTTCGGCCCTGGTCATGGTCGAACCCTTCTCACGTTTCCAGGGACGCTCCGTAGACATTCTCCAAACGATGGGGCAATGGCGGCCGGATCTGTTTCCTGCTGTCACGGTTTCGAGGGTTCGTCTTCTTTCGCAATTCCCTGATGTCGCTGTGGGCCAACTCCGATACCGCGTCCAGGGGGAGCCCTTCAAGGGTGCGGCCATGTGTTTCAAAAAAGGGGATCAGGGCGTCTTCTATGCGATGGCGTCGCGCGAATCCGCGTGGCCTCAGGAAGAATCGGTGATGAGGGAGATTCTGAGTCGTTTTTTCTACACCGGAGAAGAAGGGCCTGGGGGACCGAGTCCTTCTACACCGGATATGGTTCTTTGGAGCGATCCGAATGAGGGAGCGTTCACTTGTCCCGCGCCCAGAGGATGGAAGGTTGAAGGAGGATTGGTGCGTCTCGCTCCACTGGACACGAAGTTGGATGTTCTCATGACGAGCCCGGACGAGAAGATTCTGATCCGCCTGGGGGATTCGTCGGTTCCAAGTGTTTACGTGCTTCCGAGCCCGGTTCATGAGATGGGAGGATTCACCGAGGGGAGCTGGTATAGTCCTGACGGCCTGCATAAGATGATGGTCATGAGATATCTGCCTGGGGCAAGCTTCCTGACGGAGTTCTACCTTCCCCAGCGTGTGGGGAGGGTCAGTAACATCCAGATCAAAGAATATCCTGAAATATCTCAGAAGCTTCGAGCCCTCCACGCCCCTCTGGCCCGGATCGGAGGGATGACCTATCATGCGGATGCAGCCGAGGTGGCCTTTGACGCAGAAACAGAAAAAGGAACGCGAAAGGGGGTTGCCTTTGCCGTTACCAGTGCCAACGTTTACCAGATGGGAGCAACGGGTGGCATGTGGTGGGTCAACTGGTTGGGTGGCTTTCTCGCTGTTCCAGGCCTCGAATCATTGGCCAAGACGCTCGCAGAACGGGTCGGAGCTGGCTTTCAATGGAATCCTCAGTGGCAGCAACAGATGACCAAACTTGCCGGTAATGTTTCTAAAATTCAAAGCCAAACCCATGGTGAGATCATGAATATGATTCATCAGGGGTACGAAAGGCGCTCTCAGATCATGGACCGAGTTCACGAGCGCTGGACACGGGCCTTTCGAGGCCAGGTGCTGATCGAGGATCCCCATACGGGAGATCGGTTCGAGGTTCCCGCTGGAAGCAATTACTATTGGAGGATTGGAGGAAGCCAGGAATTCGTGGGGACGGAAACCTCTTCGCCCGAACTTCCCAACTACTGGCTTCACGAGATGAGGATCGTGGATTGATGGGGATACGAAAATGGGAGGTTTAACTACCCCGGTTGCTTGACGGGGCGCTGGTGGGAGGCCTAAAAGGGCTTTTTAAGCGGGCCGAGTTGACATGAGTACGGTTATCGAGGATTCCACCGAGAGTGAAGTCCGGAAGAGGTAGCAGCGCGGAGTGCTCTGCACCCATAGAGGTGCCGCTACAGGCCCTTTCTATCATCCCCGGCGGGACCCTCGAGCGGGATTTTATTTTCTACGAGGATAGGGTTAGGGAGGAATGGACCATATCTTTTTGGTCGAGAAATAGAGAAGGGAGGGATCATGATGCTAAAGAGAGATTTTGGATTCGTTCGTCACGTGATTTCGGTCTTGGCTTTTCTAATTGTTTGCAGTGGCATGGTTATGGCGCAGACTCAGTGGGGTGCGCCACCTCCACAACCTTATGGGGTGCAGCAGCCATACCCGTCCCATCAGTATCCCCAAGCGGCACCTTCCCAGTATCCCCCGGTCTCACCTCAGCAATATCCTCAAACTCCACCCCAGTATCCCGGAGCCGGACCACAACAGTACCCTCCGGGACCGGCTCAGCCGTACCCTCCCGGAACATCACCCCAATACCCAGCCGAACCTGCCCAGCAATATCCTGCGCCGCCTCCTTCTTATCCTCAGGCCCAGCCGCAGCAACCGCCTTTCGGTGGCCAGCCATCCCAGTTTGCTCCCTCCGGCCCGGGTCCGGTCTTGAGTGACGCCCTGGGCCGATTTCGGGTTAACCTTCCCCAAGGCGCTGTGCCTATGGCCGCGACATACACTTTTACCATCCCCTCTGCCCTGTGTCAGGTGAGCATTAACTCCATCAACCAGGATCAGATGTTTCAGATGGTTCAGCAAAACGTCTCGAACACGATGAAGCAGATGGGTGCAAGGCTGGACGCGGATCAACCGATGGATGCCGGAGGAAGGCAGGGGCGTATCATTGCGGCGACGGCGCGAGATCCCATGTCCGGACAGATGATCTCCTCTCTGAACGTGTTTATCTTCGGAGTTAACATCTGGGTTCAGGTGATGGGGCCCGAGCAAAACGCTCAGCAACTGGGCCCGATCCTCCAGGCCATCCTCGGAAGCCTGCAATTTTAGCCTGCCTATGGCGGGCCGGTCGTGGCGTAGACTTCGTAGCAGGGTAACAGAGCTCGGGATTGCGAGAAAGAACAGAGAGGAGCAAAGAAGAATAGAGGAGCCCTCCCCCGAGGACCCCACAGGATAGCTCTGCAAAAGAACCAACCCAAGAAATCCTGTTGGGGTCGGGCAACGGAAACACGGTATTTTCTCCTTCCATCCTCGATCAACTTTTCATGGATGCGCCTGATCGCCTGAGCGGATGAGCTTTCTCCCGCGAACCCGATCCTCAACTTTCTTGACTGCCTCGCCAATAGCAACAGGACTTCGTCAAAACGGGATGAGGGCTCGGGGGAGATTGTTTCCTTGGGATTTCCCCCTCACCTTAATCCTCTCCCCAAGGGGAGAGGAAGATTTATTTTCTCTTTGTTTTCGGTTGTCTTTCTCCCATTATTCTGAAATGTTAGGCGGCTCCGGGCGATACGATACAGGCGAAAAGTTATCGGGGGGACTTCGATTGCAAGCAATGGCTTGGGATTTTCTCCCAAAAAGAAGGGAGGGCGGTTTCAGACAAATGTGCTAAAATATATAATGTGCCCCGGAACAACAGCGTGCGGGACGGTCTGGGATTTCTCTTCCACTCTTGAGTGAGAGCCTGAAAGGAGGCAATGACCATTGCCAAAAGTCAAGGAAAGTTCTTCCCTGTCTCCAGTTTACTTCGTGTATGGAGCTGAACGTCTTCTGGTCGAGCAGGAGGTCGAGGGGCTTTTCAATCGGTGCCTTTCGCCCGAGGAGCAGGGGCTCAACGCCCATGTCTTCGAGGGCACGGAACATGGGGCCCACGAAATCATCCAAACAGCCCGGACGGTTCCGATGCTTTCCCGGCGTCGCTGGGTTCTCGTCAACGACGCCGATCGGATGGAGGCTAAGGAGGTGGAGAGGCTGATGGAATATGTTCGAAAACCCTCTCCCACCACGTGCCTCGTTTTACGAGGGCAGTCCCTGGGAAATTGGAAGCGGTTTCAGCCTGAACTCGAGGTAGCAGGGGAGGTGGTCGAGCGAAACCGCTTGAAAAGCAAGGATCTCCTGAGCTGGGTACGGAAAAACATTGAAGCCAAAGGAAAGCGCCTGAGCGACGAGGCTTCGAACTATCTTCTCGAGACCCTCGGAAACGACCTTCAAACCTTGGAGACCATCCTCGAAAGAATTGTGCTCGGGGTTGGCGAGAAGAAGACCATCGGCCTCCCCGATGTGACCGAAGTCGTTTCGGAGGTGAACCTCTCCACCGTCTTCGAGCTCACCGAAGCCGTTGCGGAGCAGAACTTGGACAAAGGGTTGGCCCTTTTGGGGAAGGCACTCCGTTCCAAGAGCGTGCCCTTCAGGAGGGATGAGGAGAGCGCCAGGATTGAAGATCCTGTCCCCTTGCTCCTCAATCTGATCTGGAGACAGTATCGGCAGATTCTCGCGGTGAAGGAGCTTTCTCAAGACGGTCTTCCCTCCGCTGAAATGGCCAAACGCCTTCACATTCCTCCCTGGAATCTCAGGAAACTCGAAGGACAGGCCCGGCGATATCCCCTCTCTTTCCTTCGAGAAGCGATCCTTCGTTGCCACCAAACCGACGTGGCGATCAAACGGGGAGAGGGAGCGAAGGAGCTTCTGGTCGAAAAGCTTGTCATGGACCTCTGTCGTCGCCAAAAAGAAGAGCCCGCTGGAAGGAGGGGGTCCCTTCAGAATAAAGGGGGATAGATCATCAAGGCTGGGGTTGGGGTTGAATCTGAGCTCTGATGGCATTCACCTCGCGGGTTAGCCTGGAGATCTTCCTTGAGCGCGTGTTTCGGTGAAAAACACCCTTTGCACAGGCTTTCTGAATCAGGGGGATGGCTTTTGCAAGGGCTTTTTGAGCGGCATCCCAATCTTTTTGCGAAACAGCCTCACGGACCTTTTTCACCGCGGATTTAACGGTGCTTCGAACATGAAGGTTGCGAAGCCTTCTCTTCTCGTTCTGTCGAGCGCGCTTAATTGCCGATACATGACTTGCCAAGGTATTCTCTCCTTTCTTCTGGTTATCCAAACAGGCCGATCCCGGCGGTGGCGGTTTGGCCTTTCGGGCAGCGCTTAACCCGCTCAAATTCCGATTTAGAAATGGTCCTTTCGACGGGACCGAAGCAACCTCGCCTTTTGGAGCAACATTGCTACGTACCCGGCACGGGGTCGCAATAATCTCGTGGGAAGAGGCTTCCGTTTTCTAAATCGGGATTTTCGGCCCGGATCTTTATTGAAATTTTTACCATTTTAGGATAGCTTCTGTCAAGCCCTGTAGAGTGAGGTCATGCGACTCCATGCCGGAAACCCATCACATCACACGAGCTGCGACGACCATCGGTCTGGGGACGCTGGGAAGTCGTCTCTTCGGATTTCTCCGAGACGTGGTGATCGCCCATTTCTTCGGAGCAGGGATGGCGGCGGATGCCTTTTTTGTGGCCTTTCGCATCCCCAATCTGTGGAGACGGCTGGTCGGAGAAGGATCCCTGACCATCTCCTTCATTCCCGTCTACACGGAATACCTCAGTCCCGGCCGAGAGAAGGAATCGGAGGAGCTTGCCAACATCGCCTTCACGGTGGCGGGAGTCCTATTGCTCTGCATGACGATTCTGGGAATCCTCTTTTCACCCCTCCTCATCCGGATCATCGCTCCGGGGTTCGCGCGCATCCCTGAAAAATTTCAGCTTACCGTCATGCTCAATCAGGTGATCTTCCCCTACCTTTTTTTCATGGGACTCTTCGCCCTTTCCATGGGCATTCTCAACGCCAAACGCCATTTCTTCGCTCCCGCCTTTGCTCCCATCTTCCTAAACGTGAGCATCATCCTCTCCGTCCTGTTGCTCTATCACACCTTCGAGAAACCGGTTTTCACGCTCGCCCTCGGAGTTCTTGCAGGGGGCATTCTTCAGTTCCTTTTTCAGATTCCTTTCTTGATCCGAAAGGGGATCCGCTTTCGCGTGAACCTCAACTTCCGCCATCCTGCCATCAGACGGATCGGCACGCTGATGGTTCCCGGGCTTATCGGTACCGCCGTCTATCAGTTGAATGTTTTTGTTGATACGATTTTCGCCTCCTTTCTCCCCAGCGGAAGCGTATCGTATCTTTTCTTTGCCGACCGGCTGATGGAATTCCCTTTGGGTATTTTCGCGATCGCCATCGGAATGGCCGCACTCCCAAGTCTTTCAAAGCTTGCTGCAGAGGGGAGGGGAGAGGAGCTGAAGGAAACGGTTCGGTTCACCTTTCGATTGGTCTCGTTCATCAGCATTCCGGCCATGGTGGGATTGATCGCCCTGAAAACGCCCATCATCAACCTCCTTTTTCAGCGGGGACGGTTCGATCTTTCCTCCACCGTGATGACGGCAAGGGCGCTTTTGAGCTATTCTGTCGGGCTCTGGGCGATCGCAGGAGCCCGAAGCGTGGTTCCCGCCTTCTACGCCCTCAAAGACACGTGGACACCCCTCAAGATCGCCCTCGTCTGCCTCGGGGCCAACGTGGTCTTAAATGGGATCCTGATCGGCCCCCTTCAACATGCAGGACTGGCCCTTGCAACGAGCCTTTCGTCCACCCTGAACCTCGTCTTGCTCTTTTCCAACCTGAGTTCGAAGATGGGACCGATGGGGATCAAGAGAGACCTCTGGGCCCTGGTGAAAAATCTTCTCTGTAGCTTGCCGATGGGCCTTGCCGCCTATCTTATTTGTTCGTTAGGGCAATGGACCGGGACGGGGAACGAAGGAACGAAGGCGCTGCTCCTTGTTTCGGGGATAGGGGTGGGAGCTCTGCTCTATGTTTGGACCTCCTATCAACTCAAGAGCGAATCCCTGCTCTTCTTGATCCGCATGGTAAGGCGAAGGAAAGGTTCAGAGGCCACGCCGCTTCGGTAGGAGAGCATTCCGAGTCTCTTTTGAAGGTCCCTTTTTCATCTTCTCCACTTGGCCCACCCCCAGATGCCGGCTGCCAGGCCAATCCCCAGGAACTCCATGCCAATCGTGGGGAAGACCAGAAAGATGGCAGCGCAAAGAAGGAGAATCCTTACCAGCCAGTTCAGGGGCTTTCCGACATGACCGATGAGGAACCCGGCGAGGCAGATCACCCCCAGGGAAGCCAGCCCTGCTCCTTTGAGGATTTGGAGAAAGGTTCCCTCCAGAAGAAGGGCGGGTTGGAAGACGAAGGCAAATGGGACGAGAAAGCCGGCAATGCCAAGCCTGAAGGCTTCAAGACCTGTGGTCATCATTTCGGAGCCCGCTATGTTGGCTGCGGCGAAGGCGGTGATCGCATCAGGAGGGGTGAGATCCGAAAGGACAGCATAGTAGAAGACGAAGAGGTGAGCGGCGAGCAGGGCAACCCCGAATTTTCCGAGAAGCGAGGCTCTGACCGTCACGGCAATGATGTAAGAAGGTGTCGTTGGAATGCCTGTTCCGAGGATGCTGACCACCACAAAGACCAGGATCATGGCCAGAACGAGGTTCCCGTAGGATAGGCTCGAGAGGAGGCTCCCAAAAGCCAGGGCTGCTCCAGTCCGGGTCAAGATACCCACGATCATGCCCGATCCGGCAAGGGCGGTGGCAATGAGAGCCGCATTGACCGCAGCATGATAGAGGGTGTCGATGGTCTTCTTGGGTCCCATCCGGGTTCGTCGGTCCAAGAAGCTTAAGCCGAAGATGATGAGGACCACGAAGAAAGCCGATTTGCTCGGGGAATAGCCGTATCCCAGGAAGAGAAGAACGAGCAGAAAAGGAAGAAAGTAATAGGCGTTTCGCAGGATCGAGGTGAACCGAGGCCGGTCGGACGAAGGGATGCTCCTCATCCCCTGCCGCAGAGCGATGAAGTGGACGACGAAGAAGAGGCCGAGATAATAAAGGAGGGCAGGGAGGGCCGCGGCCTGAATGATCTTGAAATAGGGGATGCCGGTGATCTCCGACATGATGAAGGCCCCGGCTCCCATGATGGGCGGCATGATTTGTCCCCCGGTTCCGGCAATGGCCTCGATGGCTGCAGCCTGCTTGGGCTCGTAACCGCTTCGCTTCATCAGGGGGATCGTGAAGCTTCCGGTGGCATAGACATTGGCAACCGTGCTTCCGCTGACCGTACCGTAAAGGGCACTGGCGATTACGGCAATCTTGGCAGCCCCTCCTTTGGCCCAGCCCGCTGCCCACACGGCAAAATTGATGAGGAAGTCTCCGACGCCCGCATAGAGCATGAAGGAGGCGAAAACGATGTAGATATAGAGGATGTTGGAGGAGATACCCGTAAGGAAGCCGAAGATTCCTTCGTCTCCAGCGAGAAAGAGCACTTCGATCATTCGGGGGTAAGAGTATCCCTTGAATTTCATCAGACCGGGCCAGTAGGGAGCGGTGGCAAGGTAGAAGACTGCCGAGGCGATGGTCAAGGCCATCCAACGGGAGAGAGAGCGCCGGCACGCTTCGATCACCAGGAGCACCAAGACCGTTCCCAGAAAGATCTCTTCGGGAAGGACCTCTGAGATACCCACCAGTCGAAAGTTGAGCCGGTCGGCATGATAGACCACATATGCTGGGCCCACGAAGCAGAGGATCGATGCGAGGACGTCAAAGACACTGGGGCGATCCTTTGGAGATTTCGAGGTGGCGGGATAGAGAAGGTAAACCAAAGGAAGAAGGAGAAGCAGATGGAGGCCTCGCTGTGTTCGAGGCTCAAAGGTTCCCCACCCGGAGGTATAGAGGTGAAACAGCGATGCCGAGATGGCATAGATGAGAACAAAAATCCTCAGCCAGCCCTTCAGAGAACGCACGAGCTCGGTCCTTTCGTAACGAAGATAGGGAATGGAGAAACGTCCCTTCAGGTTTGAAACGTAAGAAGCGGACGTCTCCTGCCTGATCGAGGATCGGGGTCCAGAGAAGTGGGGCAGGTCCGTTCGGTCCGAACAAACCTGCCCTCCAGTCGAATCCCCAGCGAAAAATTCGAGCCTCTGCTACTTGAGGATCCCCTTCTCCCTGTAGTACTTCTCTGCTCCCGGGTGAAGGGGGATCATCCCCAGACCTGTGACAGCGTCTTTCAGTTGATACGGTACAAGTGAGCCATGGATCTTTCGAAACGCATCGAGGTTCTCGTGGATGGCCTTCGCGATACGATAGGCGGTTTCGTCCGGCACGGCCTTATTGACGAGGATCACACTTCCTGCGACAGCCGTTGTCACGGCTTCGTTGGCATTCGCCGCTTTGGGGTAGGTGCCTGGAGGGATCCTTCCCGACTCGATCCCGTACTTCAGGAGGTCCTTGAGAAGGGGCTCCGGAAAAGCGATGAGACGGAGGGTTCTTCCCACAGAGGCCTCGGTCACAGCAGCTCCGGGGATGGCAAGGAAGGTGAAGACCGCATCGACGTTTCTGTCCTTGAACTGGCCCGCCTGCTCCGCGTAGGAGCCTCTGAAGAACTTGAAACCGGCTGCCTCAAGGTCTTTGTAGCTCGTTTTGTAGTGCTCGAGGGTTTTTCGAAAAACCCATTCGTCCGAGGTTCCGGTAGGAGAGATGGCCATGCGGATGGCCTTTTTCTGTTTGAAGACCTCGTCCATCGTTTTGATGGGTGTATCCGCACCCACATAGAAATGAAAATAGTTGAGGCTCATACCCCCTGCGATGGCGCGAAGGTTCTCGTGCTTCTTGTTATAGGGATCCTCGCCATTCCATGCAGCCACGTTCAGAAAAGGAAGTCCCCAACCCAGTTCGCAATCCCCTTTGTCCACGAGGCTGGGATTGACGGTTCCGCCGCCGGGGATGACCTTTACGGTGATCCCACCGGCTTTCTCATGGATGATGTTAGAGATGCCGCCTGCGATGGAGTACCATCCTCCGCCTACTCCCCCGGCAGTCCACGTGAGCGTCTGAGCCTGAACGAGGGAAACGACCGCGAAACAAGCCAAAAAGACCAACCCAACCATTCCCTTTCTCATTTGAGTCCCTCCTTCAACAAGAGATGATGTTTGAAGCCCCTGGCGGCTTTTCTCGTACGCCAGAAAGCCCCGTTAACCAACTATTTAATCCATGGAGCAAAAAAAGTAAAGAAGGAAAGTTCCCGGGGAAAAGTTTTTGTACGGGTGCGGTTGTGGAGGTGTGGCTTCTATGTTAAGAAGAAGAGGAAAAATGTTCACGAGGCACAAAAACATGGAGCGAACAGCAGATATTGTGATCATTGGGGGCGGTGTCATTGGTTTGAGCATCGCCTATCACCTCGCTTTGAAGAACGCGGGACGGATCGTGCTTTTTGAAAAAGGGCAGCTTGGCGAAGGCTCTACGAGCCGCTGCGTGGGGGGGATTCGGACCCAGTTTTCGACGGAGATCAATATCCGTTTCTCCCTTGAGTCCATGAAGACGTTTGACCGCTTTAAGGACGAATTCGGCATCGACCCGGAATTCCGAAGGATCGGTTACCTCTTCTTGGCGACAACGAAGGAGGAGTTAGAGATCTTCAAGGCGAACGCGGCACTACAGAGACGATTTTCGATTCCAGTCGAACTTCTTGATCGAGAAGAGATCTTGAGGCGATGGAGCTATCTTCGGACGGATGACGTTTGGGGAGGTGCCTTCTGTTCGTGGGATGGGTACGCAGGGCCAAGCGAGGTCCTTTCGGGGTTCGCCTCGGGAGCAAGAAGGCAAAAGGTTTCGATCCATGAGGGCGAGGAAGTCATCGGAATCCTCGTTGAGAAAGGAAGGGTTCAGGGGGTTCAGACGGCCAAGGATCGACTCTTCGCGCCGATCGTGGTCAACGCAGCAGGCCCCTTTGCCTCGATCGTAGGAAAACTGGCTGGAGTGGATGTGCCTGTAAAACCCCTTCGCCGCCAAGTCTTTGTCACCGCACCTTTTCATCTTGCAGACGGGACGATTCCCCTCACCATCGACTTTCATCGGGGGTGGTATTTTCGACAAGAGGTGGACGGCTTGCTTCTTTCGGGCCCTCTGGACAAAGAGCCGAGCTTTAATACGAACACAGACTACGAGGCGATGATGGAGGCCGCAGAGAACGCCATGTACCGGGTTCCAGCCCTTGAAAAAGCCCAGATCGCCCGGGGTTGGGCCGGGCTCTACGAGATCTCACCGGACAACCACGCCATATTAGGGCCTCATCCAGCCGTGGAGAACCTCATCCTTGCCAACGGATTCAGTGGTCACGGGTTTCAACATAGCCCTGCCGTAGGCAAGGTGATCGCCGAGCTCATCGTCCATGGGAAGGCCGAGACGATCGATATCGCTCCGCTCTCTATCGAACGCTTCGAAAAGGGGGAGCTGATTCTTGAACCGATGACCGCGTTCAAGGAGTGATCGCCTCCTATTCGACTCCTTTTATTCTCAGCGCATCGTGAAGAAGGGAGTTGCCGTCGCAGCGATGGCAATGATTTTCCGTGCCAGGGGGCACTTTTGCGTGATGAACAATTTCGGATGCCTCCATGACGGTTTCGACGAACCACTCGCTTCGAGGAGCCCTGTGCCCCTCAAGGCGTGAACCAGGATTGGGCGACCAGACAAAGGGGACGATATTAGCCCCGAGCTCCGAGATCGTTCTTACGCCCTGAAGGAAACTTTTTCGGGGTTCAAGCCCCATCACAAAAACAGCGAAAACATTTCCCGGCCCGAAGAGGGCCACAGCGGCTTCGATGGACCGAAGGAAGGCCTCGTGGCTCATCTCTTTCGCCTTTCCGGGGCAGATCGCCTCGTAGAGTTTTGGGTCCCAAATCTCCATACTAAACCCGATGGCCTTAATCCCCGAATCGTAATACCTTGCGATTTCTTCCTTGCTCTTGGCCGGAGAGGGAAGAACGGTCCCCGGAACACGATCGAGGTTTGTGTGTTTCCGGATCGATTTGAGAATGTCCGAAACGACCTGTATCTCTTTCTCATGATGAAAGCAACCTCCGGTGAGGAGGACATGCCTGACGACGCCGTCTTTCATAGCCGCTGCGGCGACCCGGCCGATGTCATCTCGATCCTTCTTTTTGAGCACGGAGTGGTAGGTCTCGGAGGTGGAAACGAGGTTGCAGAAGAGGCATTGTTGGTCTTTCGAAAAATGGCTGCAGTAATTCTGGTAACAGAAAAAAAGGCAGTCCTCGCCACCCACTTGGCCGATCTTGACCATCTTGTGTCCTGACGGGGTCTCTGAGTCGTAGTAGAGAGGCCTATGAATCCAGCGGACCTCGCAGATCGAGCCCCCGGGTCCCAAAAGGTGGAGACGATCCTGCTCGGCTCGAATCCAATAAGGAGAGCGACTGTTCTTTCGGAATTGGACGACCGTTCCATCAGGAAGGAGAAAATCATCGGGCAGAAGTTCCTCTGTGTGATCCTCGAAATCCCATCCAAAAAGCCCGTGGTTTTGCTCTTTGAACTCTTTTCCTACACCCTTGAGAGCCTCTCGGGTGGCCCGAACCCCTTCCACGAGTAACTCCGCTTTCAATCTCAAAAAATCCATTTCTTCCATCTCATTATTCTCCTTTCGGTCGTTGGTCGTGTGAGATCAGAAAAATCCCGGCCTGGGCCAATAAATTGGGCCGAAACCGAATCATCCGCTTTTCTCCCAGGAAAGCAGCCCGCCGAATTTGGATATGCCTCTTTTGACAGTAGTGGGTGAAGTCGAGGAGGCTCAGAAAATGGAGGTTCGGTGTATCGTGCCACTCATAGGGGAGGGCAGGGGTGATCGGTGTGTGCCCTCGGAAGAAGAGCTGCACCCTTGCCGACCAGTGGGCGAAGTTTGGAAAGCCGACGATGACCTCGCGCCCTACCCGAAGGGCCTCCTGAAGGGCCTCGTCGAGTTTTCTCACCTGCTGAAGGGTTTGGTTGAGGATGACGTAATCGAATGTCTTATCGCCGTATTCGGAAAGGCCCCGGTCGAGGTCGTCGTGAAAAACACTGAGACCCTTGGCCACGCAGCGATAGATCGCTTGCTCGTTAATCTCGATCCCTTGGGCCTTGACGCCCTTCTCTCTCACCAGAAGCTCGAGAAGATCGCCGTCTCCGCAGCCGAGATCGAGAACTGCCGAGCCGGGCTGGACCCACTGGAGAATGATTTGAAAATCGAGGCGGGTTCCGTCAGATCTCATAGTGACGTACCTCCCTCTCCCCGGCCGATCCCCGTTCGTCAGAAACCCGCTTGAGAAAATGTCGGATCAGATGGGTCTGTTCCTCGATCTCGAGGAGGAAGGCGTCGTGCCCATAAGTTGATTCGATTTCGCAATAGGTCGTGTCAACCCCCGCCTGCTTACAGGCCTTGACGATCTCCCGTGTCTGGGACGGAGGATAGAGCCAATCTGACTTAAAAGCCAGGGCAAGGACTTTTTTCTGCAGGCCCCGGAAGGCCTCTGCAAGATCTCTTCCCCTGGAAAGATCGTAGGAATCGATCGCCCGGGTGATGTAGAGATAGGAATTGGCATCGAAGCGTTTCACAAAATGGTTCCCTCGGGCGTGAAGATAGTCCTCCACCTCGCAGCCGGCGCTGAACTTGTGAAGCCGTTCTCCGTTCGGATGTCTTCTGAACTTCTGAGCCATCGAGACATCGCTCATATAGGTGATGTGGCCCACCATTCGAGCCACGGCCAAACCCTTTGAAGGAAGCGCGCAGCCATAATAGTTGCCTCCGTTCCAATGGGGGTCCGCCATGATGGCCTGGCGTCCAACCTCGTGAAAAGCGATCTGCTGGGGCGAGTGTTTTGCCGCCGTAGAGATAACGATCGCGCTTTCCATACGATCTGAGTGAGAGACAAGCCATTCGAGGGCCTGCATGCCTCCCATCGAGCCTCCTGCCACGCAAAGGAGCCGCTCGATTCCAAGGTGATCGACAAGGTATTTCTGAACCCTCACCATGTCTGGAATACCAATCACCGGAAAATCGAGACCATAGGGTTTTCCTGTCTTGGGATTGATGGAGGAGGGGCCGGTTGTGCCTTTGCAACCTCCCAAAACATTGGAACAGATGACGAAATAGCGATCCGTGTCAAAAGCCTTCCCCGGTCCGATCATGTCGTCCCACCATCCTGGCTTCGTCTCGCCCTCATGAAAGCCGGCAGCATGGGCATCCCCTGAAAGGGCATGAAGAACCAAAATGGCATTGGATCGTTCCTCGTTTAAGGTTCCGTAGGTTTCGTAGGCCACACGGATCGGTCCAAGTCTCTCCCCACTTTCAAGGGCCATTTCTTCAGGTGGGTGGGCAAAAGTGAAGAATTGGGTCTGAACCTTCCCGAGCCTCTTCGGGTTGTAAGAGGGAGAGGGTGGAAGGGTTGAGGTATGAGTCTTGGTAAGCAAAGAGCGGTTCTTCTCTGTCGCTTTTGATGCTAAGCCAAGCAGTGCCATATGACCTCCATTAAGGCTGTAAGGGTCCCGAATTCCCCGAAACGAACGAATCAGGGCCACTTGCCTCAGGCCGTGGCCTTTCTCAGGGCCTGATCAAGATCCTCCTTGATATCCTCCACATCCTCCAAGCCAACGGAGAGGCGGACATAATCTTCAGTCACACCCGTCGATTCCTGCTCCTCCCGGGTGAGCTGTTGATGGGTTGTGGACGCAGGATGGATGACGAGGCTTTTGGCATCTCCGATATTGGCGAGGTGAGAGAAAAGTTTCACGGAGTTGATGAACCTCTTCCCGGCTTCGAGGCCGCCCTTGATGCCGAAACCGACGATTCCGCCAAAGCGGCCTTTGAGGTACTTCACCGCGAGGTGGTGGCTGGGGTGGTCCTCCAGGCCAGGGTAGTTCACCCAGCTCACGCAAGGATGGCCTTTCAGAAAGTGAGCGATTTTGAGAGCGTTTTCCGAGTGCCGTTTCACCCTCAGGGGAAGGGTCTCCAGTCCCTGGAGAAAGAGAAAGGCATTGAAGGGGCTCAGCGCAGCGCCCAGGTCTCGAAGCAATTGGACCCGGACCTTGATGATGAAGGCGATGTTCCCGAGTCCTGGGAAGTTACCGAAGGCCTCCCAGTACTTCAGCCCGTGGTAGGTTGGATCGGGCTCTGTAAATTCCGGGAATTTCCCTGTGCTCCAGTCGAATTTTCCCGAGTCGACGATCACGCCTCCAATAGAAGTTCCGTGGCCTCCGATGTATTTGGTCGCCGAATCGACGACGATATCCGCCCCATGGTCGATGGGCCGGACGAGGCCGATCCCTATCGTGTTGTCAACGATGAGCGGTATCTGGGCACCGTGGGCGATCTCGGCAAGGGCCTCGAAATCGGGGACATCGAGTTTGGGGTTGCCGATCGTTTCCGCGTAAATCGCTCTCGTCTTCGGGGTGATGGCCTTCTTGAACTCCTGGGGCTGGGTTGAGTCCACGAAACGGACGGTTCTTCCCAATTTCGGGAAGGTATAGTGGAAAAGTTGGTAGGTTCCACCGTAAAGATTATTTGCCGAGACGATTTCGTCGCCCACCTGGGTGATGGCGAGAAGAGCGAAGGCCTCAGCGGCCTGGCCCGAAGCGAGGGCGAGGGCACCGGTACCTCCTTCGAGGGCTGCAACCCTTCTTTCGAAGACATCGTTTGTAGGGTTCATGATGCGGGTGTAGATGTTTCCAAATTGCTTGAGAGCGAAAAGGTTTGCCGCATGCTCCGTGTCCTGAAAGACGTAAGAGGTGGTCTGGTAGATCGGCACAGCCCTTGCTCCTGTGGCGGGGTCGGGGTTTTCCTGACCTGCGTGAATCGCCAACGTCTCAATGTCTCGATTCCTCATTTTTTTCCTCCTTCGCTGTTTTTCTCGATGACAAGAAATAAAAAAACCCACTACCAACTGGAGTCATCCTGGTAGTGGGTTTTCCGCGGGCCCGATGGATGAAGATGTACTTACATGGGCGGACCTCCCCTGCCAGGATGACCACGCATCGCCATGTTGCACATCATCATCGAGTTCGTACGATTTGGATACTGAAGTTCTTTCATTGAATTTCCTACAAGGCCTATAGGCTTTTGACCTAATTTAACACGCCAGAAATTTTTGTCAAGTCCCCTTGTCAAGAGGCCTTTGCTCCGACTGCCGAAAGGGGGGCATCTTTCAGTCAAGGCTTCTTACGTGCACCCAGGAGATCGAGATGTCTCTCCATATGCACGGCAAGAAGGTCCCAGTAGGTCTCCTCATAACGGTCCAACACCTCATAGAAACGTCTCCTGAAACGATCTTTTCCGTCGGGAAAGCGTGCATTGAGGAGAAATCCGTAAGTAATATGAAGGAGCTGCCGGGAATCCCTCTGATTGAGGAGTTCGGGTAGCTTTTCATCTGGGAGGTCTTGAAGCCTGGGAATACGGCCCGGTTCCGCCGTGACATGATAGAGCTTGGACGCTTCTTCAAAAACCCTTAAAGCATACTCGTGCATCTCTCTGTATAGGGAAGGGGCCATGAGAGCAACAAGCCTTACGGCTTCGAGCCAGCTTGTGCCTGCTGTTTTGACGTGGAGAAGGCCTTCGGAGTGCCCGCCCATAATGGGAAAGGCTGAGAACTTGTCACTTCCCGAGTGAATGGAGAGCTTGTAGCCTCCCCTATCGCGCGCAACGGCTGCGTGGCGGTCAAACTGGACTCGAAACTCGTGAAGGTCGCCGATATAGTCGATCCCTTTTTGAAATTCACCCACGAATCGTGGGGCGAGGGAATCGAAGTGGATGCCCCGGTGTTGAAGTTGAATGACGAAGAAGAGGTGGCTCTCAGGGGAAGTGGGAAACGTCGTCTCGTCGATGGAGATCTCGAAGTCGATCAGAGGACGGTGGTTCGTCCACGAATCGATGCTTTGGCGGAAAGCCTCGGTCAAATCGAGGGCCCGATGGTAGAGAAGGAGGTTTCGTTTGATCGTCTCCTTGTCGAAGCCCAATGAGAAAGGGCCTTGGGCGCCCCTGAACCGGAACTCCTTGTCGAGAAAGAGGTGGAAAAGGACTTCTTGGTCGCCCCGGTCCACAACGTCGTCAAATGCCCGATCCAGCTCTTCAGAAGAGAGCTCAAAGGCCCCGAGATCGAGGACCTCAGAGAGATCGAGGGTGACCATGGAGACGCCAGCACGCAAGGCCTCCCCGAGCTCCTCGAGGGATTTCAGATGGTCTCCGTCCGCTCCGTAGCCCTCTTCGTAGCCTTCTTGGAAGACACCCCACGCAGCGTCGGCTATCACCTCCGGGTAAGTTCTTCCTGTTTGCTTGTTTTCTCGAACCGATTGCTGGGCAAGAACCGGACGGATCTCGAACTTCCGCACAGCCTTGAGGTGGCCTGGGGTTGCGTTGCCAAGGCGGTCGCCTGTGCCAAAGGTGAATGGAACATGGCGCAGGGCCACAGGCCGGGTGAAAGGGAACAGCTCCATCAGGCACCGGGTGTTCTCCAGAGAAAGGTCGCAGAGTTTGAGTCCTGGTCGGCCCGAAAAGATCTCCCCGCGAAAAGGATCTTCAACGAGTTTTTCCCTCTCCCCGACGATGGCCAGTCTTTTTCCTTCGGGGCAACGGATGAGAACGTAATGGAGGGCTCCAGCCCGTCGAAAAGAGTTCGGGTAGATCTTCAGAAGTTGAAAAGGGAACTTCTTTAAGAGGGATTCGATTTTGTCTTGCGTGAACAGATCGTCTTGCCCTTCCAATTTCCCGTTACTCCTCTCTGACAAGGAATAAGTCCCTGCCCGGTTTTTCAGCCTGTCTCAGGTGCAGCCTTTCTTGATTATCGCCTAATTATGGAGGGTGTGGGTTGCCGTGTCAAACGGGGGAGCCGCGAAACCGATATCGATTCCGGTTGACTTTTGGGCCTCTTACCATAATAATTGATGAAGTCGGATTTCCGGTGGCCTCGGAAAAGAACGATCATGATCAAGGAAGAACTGACCAGAATCCTCCAAAAGCACTTCGGAATGAAGGACGTTCCGATCAATGTTCCTCCCCGTCCTGAGATGGGAGATTTCTCAAGCGCTGTTTGCTTGTCTTTAGCCAAGGAAAGGCGACGCCCTCCGCTGGAAATTGCCCGGGAGGAGGTAGGTCCTCTGAAAAAAGAGCTTCCACCTTGGGTCGAGGATGTGAGCGTGACGCCTCCCGGGTACCTCAATTTCAGAATCGATTGGCCAGGCCTCGCAAGAGATCGCCTTCCGCAGATCGTTGATCAGGGGCCATTCTTCGGCCGGCCCGAATCGAACGGCCAGGAAAAGGTGTTCATCGAGCATACAAGCGTGAACCCGAACAAGGCGATGCATATAGGCCATCTCCGAAATGCGGTCCTGGGCGATACGGTCGCCCGGGTTCTGAAATGGCTTGGCTACTCGACCGAGGTCTGTAACTACATCGACGACACAGGGGTTCAGGTGGTCGATGTCGTGACCGCCTTCTTCTACCTCGATCCTCCCTTTTACGAAGAGGGTCAGAACGATTTCGGTTCGATCTGGAGCAAAGTCACGCCCGGGGAACGTTTCGACTACTACTGCTGGGACCTCTACACCCGTTTCCAGACGGAGCTCGAACGAAACCCGTCCCTTCTCGAGAAAAAGGAAGAGGTGCTCCATGAGATCGAGGGAGGCATGGGCCCTGTGGCACGCTTCGCAAAAGAGCTGGCGACCCGTATTGTTCGGGCCCACCTCGAAACGGTAGCCGAGCTTTCCATCTTCTACGATCTTCTCAATTGGGAATCGGATATCATTCAGAGAGGTTTCTGGCAGGCCACCTTCGAGCTCCTCAAGGAGAGAGGCTGTCTGCGTCTCGAGTCGGATGGCCCCAACAAGGGATGCTGGGTCGTTCCGTTTGGTGGGATTGTCGAGACGGACGAGGGCGTGAAGAGCCTGGACAAGATCCTCGTTCGTTCGAACGGCAGCGTGACCTATACAGGGAAAGATGTGGCCTATCAGCTTTGGAAATTCGGCCTTCTCAAGAAGGATTTTCTTTACAAGCCTTGGGGCCTCCAGGCGAATGGCGAAACCCTCTGGACCACCGACCGAGAGGGAGACCCTCCAGAGCGTCTTTCGCGGCGCTTTGGCCACGCCGATCGGGTGATCAACGTCATTGATACACGCCAGAGCTACCCTCAAGAGATCGTGGTCGAATGCCTTCGAAAGATGGGTTTCGAGCGTGAAGCCGATCGGTCATTCCATCTGGCCTATGAGGTGGTGAACCTTTCAGCCCAGGCCGCCCGCGCCTTAGGGTTGGAGGCAGAGGGAGAGAAAAAGGCCGTGGCCATGTCGGGCCGTTTGGGTACGGGAGTCAAGGCGAAGGATTTCATCGAAATCGTGAAGAAGAAAATCGTCGAAAAGGCCGACCATAAGCTCGACCCATGGGTTTGCGCCGCTTTGGCTTCTGCGGCTATTCGATACTATCTCCTTCGCTTCACGGTCGAAAGCCAGATCCTCTTCGATTTCGACGAGGCCCTCAAGACGACGGGAGACACGGGTATTTATCTCGAATATGCCCACGCAAGGGCCTGCAGCATTCTGAGAAAGGCTGAGGAAAGGAAGGCCAAACTGGAATGGGATCCTTCCTCTGTTCCCTCGCACCTGACCCGGACGGAGAGGCATTTGCTCAATGTTTTGTTGGATTATCCGTCCGCTGTGGCAAGGGCGGGAAGGAACCTCAGGGTATCGATGCTCACCGAATATGCCTATCAGCTTGCAACGGCTTTCACGGATTTCTACGAGCATCCCGATCCCGATGCCGATGTCCAGACACCCTTTATCCACCTGGAAGATGTGGGGCTGAGGACGTTCAGGCTCGCCCTCGTAGAGGCGTTTCAGAGGGTCATGTCTGGAGTCCTTAACCTCCTTGGCATGGAGAGGCTCGAACGGATTTGAACTGAGCCCGGTGATTGGACCCGACCGTTTCGTAATGGAGCCCCGGGGAGGACACCCTGGAGGCCTTGTCGAGCGGGTCTTCTCGATGTCTGTACGGTTATGCCAGGCTTCACCAAGAGTGGAGTCCCGGGAAATTGGCCGAAGTGGGTATTTCGTTTCCTTAAGGTGCCGCCACAAGGACTCTCTGGCGTCCTCACCGGGCGCCCTTAGGCAGGATTTATGGCAACATGAGGAGGGTGGGCTCAAATCCATATGACGTTCAGTGGAGGGAGAAGGGAGGAGCCTATGAGCCGAAGAAAAAGAACATTACCTCGTGGGTGGTATCCAGGGGATGCTCGAGGGTGCCGAGGAGAGATCGAATCCTTTCTTGAAGGATGGGAGGGAGTGAGAGGGAAGGAAGGAAAGGGTGTGGGTGGTATCGTTCCCCATGCGGGATGGTATTTTTCCGGGAGGTTAGCGGCAAGGGTTTTTCGGTCTTTGTCGCAGAGGGAGGACGTGGACACCGTGGTCATCTACGGAGGCCATCTTGGAGCAGAGGAAACTCCTCACATCGTGACAGACGAGGCTTGGGAAACCCCTTTGGGTGATATGGAGATCGACCAGAACCTCGTCCAAGGGCTGTTGAAAGAGATGACGTTGACGAAGGAGCCTTATGCGTCGAGCGATAATACGATAGAGGTCCAACTACCGATGGCCAAATACTTTTTCCCCAAGGCGAAACTTCTTGCCTTTCGATCGCCACCCTCTTCAGAAGCCGCCACCCTGGGAGAGATGGTGGAACGAATCGCCAGGGCAAAGGGGATTTCGATCGTTGCCATTGGATCGACCGATCTCACCCATTATGGGCCGAACTATGGCTTCATGCCAAAGGGCTCGGGTGTGTCTGCTCTGAAGTGGGTGAAGGAGGAGAACGATCGGGGCTTCGTCGAGCGGGCCCTTCGGATGGACCTGGAGGGTCTTCTCGAACACGCCGAGACCCGAGGGAGCGCCTGCAGCGCCGGAGCCGCGGTTTCTGCCATCGCTACCTCCAAGGCTATGGGAGCTCAACAGGGTGTCCTTGTCGATTACTACACGAGTTACGAAATCCTTCCGGATGACAGTTTCGTCGGATACGCTGGGATCATCTACTGAAGTGGGAATGATGGCGGAGCTAAGATCTATGGGTTGTTTGTGAGGAGGGTGAGATGAAGCGTGTGGCAATTGTGGGGATCGGTCATGGGAAATTTGGGGTGAGGTCGGATGCTTCCCTTCGGGAGCTGACCTTCGAGGCTGTGACGGCCTGTCTTGAAGATGCCGGTCTATCTCTTCAAGAAGTGGACAGCATGGTGACGGGTATTGCGGGAGACGAGTTTTCCATTTCCCTTCAGCCCTCGGCTCAGGTTCACGACTACATCGGGTTTCATCCCAAACCGAATTTTCGTGTCGAGGGGGCCTGCGCCACGGGAAGTATGGCCCTGCGGACGGGTTGGATGAATATCGCTTCCGGGTTGGCGGATGTGGTGCTGGTCGTGGGTGTGGAGAAGATGACGGAGGTTTCGACTCCCGTAGCGACAGGGATCATGGGAAGGGGAGGCGATGCGATCTGGGAGTATCCCTTTGGGATGACCTTTCCAGGTTACTACGCCCTCATCGCCCAAGCCCACATGGCCGAGTACGGAACGACAGAAGAGCAGTTGGCCATGGTGGCGGTGAAGAACCACTACTATGGAAGCCTGAACCCTTTTGCCCATATGCAGAAGGAAGTGACCCTGGAGAAAGCCATGACCTCTTTCACCGTGGCACACCCGCTCAAGCTCTACGATTGCAGCCTCATCACCGACGGCGCAGCAGCCGTGCTTCTGGCCTCCGAGGAGAGGGCAAGGGAGATCTCGAAGAAACCCGTTTGGATCGCGGGCTTGGGTCTGGCAACGGACACGATGAGGATCACAGAGAGAGAGTCACTGACCACGATCCGTGCAACGCGGGAAGCGGCAAGGATTGCTTACAAGATGGCGGGGATCGGGCCTTCCGATGTGGATGTGGCTGCGGTTCACGACTGCTTCACCATTGCCGAGATTCTGGCTTACGAGGATCTTGGTTTCTGCGAGAAAGGGGAAGGGGGAAGGCTCATTGCCGCGAAAGAGACCTATCTTGACGGAACGATCCCTGTCAATGTGGATGGAGGGCTCAAGTCGAAAGGCCATCCCCTGGGGGCCACGGGCGTTTCCATGGCCGTAGAGATCACGAAGCAGTTGAGGGGAGAAGCGGGAAAGCGACAGGTCAAGGACGCGGCGGTCGGTCTTTCTCACAACGTGGGAGGCACGGGGCAGGTTGTGGCCGTCCACATCTTCAGGAGGGAATAGCAGAATGGATTTTAGGACTTTTTCTCTTTCGATTTCGCAGACGAAAGTAGCCCGTTTTGCCCAGGAACTGGCTCAGGGAAAGATCATGTCGACGCTCTGCACGAGGTGCGGAAAACGTTACTACCCGCCCCGGGCAGACTGTTCCGCCTGTCTCGGGACCGAGATGGAATGGAGACCCCTCGAAGGGGAGGGACGGCTCCTGAGCTTTACCAAGATCTTCGTCCCTCCTGAACATTTTGCTCTGCCCCAGCCTCGAATGCCCTTCTCGAGCGTTCAATTCGATCCCTGTCCCGTGGGGATCGTCGAGGCTGAGGAAGGTCTGCGGGTCATGGGATGGATTCCCAAGGGCGATGTGAAGAAGCTTCGAGTGGGGATGAGGATGAAGGCCTCTGCCGTGACCCTTCCCGACGGCAGGCTGACCATCGTCCTGGAGCCTTTGTAAGGAGGATCGGAGGATGATCGGGAAAATCGTGCTCGGTGTGGTCATGGGTGGAACAGCAGGACTTCTATTGAGCCTTCTCTCGCGCCATATCGGAAGCTCCTGAGCGATTACGTGCAATCCCTACGTCTCCGTTCCGGTGGGAGCCTTTGTGGGATTGCTCTGGGCTTTAGGTTAGAGCCCCTTCTTGAGCCGAAATGCCTTTCTCTCGGCTCGTTCAAATAAGGTGTTTTCCCGGCGTTAAATACTGGGTTTCGTGTATTTCTTTCTCGTTTACCGTCCCCTATAATTGCGTTATCAGGTTGTAGGTTTGGAGGAAACGCCAGTGGGTCCTCGTTTGAGGGAATTGGCTATCAGCCGCCGGATGTTTCTTGTGGCCGTAGGGGCAGGGGCCATGATCCTTAAAGGAGGTCCACGTAAGAATTCTTTCGCTCAAGCGAGAAAGGAGGAGAAGATGGCTTACACCGCGAAAGACTATTCAAAACTGTTGGGGATGGAGGGATTTAGCGAGACCCTTCTGAAGAACCATTTCACCCTGTACCAAGGGTATGTCACGAACACCAACAAGCTTCTTGACACCCTGGGACAGATGGGCAAAGAGGGAAAGACCGCAACGCCCGAATTTGCCGAGTTGAAAAGAAGGCTGGGGTGGGAATTCAACGGGATGCGCCTCCACGAGTACTACTTCGAAAACCTTGGAGGCAAGGGTGGTATCGACAAGGCCGGGAAGCTTTACAAGAAGATATCCGACCAGTTTGGCAGCTACGAAGCTTGGGAGAAGGAGTTTCGGGCCGTGGGAGCCATGAGGGGCATCGGGTGGACGGTCCTCTATCAGGACAAATTGACGGGTGGCCTGATCAACTTCTGGATCAATGAACACGATGTGGGGCACCCCGCGGGCTGCACGCCTATCCTGATCCTCGATGTCTTCGAGCATGCGTTCATGATCGATTATGGTTTGAAAAGGGCCGACTATATCGAGGCCTTTTTCAAGAACATCGACTGGCAGGCGGTTGAAGCCAGGCTGGGATAGGTTGCGCGTAGCTCCAGAATGGTGTGAACAAGAGATGATGTCGATGATAGACTGATCTCTCTATGGCTCTCGGGGCGGCGGTCCCACCAGCGAACAGGAAGCGTGGCGTCGCCCCGGGTCATCTCTCGAAAGGGCCCACCTGTTTCCTTTTCCTCAACTTTCTACAGATAGGAACATCCTTCCGCAAGGTATTGCAAAAAGTCACGGGAACGGCGAAAATATCTCTTCAAGAACCGCCGCGATGGGCGAGGGAGGGGTGCTTTGGCAGAGGAAATTTCCTTAGCGAGGGGAAAGAACCCGAAACAAAAAACGATCGCCTTGGTTGTGCTCGGCCTGGTCATCGCCATAGGAGGTGGGGCCCTCTTCTTCTATCTTCGTTACAAGGAAACTCATGTCTCGACGGATGATGCTTTTGTCGATGGTCGAATCCACCTTGTGGCTTCGAAGGTTTTTGGTACGGTCAGGGCCGTTCATGTCAAGGACAACCAACTGGTAAGAAAGAATGATCTGCTTTTGGAGATCGATCCTGCAGACTACGAAGTGAAGGCGAAGGAAGCCAAGGCCGCCTTGGAAGTGGAGAAGAAAAGGCTCTTTGAAATTCAGCAAAGAGTGATCGCTGCGAGAAAGCAGTTGGACGAGACCTTCGCCGCCCTCAATGCCGCCAAAGCCAACCTCGAGCTCCACCAAGCGAATCTTCGCCTTTCGGAAGCCGACTTCAAGCGGACGCAACGGCTGGTCCAAAAGGGGGCGTTAGCGGTTCAACAATACGACCGGGCAAAAACGAACTACGAGGTCGCGTTGGCCCAGGTCAAGAGCACGGAGAATCAGATTTTACAGTTAGAGGCCACTTTGGATACGCAGAGGGCCTCGATCAAGCAGGTTGAAGCAGGCATTCCTCCACAAGAGGCCCAGATTCGTCAGAAACAGGCCTCCCTCGAGGCCGCGGAATTGAATCGAAGCTATACCCAACTTTTTGCGCCGGTGGAGGGGTTTGTGACAAAGCGGAGCGTCGAAGTGGGTAACCAAGTCCAGCCCGGCCAGCCCCTCATGGCCATCGTGCCCCTCAGCCCAGAGAACATCTGGGTTACAGCAAACTACAAAGAGACCGAGTTAAAGCGGATCAAGCCCGGACTACGGGTGAAGATACGGGTGGATACCTATCCAGGGAAGATTTTTTGGGGGAGGGTGGAGAGCATCATGGCCGGGACGGGTGCGGTCTTTTCCCTCTTCCCTCCCGAAAACGCCACAGGAAACTTCGTGAAGGTCGTTCAAAGAATCCCTGTGAAGATCGTCCTCGAGAGAGAGACGGACCCGCAGCATCTGCTGAGGGTGGGCATGTCGGTGGTGCCCACCATCTTGGTTGAACCTTAGTCGGCCAGATTCCACAAATATGCCGTGAGTCGTAAGGGGTGAGAAGCTGGGAAAAAATTGCCAGAGTACAAGGGTCGCCGGAGGGATGAGCGTCTTTTCGAAGCTTTAGCATGCCCATCGTTCGATTTTCCCGGGGCCGGGTCGCTTCTGTAATAGCTGACGGTCGGCTGCTGTAGGCTGAAAGCTGATTGCTAAAAACGGATGGCTGAGAGCGGGAGCTGATGGCTGAAAGCTGATGGCGCGGTGGGGCGGACGAAAGAGAACAAATGGTTTCGGTAAACAAATGGATCGTTGCCGTCACGGTAATGCTTCCCACGTTGATCGAGATCGTCGATACCTCCGTTGTCAACGTCTCCCTCGATCACATCCGTGGTAGCCTCTCTGCGGGAATCGACGAGTCGACTTGGACGATCACTTCCTACCTCGTTTCCAATGCCATCATCATCCCCATGACGGGCTGGTTGAGCCGCCTTCTTGGAAGAAAGCGTTATCTCCTCCTCTCCATCTCCCTTTTCACCTTCAGCTCCTTCATGTGCGGCTCCGCGTGGAACCTCCAGAGCCTGGTTTTCTTCCGTGTTATTCAGGGCCTTGGTGGGGGGGCCCTCCAGCCTCTCTCTCAGGCCATCCTGCTCGAGACCTTCCCACCGGCTCAACACGGAATGGCCATGGCGGTCTTCGGCATCGGCATCATGTTTGGGCCCATTATCGGCCCTTTGGTGGGAGGCTGGATCACCGATAGTTGGTCGTGGCATTGGGTCTTCTACATCAACGTTCCCATCGGGACGATTTCGATTCTGATGGTCCTTTTCTTCATCTTCGACCCTCCCTACATGGAGCGCAGGAGGATGAAGATCGACTACTTTGGGCTTTTTTT
>Ga0315298_1003134_pt1 | contig 26767 bp, 25 predicted proteins | sample WHS_1_MG_FD_203077 | JGI IMG/M metagenome (GOLD analysis project Ga0315298, IMG submission 203077) | Extremophilic microbial mat communities from Washburn Hot Springs, YNP, Wyoming, USA - WHS_1_MG | ecosystem: Environmental > Aquatic > Thermal springs > Hot (42-90C) | place: USA: Wyoming... | reverse complement strand
CCTGGGCCAGCGCATTGACGCTCCAGGGATCTTTCGCCTCCCGCAACCGCCGCACCAGCTCCGGCGGCGCCGCCAGCACGCCCAGGCGCAGGCCGGGCAGGGCGAAAAACTTGGTCAGGGAATAAAGCAGGACCAGATGCGGATGCCGGCCGGCCAGGGGCAAAAGGGTGTACCGCTCCCGCTCCGGGACAAAATCCATAAAGGCTTCGTCCACCACCACCGGCCTGCCGCACCGGGCCGCGGCATCAAGCAGTTCTTCGAGCACCCGCCGCTCGACCAGGGCGCCGGTGGGATTGTTCGGCGTACAGATGAACAGGGCGTCGCTTTCCGGCAGCAGGTGCAACAGCCGCGCCGCGGGCAGGGTGAAGCCCCCGGCCGGCTCCATGGGGACATAGCGCACGGCCCCGCCGTGGCTTTTTACCGCCAGGCCGTATTCGCTGAACGTGGGCGCGGGCACGAGCGCCCGCCGGATGTCCAGCACCCGGGCGAGCAGGTAGATCAGTTCGGCCGCCCCGTTGCCCACCAGCAGACATTCCTCGGCGACGCCGAGATGCACGGACAGGGCCGCCCGCAGTTCCCGGCAATCGGGATCGGGATAATGGCTGATCAGCCACAGGTTTTCCTTGAGGGCCCGCACGGCCCGGGGCGAAGGCCCCAGGGGATTGATGTTGGCGCTGAAATCGAGGAATTCCCGCACGGGTATTCCGTACTCCCGCGCCGCCCGCACCAGGTCGCCGCCGTGCGGCGGAATTTTTGCCGCCCGTCCGGCGCCGTCTTCTTCTCGCTCCATAACCGAACCTCCCCTGCGGCGGCAATCCGCCGCACTGCTCTTTGACAGCCGGAAATTTTCCGCAACGGCATGATAAACACCCGGCAAATGAAAAAGGCCGGTGGTCATCATCAAATGACAGGGCGTGCCGGCGGGGCGTCTACCAGATGAAATAACCTCCGGCCGGGCCGGCCAGCCCTGCGGCCGCCAGTAAAAGCACCACTTCCAGTATCTCGTTCACCGCTCCGTAAGTGTCGCCGGTCAAACCGCCCAGCTGCGCGGCCAGAGCGCGGCATAGCCCGTGCGCCGCCGCCAGAGCGAGCAGAAATAAAATCAACCCGGCCGGGCCAGCCAGGGCGGCCGCCGCCACCGCCTGCAGGGTGGCCAGCAACAGTTCCTTCGCGCCCGTGTACTGAACCTGCAACCGGCCCAGCCCCTGCGGGCGCGCGTAGGGGAAACGGGCGACGGCGTAAACCATCCCCCAGCGGCTCAAAGCCGGCACCACCGGCAACAGGCGCGGCATGAGCCGGGCGGGCAGGGAGAGCAGCACCGCGTATTTGACCAGCAGCAGCACGACAAGAGCGATCGCGCCGAAGGCCCCCACCCGGCTGTCCCGCATGATCTCGAGCATTTTTTCCCGCGGCCGGCCGCTGAACACCCCGTCCATGGTATCCATAAACCCGTCCAGATGCAGGCCGCCGGAAAATACCACCATGCCCGCCGTCAAAAGGGCGGCCGTCACCGGAGGGGGGAACAGGCGGGCGGCCGCCAGGTAGAGCAAAAGCCACAACGCGCCCATGATCAGCCCCACCAGGGGGTAAAAAAGGGGCGCCCGGCCGTAGGCCCGCTCGTCGTAGGCCCCGCGGTAGATGGAAAAGCGGGTGAGAAACTGCAGGGAAACAATGAACGTCTTCATTGCGCCGCCCCCTTTCCGGCGCGGTAGCGGGCGCAGCGCTCCACCAGGGCGGCTGCCGCCTGTGGACAGGAGGCAAAGTGCAGGTGCAGGTAGGCGGCGAGCAGATTGCCCAGCACATAACCGTCCGGCCGCCCCTCATCCTCCCCGGCCCGGTGCAGCGCATAGGCCGGGGGAAGGGGCATTTCCTCCAGCGTGGAATAATGAAACTCGTGCCCGCGCAGCTGCGTCCCGGCCGGAGCGAGAATGTTGTCCGTAAGCACCGTGGCCCGCACATAGCCCAGGGCGACGCGCCGGCGCTGCATCCGGCAGCGCCCCGGCAGAAGGCCGGCCATGGGATATTCCCGGCCGTCGAAATCGCAGATGGCGCGGGTCAAATACATCAGCCCGCCGCACTCGGCGTAAACGGGCATGCCCCGGGCGAAGGCCCGGGCCAGATCCCGCTTGAAATCCTCGTTCGCCGCCAGGCGGGGCAGAAACATCTCCGGGAAGCCCCCGCCCAGGTAAAGCCCGTCCAGATCGGGCGGCAACCCGCGGTCGGCAAGGGGGCTGACCGGCACCAGTTCCGCCCCCAGGGCGGTCAGCAGATCGAGCCCGTCCTGATAATAAAAGTTGAAAGCGGCATCCCGGGCCAGCCCCAGGCGCACCCGGCGCGGTGCGGGTGCGGCGGGGAAAATGCACGGCTCCTTTTCCGGCAGGGGCGGCGCCTGCCGGGCCGCCCGCATCAGGCGGTCCAGTTCCACCCCTTCCCGCAGGGCGTCGGCCAGCCTTTCCAGATGCGCCCGCAGCCCCTGTTTTTCGGCGGTGGGCAAAAGGCCCAGGTGGCGTTCGGGCAGGGCAATCTCCGCCTGCCGGCCCACCCACCCCAGCACGGGCAGGCCGGCCTCCTCCTCAATCGCTTTTTTCAAGATGTCCAGATGCCGCGGGCCGCCCACCCGGTTTAAAACCACCCCGGCCAGGGGCACTTCCGGATCCAGCCGGCGGAATCCGAGGGCCACCGCCGCCGCGCTGCGGGCCATGGAACGGGCGTCCAGGACCAGGACCACCGGCGCCCCGAGCAGTTTGGCCACCTCGGCCGAACTGCCCTCGGAAGTGGCGCCGCGCCCGTCGTAAAGGCCCATCACCCCTTCAATGAGGCAGATGTCCGCGCCCGCGGCGGCCCGGCAGAATACCTCGCGCACCCCCGCCGCCCCCAGGAACCAGGTGTCCAGATTGCGGGAAACGCGCCCGGTGGCGGCGGTGTGATAACCGGGATCGATGTAATCCGGCCCCACCTTGTAAGGCTGCACACGGTACCCGGCCCGGGTGAAGGCGGCCATCAGGGCCGTGGCCAGGGTGGTTTTGCCCGCGCCGCTGTGCGTGCCGGCGATGAGCAAGCGGGGTATGGTGAACATGCCATCACTTTCCTCTAACTGTAAAATCCTCCCAAAAGGGGACTGTCCCCTTTTGGGAGTTTTTGTTAGCGCAGCAGGGAGCAGAAGCCCAGACCGCTGAGCACGGCCAGCGCCGCGCTCAGGTACATCAGATCCACCGCCTGACGCACGTGGTCGGGCTGCAGGGGATAAAGCGGCTCCCCCATAAAGGCGCGCATCTGCGCCCGGCCGCCGTAGTAGTTCAGCCCCCCCAGGCGAACCCCCAGCGCCCCGGCCACGGCCGCCTCCGGCCAGCCGCTGTTCGGGCTGGGATGGGCCGGGGCGTCCCGGCGCAGGGCGCGCCAGGCCCCCTTCGCCCGCCGGCCGGAAAGCCAGGCCGCGGCCAAAAGGCACAGGGCGGTCCAGCGGGCGGGCAGGAAATTGGCCGCATCATCCAGCCGGGCGGAAAACCAGCCCAGATCGCGGTAGCGTTCATTGCGGTAGCCAACCATGGAATCCAGCGTATTCACCGCCCGGTAAGCCATGGCCAGGGGCGCCCCGCCCAGCAGGGCGTAAAAAAGCGGGGAAACAAAACCGTCCACTATGTTTTCCGCCACTGTTTCCACCGTGGCGCGGGTCACATCCGCCGCCTCCATGGCCGCCGTATCCCGGCCGACAATCCAGCCCACCCGCCGCCGGGCCAGTTCCAGCTCACCGGTCGCCAGGGCCTCCCGCACCGAACGGGCGGCCGCGGCTAAAGAGCGGGTGGCCATGGTGGTGGAAATAAGCCAGATCTGCAGCAGCACGGCCAGCAGCGGATGCACCAGACCGGCTAAAAAAAGCAGGCAGGCGGTGGCCGCCCACGCCCCGCCGACCACCGCGACGGCCAGCAGCACCCCGGCCGCCCGCAGGCCCGCCGGGCGGCAGAAAAAACGCCGCAGCAAATTTTCCAGCCGATCAATCAATCCGCCGATCAGGACCACCGGGTGGGGCAGCCAGCGCGGGTCACCCACCGCCAGATCAACCAGATAAGCCGCCAGCACCTGCAGTGAAAGCAAAATCACGCCCCCCGCACAACGCCCGCCGCACCAAACAGGCGGGCCGTGAAAATTACGGTCGGGGACGCGGCCGCAAATCGTCATCCCCGCCCCCGCCATCCGCCGCCCGGCCCGGCAACGGCGGCCCTCCCCCGTCCGTTCGGGAGCCGTACGGCGGTATGCCCGGCCAACGGCAGGTTACGCCGGGCGCTTCTTGCACCTGTAAGCAACCGGATCGTTCCCGGCTAACCCTGCCTGGGGCCGGGCAGGTCGAGCAGGCGGTAGATTTTTTCCATATCCAGGCTTTCCCGCACCACCGCCGCCAGCCGGTTGTAATCCCTCTCCCGCTGCGCGGCCAGGGAAATCCCCCGGCCCGGCTCCAGCGGGGCCAGCCCCTTGCGCATGCGCAGGGCGTCGATGAAACGCCGGCGGAAATCGTCACGGTCAAAAATGCCGTGGATGTACGTGCCGAAAACCAGCCCCGCTTCATCCACCGCTCCGTCGGGAAAATCCACGGCGCTACCGGAACGCAGCCGGATGCGGCAGACCGGGCGGGCTTTCGGCCCCAGAATGCTGCGCCCCATATGAATTTCGTAACCGGTCACCGCCAGGCCGGCGGCATTTCCCAAAAGCGGACCGCCGGCGCAGATTTCGGCCTGCACCTGGGTGGTCACCTTATCCCAGATGAAAGTGGTGGTCACATCCAGCAGGCCCAGCCCTTCCACCCGGGGCACTCCCGACTCGGTGTGCCCGGGATCGTGCAGCTCCCGCCCGAGCATCTGGTAGCCGCCGCAGATGCCCACCACCGGCACCCCCCGCCGCGCCAGGCGGCGTATTTCATCGGCCAGCCCGCAGTCATGCAGGGCGATCAGATCCTCAATGGTATTCTTGCTTCCCGGCAGGATCACCAGATCCGGCACGCCCAGCGGCTCACCCGCGGTCACATAGCGCAGCCTGACATCCGGCTCGTCCTCCAGGGGATCGAAATCGGTGAAATTGGAGATGTGCGGCAGGTGGATGACGGCGATCTCCACCTCCCGCGCCACCGGGGCGGCGGCGCGGCGCCGGCTTTCCTCGGAAACGGTATCTTCCTCCTGGATGCGGAAACCCTGAAAATACGGAACGATACCGACCACCGGCACACCCGTCCTGGCCTCCAGGAAATCCACCGCCGGCTGGAACAGGCGCACGTCCCCGCGGAATTTATTGATAATCACGCCGGCCACCCGCGCCCGGTCCTCCGGCGGCAGCAGTTCCAGCGTCCCCACCACCGAGGCCAGGGCGCCCCCCTTGTCGATGTCCGCCACCAGCAGCACCGGCGCCTGCGCCTGACGGGCCACTCGCATATTCACGATTTCCGTGGCCTGCAGGTTGACCTCCGCCGGGCTGCCGGCCCCTTCAATGGCGATGATCTCGTATTTCCGGCGCAGACGCTCCAGCGCTTCGCAGATCACGTCCCACACCCGCCGGGCGTAGCCGTTGTGGTATTCACCGGCCGTCAGATTGCCCACCGGCCGGCCGAGCACAATCACCTGCGAGGAAGCCTGGCCGGTGGGTTTGAGCAACACCGGGTTCATGTCCACGTGGGGCGCCAGACCGGCCGCTTCCGCCTGCACCACCTGGGCGCGGCCCATCTCCCCCCCGTCGGCGGTGACAAAGGAATTCAAAGCCATGTTCTGCGATTTGAACGGCGCCACCCGGTAGCCGTCCTGGTAAAAAATACGGCACAGGGCGGCCACCAGCACGCTCTTGCCCACATGAGAGGCGGTGCCCTGCACCATGATGGTTCTGGCCGCCATAATCCAACCCTCCTGTCGCCGAACGGCTGATTCCCGCCACACCGCCGGCTTTCCATATGTACTCGTCTTCAGCGACGGGGAGCGGGTTCCCCCGGTTCGATAACGAAACGCACCGGGTGCATTCGGTAAGCGAATCCGGCCGGCCGCCGCTAATCCCCGGCAAATGTACGGGAAAGCGCCTTCAATTCCAGCGGCAGTCCGGCCACCACCAGATAGACCCGTTCCGCCCGCCCGGCCAGGTACTGGTTGACCCGCCCGGCGATGTCCCGGTAAACCCGCCCCAGCGGGTTGTCCGGCACCAGGCCCAGCCCCACTTCATTGGCCACCAGAATCACCGGGACCGGTACCGCCACGGCGGCATCCGCCAGTTCCCGGGCGCGTGCGAGAATCAGGGCCTCCTTTTTTTCCGCCGGACAATCCGGGTCGTCCAGCAGCAGGTTGGTAATCCACATGGTCAGGCAGTCCACCAGCACGGCGTCCGCCTCCCCCCCGGAAAGCCGCACCGCCCGGTCCGGCCGGCGGGGCTCCTCCACGGTGCGCCAGGACGCCGGCCGGCGCGCCCGGTGGACCGCCACCCGGCGGGCCATTTCCCCGTCGCCCACCTCGGCCGTGGCCACATAGACCACCCGGGAACCGGCCCGGGCGGCCAATTCTTCGGCAAAGGCGCTCTTGCCGCTGCGCCCCCCTCCCAGCACCAGGATCAACGCCACCATACCACCCCCGTCAAACCGGCACATGTAAAACAAAAACCCCAGTCCTTAAAGACTGAGGATTGCGCCAGGCTCCATCCTTCGCCCCGTAAGAAACCATGCCCCTTTCTCGCGAAGGGGCGCCAGGTCACCGACAGGCAGGTATCCTGGCTCCCGGATCATCGCCCACCTTACGCCTTCCCTGGCGGTGGCAAATGAAGGCTGCTCCCCGGTTACAGTGGCGCAGACCGCTCAGGCATCGCACCTGATTCCCTATTCTCCCCCAAGGGGCACCTGCCGGCTACAAGGCCGCTCTGCTCTTGTCCGCCCCGACCGTCGACCGCAGGATCATCCCCGGGTCCGACGACCGGATGCTGTTTTCATCCTGTTTAAATCTTCTACACTGTGATTAAAATTCCTGCCGCCGCAGCAAATATTTTCCCTCCCCCCGGTGAACGCTCAGCCCGCTTCCCGGGCCAGCACGGCCACAGCCATGGCCAGATCGGCGGTGTGCGTGAGGGAAATATTTATCTTCCCGCCCCCCAGGGCGGCCAAACGGCGGCCGGCTTCCCCGTGCAGTTGCACACAGGGCTCCCCGGAAGGCAGGTTGAGAATTTCTATATCCGTCCAGGCCACGCTTCCCAGACCGCTGCCCAGCACCTTGGCCACCGCCTCCTTGCCGGCCAGGCGGGCGGCCAGATGGGGCGCCGCCCGGCGCCGCCCGGCGCAGTATGCCTGTTCGGCCGGGGTGAAAACCCGCCGCATGAAACGGGGGCCGAATTTTTCCAGCAGGCGCTCCACCCGTCGCACCTCGACCAGATCAATCCCGCAGCGCAAAATTTTTCCTCCCGGCGCGCCGCCGGGCGGACGGAGAAACCGCCGTCCGCCCGTCCGCCCCCGCGCATGCGGGGCCGGCGCGCATTAATTGAAATCATCCCCGTCAGCGGGCGGCATGTGCGCCGCCGCGCAGCACACATTCCTTCACCCGGCGCACCAGTTCCTCAATCTGATGGGGCAGCGGTTCGGCCCGCACGCCCACCAGTTCCACGCCGCCCCGACAGATGGGCAGCAGTATCTTGGGCGCCGGACTGGCGCTCAGAGCCGCGGCCATGGCCGGCGTCAACTCCCCCAGCATGCCGTGGGGGAACAATATGCTCACCGGCCCGGTGATCAAATCGACCCGCGGGGCATTGAACACCACCGCGTTTTCTCCGGTGGCCCCCTCGTTGGCCCCGGCCCGCAGCATCACCGAAGTGGCCAGGGCGTTGGTGCCCAGAGCGAGAAATTCCACTTCTTCGGGCAGTTCACGGCGCAGTCTTTCCATAATATGTCTGCCGATGCCGCCGCCCTGCCCGTCCACCACCGCTATGCGCATAAGTCTTACCTCCCGCCGCCAGGAGAAAATGGCGGGCAAAAAAATAAACAATAAACAATAAATTTTATTTGCCGTCAATACTAACCAGATATCCCCAGACTGTGCAAATATTGTGGATAAATCATTAATTTGCCGGATTTTGTTCGCGCAGCCTGGATTCCAGCTCCATGATGCGCAGGTTTTTACGCAAGAGCCAGCGGGCATAACGGTAATTGTTCCGGTGCAGCCGGCGGTTTTCCTTTTCCAGCCGGGCCTGGAAGCAGGATTTGTCCTTTTCCATTTTCTCAATCAGATTCATCAAAACCCGCCGGCTCAAGCGCAGCTGCTCCACCTTCGCCTCCAGTTCGCGCACCCGCTGCTGCAGATATTCCAGATCCGCCCGCGAAGCCATGGCACCACCACCCCGTCGCCGGTCATCTACCGCTAGTATATGCCGGGCGGCGGCGCCGTAGACGCTTATGCGCCCCGCGCGGGACGGGCGGACCGGAACACAAGCGCCGTGCGCTCCACCGCTTCGGCCAGCAGCGACTCCTCCTGCACCAGGCCGATGCGGACATAACCCTCGCCCGTTTCCCCGAAGGCCAGGCCGGGAATGACCAGCACACCGGCCTTCTCCAGCAGTTCCAGAGCAAACTGCCGGGAAGAGGTGTAGCCTTCCGGCAGGGGCGCCCAGACGAACATGGAGGCGCTCGGTCTGGGCATGGACCAGCCCAGGGCGGCCATGCCGTCCACCAGCACATCCCGCCGCCGCTGGTAGGTGGCGGCCATTTCCCGCACACATTCCTGGGGGCCTTCCAGCGCGGCGATGCCGGCTTCCTGCACCACCCGGAAAACCCCGTAGTCAATGTTCGACTTTATCCGCCTCAGAGCGTCGAGCACGCCGGCATTGCCCACGGCGAAACCGATCCGGCAGCCGGCCATGTTATAGGTTTTGGACAGGGAATAAAACTCAATGCCCACTTCCCGCGCTCCGGGCACCTCGAGAAAACTCATCGGCTTGAAGCCGTCATAGGCCAGCTCGGCGTAAGCCACATCGTGGCAGACGAGAATATCGTAGCGCCGGGCGAAATCGACCACCTGGGTGAAGAAAGCACGGTCCGCCGAAACGGCCACCGGATTGTTGGGATAATTGAGCCACATCAATCTGGCCCGCGCGGCCACCGCCGGCGGGATCGCCGACAGATCGGGCAGGAAGCCGTTCTCCGCCCGCAGGGGCATGGGGTGGATTTCCCCGCCGGCCAGCAGAATACTGCCGGCGTAAATGGGATAACCCGGATCGGGCACCAGGGCCGGGTCGCCGGGATTGATAAAAGCCATGGCGATGTGCGCCAGCCCGTCCTGCGAACCCATCAAAACCAGTACTTCCCGCTCCGGGTCCAGCTCCACGCCGAAGCGGCGCCGGTACCAGCCGGCCAGCGCACGGTGCAACTCCGGCATCCCCCCCATCGGATAGCGGTAATTCAGGGGGTTGTCCACCGCCCGGTGCAGGGCCTGAATGATATGCGGGGCCGGCGGGCGATCCGGACTGCCCACGCCCAGGTTGATCACCCGCACCCCCCGCGCCTCCACCTGCCGTTTGTACTCTTCCATTTCGTTGAAAATGGCCGCACTCAGCCTTTGCATCCGCCGGGCCAACTGCATCCAACCAACTCCTCAACCAACGTTTTTTATTCCCGCCCGGCCCGCTCTTTCAGTTCGCGCAGCACCGCATCGGGCGCCGCAGCCGCCGCCAGGCGGCCGTGCCGCCGGTGCTCCGGGCCGTGGAAATCGGACCCGCCCGTGGCCACCAGGCGGTAACGGCGGCAGAGCTCCAGATAATGCGCCGTCATTGCCGGATCGTGCTCCGGGTAATAAGCTTCCAGCCCCTGCAGGCCGGCATCGACCAGAGCGGAGATAAGGGCGTCGTCCGCATTCAGGCCGGGGTGGGCGAGCACCGCCACTCCGCCGGCCCGGCGGATCAGCCCGATCGCCCTTTCCGGGGACAATTTCAGCCGGGGCACATAGGCCGGCCGTCCCTCGCCCAGGTAAAGGGCGAAGGCCTCGTCCAGCGAGGCCGCCGCGCCCATTTTCACCAGCACCCGGGCCACATGCGGCCGCCCCACCGCCCCCGCCCCGGCCTCGGCCCGCACCTGCCGGCGTTCCACCGGCAGGCCCAGCGCCGCCAGCCGGGCCAGCATCTCGTCCAGCCTGCGTTCCCGGGCCTCCCGGAAGGTGCGCAGCGCGTCCAGGAGCTCCGCTTCCTCCGTGTTCATCAGATAGCCCAGCAGATGTACCTCCCGGCCGTCGCGGCGGGTGCCCAGTTCCACCCCGGGAAGCACCTCGATCCCCAGTGCACGCCCGGCGGCCAGAGCGGGCGCCACCCCGTCCAGGGTGTCGTGATCGGTGACCGCCAGCCCATGCAGGCCGAGGCGCCTGGCGCGGGCCACCACCTCTTCCGGCCGCTCGGTGCCGTCCGAGGCGGTGGTATGTACGTGCAGATCTACCGCCATAATAATCACCTGTAAATTAATTTCGACGGCCGGAAAACCGTTTCCTGCCCCGTTTTCTGAATTTTAGTTTTTCACCCGAGCACCGTTTTCAACACCCGCAAAAGGTTGCCGCCGAGTATGGCGGCCACATCCTCCTCGGCGTAACCGCGCCGCAGCAGCCCTTCGGTGAGCCGGGGCAGGCAGGAGGAGTCCTCCAGGCCGGGCACGGTGCATTCGATACCGTCGAAATCGGAACCCAGGCCCAGGCAGCCCACGCCGCCCACCTGCACGATATGCTCCGCATGATCCAGCAGCCGCTCCAGGGAGGCGTTTTCCCGGTCGACAAAAGGCGGGTAAAAACACAAACCGATCACCCCGCCCCGGTCGGCCAGCGCCCGGATCTGCGCGTCGCTCAAATTGCGCGGATGCAAGCAGAGATGGCGGCTGTTGGCGTGGGAGGCGATCGGCGGGGCGGTGCAAACGGACAGCACGTCCCAGAACCCCGGTTCGGCCAGGTGGGAAACGTCCACCACCATACCGAGCCGGTTCATTTCCCGCACCACTTCCACGCCCAGACGGGTCAAACCGCCACGCGTCCCGGCCTCGCCCACCCCGTCGGCCAGTTCATTGCGGCCGTTCCAGGTGAGGGTGAGGCAGCGCACCCCCAGCCGGTAAAGCTGGCGCAGCACCGCCGGGCGCCCGGTCAGCGCCTCACCACCTTCAATGGCCAGCAGGGCGCCGATTTTCCCCTGCACACGCGCCCGTTCAATGTCGGCAAAAGAGAAAACCGGCATAATCAGGGCCGCGTTTTCCTCCATTTCCCGGTAAAAAAGATCGATCTGCTCCATGGTGCGCGCCAGCGCCTGCTCCCGGCGCGCGGGCGGTACAAAAGTGGCGAAAAACTGCAGGGAAACACCCCCCCGGCGCAGGCGGGGCAGATCCACATGCCCGCCGCCTCCTCCGGCCAGGCGCCGCGGCTCCTCCTCCACGGAGGAAAGAAAATCGCAGTGGGCGTCCACCACCGGATAACGCCGGTGCAGTTCCGCCGCATCGGGTAAAGCCATGAAAAGCCATCTCCTTCTTCAGCCCCGGGCAAACCGGGGCGCAGTTCCATGTTCAGGGCGTTTTTTGCCCACAGGTACCTGTTCGCCATTCCTCAACCGGGGAGTTGCGCGGCATTGTCCGGCACGGGGTTCGCGCGCCGCCGGTGCGCTTTGCCGGAAGCACCGGCGCGGGCCGCTCACCGACCGCAGCCCGCAAAGGGGGCACAGCCGTCACCCGCCGCCTGCCGGTCCGCGCCCCCGCACCCCCTGCCGCCGCCCCCGGGCGCTTCAAAAGCGGCCCGCTCTTTTTCCCCGCGGTAAAAGGCCAGAAACCGCTCCCCGACCTGCCGGCAGTTTTGCACAAGCAGGGCGATATCCTCCGCCGTGGCGCCATCCACATGTATTCCGGCACAAACGGCCACCGGCTGCCCGGTGGCGGCGGCGATCATTTCGGCCAGCGGCTTCGCCGCCTCGTCGTCCTTGTGCCCCAGTCGGGGAATGACGGCGGAATTGCAGCCGGTTTTGGCCGGATCGGCCAGACCGGGCCGGGGAAAGCTGAACACCACCGCCCCCAGATGCGGCTTCTGCCCGCCCAGCAACTGCAGAATAATGCCGTCCCCGGTCAGCGTGGCCGTCAACCGCACCTGATACACGCCCTCACCGGCGGCAAAGCAAACCGTTTCCAACATACTTACCTCCCACCATCCATGGTAGCGGCGGTCAACCGGAATGAAAAAACCCGTTCCGGCGTACGGGCAGGGCTTTTTCGCCCGAACGAACGGGCGCCGCCGGAGAACGCTCAGCCAAAAGAAATCTGGCACTCGTTCCCATGTATTTATTATAACAGGAAATAAATGATCATGATAGTTTCCGCCCACGGCCCCCACGGCCGGACCGCCGCACCGTTTTCCCCAAACGATCATGATTTTCACACACCACCCGCAGCCAAAAAAGGCTGCCCGCCGCGCAGTGAAAACCCGGCAGCGCGCCATAATGCGCGCAATTTCTGTTCACTATCGACGCTCCCTGTTTTCCGACCGTCAGCAAAAGAATCCCCCAACATTGTCCGGCACGCGATGCGCACTTTTTTCATAAAAATAATAGCCCCGCCACCGCGGGGGTAAAAAACCGGGTTATGCCGCTAAAAAACACCTGCTCCAAACCCGGCGCAGACCATACCGAACTAAACATGCGGAATTGTGCCGCTAAAAGCCGCCTGCTTTTCTCAGCCGTTTCCGGCCGGGCCGCCCGCCGGCCTCAACCGCCCGCCAGCACGGCGAAAATCTGCAGCCGGTCGCCGTCTTTTACCGGTTCTTCCAGCACACCCGACCATTCCAGCTTTTCACCGTTTAAAACCACCTGGTAGAGGTAATCGAGCCTGCCCTCTTCGTCGAACAGTTCGTTTTGCAGGGCCGGATAAAGCCGCGCCACCTCTTTGAGCACTTCGCCCACCGTCCGGTGCGCCGGCTCCAGTTCCACCCGCCCCACACCGGTGATTGCGCCGAGCAGCGATAAAAACTGCACCTGTATGCTCATCGCCCGCTCACCGCCTCAGTCGGCCACCGTGGGCTCGGTGAAAAATGCCTCCGCCGGGGCATCCTCGCGCCATTCGAAGACCAGCGCCCCGGTCGGGCAGACTTCCACACAGGCGGGCATCCCGCGGTCGGCGCAGCGGTCGCATTTGAAGGCCACCTCTCTGATCACATCGCGCCCGACGGCACCGTAAGGGCAGACCATCAGGCACATCCAGCAGCCCACGCAGCGGGATTGATCCTGCGTAACCAGACCGGTCCGCGGATCCCTGGTAATACAGCCGACCATGCAGGCGTCCACACAGGGGGCCTCCGCGCAGTGCCGGCAGATTTCCTGAAACTCGTAGCGTTCCACCAGGTCCTGCCGGATGCGGATTGCACCCAGACGGGGGTTGGTCGCCCCCCGGTGCACCAGGGCGCAGGCGTTGGCGCAGGTGCGGCAGCCCACACAGAGATCCGGCCGGGCATAAATCTGTTTTTGCCTGGGCATACGATCAACTCCTTTAGTTTCCGTTCAGGACAGGGCGCACAGCGCTTCCAGTTCGGCCGACCGCCCGGCGGGCAGCATGCCCTCGCCGTCCCAGCCGCGCAGCGCATAGTACTCGTCGAGCATCCGGTTGAACCCGTCCCGGTCGATGTAGCTGCCTTTCGCCCTGGCGCTGGGCATGGGGTCGTCAAAATAGCGCGCCGGCAGGGTGTCGTCCTTGCGGGAGATGCCTTTCATCCGGTAGTTGAGCAGTCTTTCCAGATCCACCACCCGGCGGCCCACTTCCTCCAGTTCCTGCTCGCTGAATTCCAGGCCGTAGGCCAGGGCGATCAGTTTCCGGAAGTGCGTGTAATTGAGATTGCGCGGGCTGTTGAAACCCTGGCAGATAAACTTGCAGATGCCCAGGCAGTCGATGGCGGCAAAGATGTTCTCGCTGAAATAGACCACCCGCCCCTTGGTATTGTAGGACGTGGGGTTGGGGTCCACCGGCGCGCCGTAGATCTGCCGCCGCACTTCCGAAGGCAGGTCGAGTATCTCCAGCGTCGGCCGGCTGCGCAGGTGGTCGGCGCCCCGCGAAGCGGTGGCGATGCCCAGGGCGAAGGCCTTCAGGTAGCGCACATCGTGCGGATCGGACTGGGGCAGGCCTTTCACCGTGATCAGAAAATCGGCCGTTTCCGCGCCGAACTTTTCCACCAGCAGGCCGCCTTCAGCCAGCACGTCGCCGAAGCCGCGCCGGTGGGCGATGTCGATGATCAGTTGCCGCAGCGCCGGGTAATCGCCGAAACGCAGTTCGCCGCCCACCGTCTCACAGTCCAGGTAGCCCCGCTCATAAAGCTCGATCGCCCAGGCGATGTATGTGCCGGTGGAAGATACGTCCAGCCCCAGGTCGTTGGCCAGGTTGTTCAACTCAATCATCTGGACGGTGTCCGCCACACCGATATTCGCCCCCAAAAGCCCTTCCGTGGAATATTCCGGCCCCTCCCCGCCCAGCCGGTTGCGGTGGCGGCAGTGCACCACGCACCCGTAGCAGCCGAGCATTTTGTCCACATATTTGTGCACCTCTTCCGCGTTCAGGGTGTTGAAGAAAACCGTCTGCTGGCTGTTGTGGGTGCGGATGGCCCCGAGATAATTGCTCACGTCGTAAAGAAGCGGCGTACCCACCCGGCCGAGCACATTGATCACTTTGGATTTCTTTAAATAATCCCGCAGCGCGATGTATTCGGCCAGCATCCCTTCCGGATCGTGCACGGGCAGTTCCAGATTCCCCCGCGCCACCACGGCCTTTAAATTTTTCGCCCCCCAGACCGCGCCGGTTCCGCAGCGCCCCGCGGCGTTCTTCAGGCCGTAGCGGGTGCAGGCATAGCGCACCATATTTTCACCGGCCGGGCCGATGCATTCCACTTCCACATCGGAACCGAGGTCCTCTTTAAAGCGCCGGTAGGTTTCGCTGCAGGTCAGACCCCGGTAGGGGGCGGCGTCGCGGATTTCCACCCTCCCGTCCGCGAGGTAAAGGTACACCGGGGAAGCGGCCCGCCCGAGGATAATCAGCCGGTCGATGCCGGCAAAACGCATCTCCGGACCGAAAAAACCGCCGATATTGGCGTCCCCGATGATGCCGGTTTCCGGGGACTTGCAGGTGATGCTGTGCCGGCCGCTGTTCGGAATGAGCATCCCGGTGAGCATGCCGTTGCCGATGATGAGCACGTTGTCCGGGGACAGCGGATCGCAGTCCGGTTTCAGATATTTATACAGATAGTACATATTGAGGCCGCGGCCGCCCAGAAAATTCCTGATGATTTCGGGCGGCGTGGCGAAATATTCCACCGTCCGGTCGGTAAGGTTGACCAGGGCGTTCATGCAAATCGGTCTTTCCCTGCCTGTCTGCCCGCTCATGAAAACATCTCCTTTCCACGCCGTAATCATTCGCTTTCCCGGGCCGCACCCCCGGGGAAAACAGCCGCCTCTCCCCGCGGCCCGCCCGGGCGCCCGGCACAAACCGCTACCAGGCCCGCTCGCCCCGCTCCCGCTCGGTCCAGGTTTCTTCGTTAAAGCTCTTCACGTATTTCTGCTGCAGGGTGTAGGTCTCAGGCCAGCGGACATTCCTGCCTTCCAGCTTCTCCTGGCGCTTTTTGCGCAGGAAGGCATAGAACTGGTATTTCTCTTCCAGGATGGCATCCTTGATGATCCCGACCAGCATCTGGCTTTTAATCAGGTCCTTCACCGCGCCGCAGTAACCGAGGTCCCCGATGAAGACGGCCCCCTTCAGGCGGTTGTCTTTAAAAACCAGCTTTTGATAGATGTCCGCGCCGGCATTTTTCCTGACCTTGATTTCGTAACCCCCGTCCGGTTCGGCTTCCGGATCGGACACCCCCAGGGAAACCACCGGGACGCCGAAAAACGAGATCGTGTTCATGCCCAGCGAGCCCGGGTAGGGAGTGGGCCGTCCGGCCATGTTCAGGCCGGCGATCCGCCCCTGCTCGTGCGCATTCGGCCAGTTGGCGTTCACCCGCCGCACCCCCCGGGGGATGTCAAAGGTCTCGGCCACGTCGCCGGCGGCATAGACGTCGCTGTAGCTGGTCTGAAAGAACTGATTGACCAGGATGCCCCGATTGGTTTTCAACCCTCCGGCGAGCGACAGGTCGGGGGCCACCCCGGCCGCCAGCACCACCATGTCACAGGCTATCTCCGTGCCGTCGTCCAGCGTCACCCCGCACACCTGCCCGGCCGCGCCCCGGATCTCTTTCACCGAGCAACCGGTCAGTACGCGCATCCCTCCCCGGCGCAAAACCGCCTCCACCACGGCCGAACCTTCCACATCGAGCACCCGGCTCAAAACCCGGCGTCTGGCCGTAACGGTCACTTCCGCGCCGGCCTTCTGCAGAGCGTAGGCCGCGCGCATACCGATCAGGCCGGCCCCGATCACCACCGCCCTGTTTTTCCCCGCCTTCAACATGGCCAGCATCGCCCGCGCATCGGCACAGGTCTGGAACGTGGTGACTCCTTTCCACTCCCGCCCCGGTACGGGCGGGAGAACGGCCCGGCTGCCGGTGGTGAGCAGCAGGCGGTCATATGTGATTTCCCCGCCGTCTTCCAGCAATACTTTTTGCCCCTTGTAGTCGATTTCTTTCACCTTCCGGCCCGGCATGGCCGTCACCGCCATTCTGGCATAGAAATCGGGCGGCCGGTAGAGCATCCTGTCTTCCCCGATCTCGCCGGCCAGCAGGTGGGCAATCAGCGGGCGGGAATAAATATGCCCGGGCTCGGCGCTGATCACGGTAATCGCCCCGTCTTGATCCACGCTCCGGATGGATTCCACCGCCCCCACCGCGGCGGCACTGCTGCCGATAATCACATAGCGCATAAAAGCCCCCCCTGAAATTAAATTCCGCCTCCCGCCGGCGGTGCCGGAAAGGGCGTTTCCCCCCGACCGCCGCCGCACGGCGAAAAGCCGACAACGGCCGTTGTTTTTACCCCCCGCCCGCGGGTGAAAAGGTGGCGGTCGTACCCTTCGCCCCCATCGCCGGCTGAATAATGCGAATTGCGCAAAAACTCGCTCCAAAAAAAAGAGCCGGTTTAAAACGCCCTTCCTCCACCCCCCGAATGTGCTGTAATATGTTTATTATGCTAAACGATTGTTTCTTATAATAAATTATGAGGCACCCGCTCCCGTCTGTCAAGCAAAAAATCGGCAACGGCAATAAGGGAAATTTTAAAAGACAGGTTCAGCATCGGGTGAACGCGCAGCCCGGCAAGAAAAAAAACAGGGCTTACTCCCGGAAGCGAAGGCTTTCGCCCGGGATAAACACCCTGTTCTTCGGCCATTTTGTCCACGTCAAAAGACCCGCCGGCGGTGGAGCCTGTCCAACACGGGAAGCCGGTCAACCAAAAAACCTGTCTATTCTGAACAAAGAATAAACAGGTTAACGCCGTTTGCACTCACCGCGGCTCAACGATCAACTTGATGGCCGTTCTCTCCTCGCCATCTATAATGATATCGGTGAAGGCGGGAATACAGATCAGGTCCACTCCACTGGGTGCTACAAACCCTCTGGCAATGGCTACCGCTTTTACGGCCTGGTTTAAGGCGCCCGCGCCGATAGCCTGGATCTCGGCGCAACCACGTTCCCTCAGCACCCCGGCCAGCGCCCCGGCCACGGAATTTGGGCTGGACTTTGCTGAGACTTTTAACACTTCCATGCAGCGACCTCCTTCTGTTGAACGAAAACATGATCTGCTCATTTTCCTTCGCACCCTTTTTTCATCTATATTCGGCGGCAATAAAAAAATTCCTTTTTTGATGCCCAAAAAATTGCCACACTTTTTCTCATTATTCATAATTTTGAATACGCTCCACCGCCAGGGCGCGCCCGCTCTCCGCGTCCGCCTCGACGAGCACGGCGTTGAACTGATAGGGCCCGCCGGCCACCTCGAAACGATGCGGCAGCTGGGTGATGAATTTTTCCAGCACGGTTTCCTTCTTCACTCCGATCACCGAATCCCGCGGGCCGGTCATGCCCACATCGGTGATGTAGGCCGTCCCTCCCGGCAGCAGACGCTCATCGGCGGTCTGCACATGGGTGTGCGTGCCGAAAACGGCCGTCACACGTCCGTCCAGGTACCAGCCCATGGCCACTTTTTCCGAGGTGGCCTCGGCGTGGAAGTCCACCAGAATGATGTGCGCCCGGCCGGCCAGCTCGTCCAGAATACCGTCCATGGCGCGGAACGGGCAGTCCAGCGGGGCCATGAACACCCGTCCGGAGCAGTTGACCACGGCGATTTTCACGCCGCCGACCGCAAACAGCCGCATCCCCGCCCCCGGCGCTCCGGCGGGATAGTTGGCCGGCCGCACCAGGCGCTCCTCGCCGTCCACATAGCCGTAGGCTTCCCGGTGGTTCCAGACGTGATTGCCCATGGTCAAAGCGTCCACACCGTAAGAAAACAATTCCCTGGCCACCTCCCGGGTGATGCCGTTGCCGCCGGCGGCGTTTTCTCCGTTGGCCACAACAAAATCAATGCCCAGTTCCGTCCGCAAAGCGGGGATGTTCTCCCGCACGGCCCGCCTGCCCGGCGCTCCGACCACATCCCCGACCATTAACAAACGCACACTTTTTCCTCCCGCTTATTTGTTGAAAACCAGCACCCGCCCCTCTTCACGAAAGGCGAACAGGTGCTTGTCCTCACCCGATCCTTTAATATTTTCCAGCATGTGCTCGATTATTTCCTCCTGGATGAGCAGATCTTCCTCCACCAGGGATTCACCGGTTTCGGCGACCAGATCCCGATCCAGATGCCGGCGCAGCAGTTGCACCACCAGGGCGATCTCCTCCTGCACCAGCGTCCTCACATCACGCCGCACCTCGACCATGGTCAGCTGTTCATAAACCTGGCAGTCGATGCTGCTCACCGCGGCCTGCCTGTTTTCCAGCAGATTGAAGGCGGCGATGCTGTCCAGCACGGTCTCCCTGAGCCGGTCCAGTTCCGCGGGTTCGAGAACCCGGGAAGCAATAAAAGTAAACTGCAGAATCTGTCTGGACGGGTCGAAATTAATCGTCGCCACTTCCGGGTAACGGACCAGGATGGAAATGAGCAGCCCCACGCTGTCCGTTACATCCTCCATACCACCATATTCAACATGCAAGGCGGTCACCTACCTCCACTTTCTCGCCCCGACGGATGGGTTAAAATTCGGCCCGCCCGCGGACAATTCCTGCCCGCTTAGAAGGGCGGGAAGAAAAAAATTAAATCCAGAACAGTAAAATCCCCCCGTCGTGCGGGGGGCGTTTTTTACTTGGCGTAATCCACCACCCGGGTTTCCCTGATGATGGTCACTTTGATCTGTCCCGGGTAGTCCAGCTCCGACTCGATGCGCCTGGCGATTTCGCGCACCAGCCGCACGGCGCCCAGATCGTCCACTTTGTCCGGCTTGACCATGATGCGGATCTCCCGGCCGGCCTGGATGGCATAGCACTTTTCCACTCCGTCGAACGATCCGGCAATTTCTTCCAGCTTCTGCAGGCGCTTGATGTAGGCCTCCAGCGTCTCCCGCCGGGCGCCCGGGCGTGCGGCCGAGATGGCGTCCGCCGCCTGCACCAGCACCGCGACAATGGTTTTGGGCTCCTCATCGCCGTGGTGGGCGGCGATGGCATGCAACACCTCGCCGTGCTCGCGGTACTTCCTGGCCAGCTCCACCCCGATGGTCACGTGCGGCCCCTCCACTTCGTGGTCCACGGCCTTGCCGATATCGTGCAAAAGCCCCGCCCGTTTGGCGGTGGCCACATCCACCCCCAGTTCGGCGGCCATCAGGCCGGCCAGGTGGGCCACCTCGATGGAGTGCTTGAGCACATTCTGCCCGTAGCTGGTGCGGAATTTCAGGCGGCCGAGCAGGTTGACCAGTTCCGGGTGCAGGCCGTGCACCCCGGTTTCAAAAGTGGCCTGTTCACCCGCCTCGCGGATCTGGTTTTCCACCTCCTTGCGGGCCTTCTCCACCATTTCCTCAATGCGGGCCGGGTGTATGCGCCCGTCCACAATCAGCTTTTCCAGGGCGATGCGGGCCACTTCCCGCCGGATGGGGTCGAACCCGGAGAGGATCACCGCCTCCGGCGTGTCGTCAATAATCAAATCGATCCCGGTCAGGGTTTCAAACGCCCGGATGTTCCTTCCCTCCCGACCGATAATGCGCCCCTTCATCTCATCACTGGGCAGCGGGATCACCGCCACCGTGGTTTCCGTGACGTGATCGGCGGCGCAGCGCTGAATGGCCAGAGAAATGATTTCCCGGGCACGCTTTTCCCCTTCTTCGCGGGCCTTGTTTTCCATATCCTTGATCATCAGAGCCGCTTCATGCTGCATTTCCTTTTCAATGTCCGCCAGCAGTTGCTGACGGGCTTCGTCGGAAGTCAAACCGGAAATCCGCTCCAGTTCGTCGACCTGACGCTGATATATTTCCTGCAGGCTGGCCTTGATCGACTCGATCTCCGCCTCCTTGCGATTCAATGCCTCTTCCTTGCGCTCGACACCGTCGATCTTGCGGTCGAGCGCCTCCTCCTTTTGCACCAGCCGGCGCTCCAGCCGCTGCAGTTCGTTCCGGCGTTCCTTGTTCTCCCTCTCCATATCATTGCGCAGCTTGAGGACTTCTTCCTTGGCCTCGAGAATGGCCTCCCGCTTTTTCGCCTCGGCGACTTTGAGCGCGTCTTCGATGATTTTGCGGGATTCCGCTTCGGCCGAGGAAATTTTTGCCTCCGCCAGATACTTCCGCAGCAGGTATCCGGCCAAAAAAGCAATTATAATGCCGACAACGAGCACCAAAACAAAAGTGTAACCTTCCATCTTCCCTTCTCACCCCCTTCTTTTCATCTGCTCCCGCGGGCGGTGCGGCGCGGCGCGCCGCCCGGATCAAAAAAAAGACCGAGTAATCCTCGGTAGAAAAAGAATCGGTATGCTCTTGTATGGATACAGGCAGAAAAACCCCCATACCCCAATATGACGGTTTCCTGAAAAATAAACCGTATGCGCATTATGGGTATATTGGATTGTCATCTATTTCAAGCCCGCACCAGCAGCAGCCAATTCTATTTTCTCCCAACGATAATTTTATATTTTTGCGCGGAAATTGTCAAGGCTCATCCCCGTCTCCGGTTTCCAGGCGACGGCAGACCCGGGAGATGATCTCGTAAGCGTAACCCCGCCGGCCGAGAAAAGCGGCGGTCTTCGCCCGGGAATAGCCGGCCCCCGTTTTTTCCAGACGCCGGCGGGCCAGTTTGAGCGCGTCCCGAAATTGCCGCTCTTCATCCACATCGGCCAGCGCCTGCGCAATGATTTCCCCGGGCACACCCTTCTCCCGCAGTTCACAGGCAAGACCGGGCACGCCCATCGGATGCTCCTGCAGCCGCCAGCGCACCCACTGCCGGGCGAAGGACAGGTCGTCGACCAGACCGCTTTCCGCCAGGCTTTCCACCACCCGGGCGACCACCTCCGGCGCAAAGCCGGCCGCTTCCAGCCGGCGGGTCAACTCGCGGCGGCTGCGGGCGCGCCGGGCCAGCAGCCGCCAGGCGCGCTCCCTGGCCCGCTGAAAATCGCTTGTCGGCAAAACCGCACCACCAGCCCCGGTTTATTCCGCCGGCTCCGCCGGCGCTTCCTCCTCCGCCGCGCAGGGCATCTTCACCCCGCCCATGTTCAGCATCTGGCGAATGCGCTCCTCAATCTGCGCGGCGATATCCGCATGTTCTTTCAAAAACTCCTTGACGTTTTCCCGGCCCTGGCCCAGCCGCTCTTCCCCGTAGGAAAACCAGGCGCCGCTCTTGTTCACTATTTTCAGTTCCGTGGCCACGTCCAGAATGGCCCCTTCCCGGGAAATGCCCGTGCCGTACATGATGTCGAACTCGGCCGTTTTGAAAGGAGGCGCCACCTTGTTTTTAACCACTTTCACCTTGACCCGGCTGCCGATGACCTCCGTCCCCTGCTTCAAATTGTCCTGCTTGCGCACGTCCAGCCGCACGGAGGCATAGAACTTCAGCGCCCGACCGCCCGGGGTGGTTTCCGGATTGCCGAACATGACGCCCACCTTTTCCCGCAACTGATTGATGAAGATGACCACCGTGCGGGACTTGCTGATCACCCCGGTCAACTTGCGCAGGGCCTGGGACATCAGGCGCGCCTGCAGGCCGACGTGGGCATCGCCCATTTCCCCCTCGATTTCCGCCCGGGGCACCAGCGCGGCCACCGAGTCCACCACCACCACATCCACCGCCCCGCTGCGCACCAGCATCTCACAGATTTCCAGCGCCTGCTCCCCGGTATCGGGCTGGGATACCAGCAGGTCGTCGATGTTCACCCCCAGATTCCGGGCGTAAACCGGATCCAGGGCGTGCTCGGCATCAATAAAAGCAGCCGTCCCTCCCGCCTTCTGCGCCTCGGCGATGATGTGCAGGGCCACCGTGGTTTTACCGGACGATTCCGGCCCGTATATCTCCACCACCCGGCCCCGGGGCACCCCGCCCACCCCCAGAGCGATGTCCAGGGAAAGCGCCCCGGTGGGGATGACCTCCACGTTCAGGCGGGCCGAAGCCTCGCCCAGCTTCATGATCGACCCCTTGCCGAACTGCTTTTCGATATTCGCCAGGGCTGTTTCCAGCGCCTTCTGCCGGTCGCTCAACTGCCGCCGCCCCCTTTCAAAAACAAGTGTTCGCTTAAATTATATCCGTAAAGCACCCCGGCGTCAACCCGGAATCAATCCTCACTGGGCGAGCAGGCGCAGGCGGAGCATATTCAAAGCGGTATTCGCCGCCCCCTGCCGGACGGCCCGGCGCCGGCCGGGGAATTGAAACTCCCGGCAGCAGGTGCCGTCTTCCGCGGCCAGGGCGATGTACACCAGACCCACCGGTTTGGCCGGCGTGCCGCCGCCCGGCCCGGCGATGCCGGTGATCCCCAGGCCGAAATCGGCTCCGGTCAACCGGCGCGCCCCCTCGGCCATGGCCACGGCCGTCTCCCTGCTCACCGCCCCGTGGCGGGACAGCGTGTCGGCCGGGACACCGAGCACCCGTTCTTTAATCCGATTGTGGTAGGCCACCACTGCGCCCAGGAAATACGCCGAACTGCCGGCCACGGAAGTAATCCGTTCGGCAATCAGACCGCCGGTGCAGGACTCGGCCAGCGCCACGGTGAGGCCGCTTTCGGCGAGCAGCCGGCCGACCACTTCCTCGAGCACCTCGTCGTCCTCGCCGAAAACAAAACCGGCCAGGCGGTGGCGCACCTTCTCCAGCAATTCGGCCACCATCCGGTCCGCCCGGGCCGGATCGTCATGGCGGGCGCTGATGCGCACGTGCACCTCGCCCGGTTTGGCCAGGTAGGCGATGCCCGGGTTGGTCTGGCCGCCCAGATCGCCGATGCGCTGCTGCACCGCCGATTCGGAAATGCCGGTCACTTTGAGCAGACGGGAACGCAAAACCGTGCCCCGGCCGCTCAACCCGGCCAGGTAGGGCTCCACCGACTGCTCGAACATGGCGCGCAGTTCGCCCGGCGGGCCGGGCAGGAGGATGAGCAGCCGGCCGTTGTGCTCCAGCAGCGCCCCGGGCGCCGTGCCCCGGGGGTTGGGCAGTATTTTCGCCCCGGCGGGGAAATAAGCCTGGCGGGCCATGTTCTCCACCATTGGTATGCCCCGTTCGGCCAGAGTTTGCTTGATCTTTTCCAGCGAGGGGACATCCAGCTCCATGGTCAGGCCGAGCACTTCCGCCGCCGTTTCCTTGGTCAGGTCGTCGGTGGTCGGCCCCAGCCCCCCGGTGGTAATCACCAGCTCGGACCGTTCCAGCGCCCGGCGCAGCGTCGCGGCCAGCAGGTCCCACTGGTCGCCCACCGTGACATGGCGGCTCACTTCAATACCCAGGGCGGCGAGACGCTGCCCCAGGTACTGGGCGTGGGTATTCAGGATTTCACCGAGCAAAAGCTCGGTACCGGTAAAAATCAACTCTGCCCGCATTTAAGCTCCACATCCTTGCCTGTTTCAGGTTCTTTATAAATTTTCGCCGGCACGGGGGAAAACCCTGCCGGGAGGGAAAAATAACCTGAAAAGAAAAGGCCCTGCAGGCCTTTTCAGTAATCTTATTATTCCCCGCCGGGCGCCGGCGTAACCGCCGGCGCCCGCACACGGCGGGCGTTCACGCCGCCGTACGCCCGGTCATCCGGCGCAGCTGTTCGCCGGTAATCTTCTCCTGCTCCAGCAAAAGGGAAGCGATGCGCACCAGCGTGTCCTTCATGCCGGCCAGGCAGGACCTGACCCGTTCCTCCTGGGCGCGGATGATTTCCGAGAGCACCCGGTACTTCAAACCGGCGGGCAGGCTCTCGGCGTCCACCACCCCCAGGCGGGACATGCCGCTGCTCACAATCTGCTCCGCCGTGCGGGTGGCCTGCTGAAAATCGTTGGCCGCCCCGGTGCTCCGGCTGCCCAGCACCATCTCTTCGGCCACCGCGCCGGCGAGCATGACGGCAATCTGATTCTCCAGGTAATCCCTGGTGTACAGATAGGTATCGTCTTCCGGCGTCTGGCGCATGTAGCCCATGGCCTGGCCGCGCGGCGTGATGGTCAGCGTGGAGACCGAGCCCGGACGCACCACCTCGCTGATCAGGGCGTGCCCCGTTTCATGTATGGCCACCCGCCGCAGTTCGGCCACGGCCGGACGGCGTTCGAGCCGGTCGCCCATGATCACTTTATCCACGGCCTCGTGGAAATGCCGCTGGTAAATGAGCCGGCAGCCCTCCCGCATGGCCAGGATGGCCGCTTCGTTGGCCAGGCTTTCCAGATGGGCGCCGCTGAAGCCGAACGTTTCCCGGGCCAGTTCCTCCAGGGAAACATCTTCGGCGAGAGGTTTGTTGGCCGTGTGCAGCCTGAGTATTTCCAGCCGGCCCTGCCGGTCGGGCAGATCCACCTTCACCTGGCGATCGAAACGCCCGGGGCGCAGAAGCGCCGGATCGAGCATATCCACCCGGTTGGTGGCGGCCACCACCAGCACCCGCACTTTGTCGTCCACGCGCAGGCCGTCCATTTCCACCAGCAGCTGGTTCAACGTCTGGTCGTATTCATGGTGGCTGGTCGTCTGACCGCGCTTGCCGCCGAGAATGTCAATCTCATCGATGAAAATCAGCGCGTTGTTCTTCCCCTGCTTGACGGCCAGTTCGCGGGCGGTCTGAAACAGGCGGCGCACCCGCTGCGCCCCCACGCCGGCGTACATTTCGATGAATTCCGAGCCGCTGCAGGAAACAAAAGCGGCATCGGTGTAACCGGCGGCCGCCCGGGCCATCAGGGTCTTGCCCGTGCCGGGCGGCCCGGTGAGCAGGATGCCTTTCAGCGGGCGAATACCCAGGCGTTGAATTTCCTGGTAGTTTTTAATGAAATCGAGCGCCTCGCGCAGTTCCTGAATGGCCGCCCCCTGCCCCCCGATATCGGCGAAAGAAATCTCCTGGCGGGGGGTCGGTTCACCGGCCACAAAATTTTTCGCCACCAGTCCGCGGGCGCGGGCGATATAATAAAGACCTCCGCCGGCGGCGCCAAGAAAAATGAGCGGCGTCACGTCATGGCCGGTCAGGGCCAGAAAAACCACCGCGGCCAGGCCCAGACCGAGACCGATTTCCTTCAGCATGGAGACCTTCCTTTCCACCTGCCGGAAAACAAGATCAATCAACCGGTCAACCGGCAAATTTCTTTCCCCAAACACGCGATAACAATTTACATTATATCACAACGCGGCGGCAAATTAACCCGGTAATCAATGCCACCCGCCCCTCACTGCGTCCCCCCGGCCGGCGGCGCGGAAGCCGCGGCGGGGCGGCGGGGAATCACCCGGTACAGGTAATGTCCGTTGTCCTGCAACTGCAGGTAGATGTTGTTCTCATCGAGAAAAATCTTATCCTTCACCCCGGCCCGGCGGGCGTACGCATCGATCGAGGCGGCGCAGTCCCGGTAATCGCCCCGGTCCACCGCTTCATAGAGGGCGAACTGGCTGTAATAATAAGCTTCCTGCAGCCGGTCGTCGGGGTCGTCCCGGATCTCCAGGCGGAAATCCCGGCCGCCCAGCACCCCGGCGATATCCCGCCGCAGCTTCCGGTAGGCGTCCATCAGATTGTCCACCCGCTTCAAACGCACCGTCACCCGCAGCACCGCCTCCTGTTGATTGATGGTGAAGGAGGCCACCGCCGGATTGTGCCGCAGCACGTCGTTCAGCGGCTGCTGATAGCTGTACCGGTTGTAGAGCCACTGCGCCCCCAGAAAAACGCCCAGCCCCACCAGCAGGGCAATCAAAACCACGGGAATACGCCAGCCGTGCCACTGCATGTATACCAGTCACCTTACCGCACAATTTTGTTCACGAACAAATCCGCCGGGCGGGGTCATCCCGGAGGCGGCCCGTTAAAGGCCGGCAACCCAGCACGGCGCCGCCGGGGTTGGCTGACCGCCGGCGCGAACCGCGGCTTCCAACAGCGTGCTCAGGTTTCCCCGGCAATCATTACAGAGAAAGGCATCAAGCGAGATATACGGCGCCGCCGGGTTCGCCCCCGGCCCGCCCCGGTGTTTCGTCCGGCCCGAAGACGGAGGATGAACCCGCCCCGGCCGAAAATCCCCCCGCCGTGCCGGCCGCCGACCGGAACGGCCTTCGTCCCGGCGGAGCGCGGCCCGGCCGAACGGGGGCACCCGCCGCACAGTCCTAGTATGCCCCCCTGTCCTCAAAATCCGCCTTTTTTCAACACCGCCCAGCCCTGACTGAAATATTCCAGACCCGACCAGATGGTGAAGAAAACGGCGGCGTACATGGCCAGG
>Ga0315298_1003133_pt1 | contig 26772 bp, 32 predicted proteins | sample WHS_1_MG_FD_203077 | JGI IMG/M metagenome (GOLD analysis project Ga0315298, IMG submission 203077) | Extremophilic microbial mat communities from Washburn Hot Springs, YNP, Wyoming, USA - WHS_1_MG | ecosystem: Environmental > Aquatic > Thermal springs > Hot (42-90C) | place: USA: Wyoming... | reverse complement strand
GAATGCGGAAGTTATCATCTTTGGGAAGCTCAAACTCGATGCGCAGTGTGGGATAGTTTGGATTAACCCTGTGCGAATCAACATCCTTAGTCACCCTCAACCGCATAAGGCTGTTTCAACCTTGCTGAACTATGCGGACAAAACCCTGAAACTCATCAACCTCAATGCTGTCGACCTTATGCCCTTCAGCCTTCACACGCCTCGCTAAAACCTCATCAACCTTACCGACAAATTCAACAACACGAGAACCGCTGAAATAAACAACCCTTGTAATGTTGCCATCACCATCAGCTTGATAAAAAACTGTTCCAAGCTCATGCATACTCTTACGCAGCAATTCAGCATCAGTAATTTTAGCTAAAAGCTGAAGCTTCATTCCACACGCCCTCCAGCAACAGCCTTCTCAACAGCCCGCGACTCCACATCAGCCAAAAAGCCAAGCTTCTCCTCAATCAGCTTAATTCTGCGTTCATGGTCAGCCAAAACATCAAGCGTGTCCCTTAAGGCGTAGGCTAAATTCTCAGCAGACTTCACCAAAATTCGCAAATCACTTTTCGGGCTCATCTCCATTGTCACCTCTTAATTTTTCCTGCCTCTCGATGGCTTCAACTCTCAAACGAACAGCCTCAGAAACAAACTCCGAAACACTATGATAGGTTTTGACTTTGCGAATGAGTCTTTCAACACGCTCAACCAGCTCTTCCCTAACTGAAACGCTCCTATAATTTCCGGTGGGCACTGCTTATACCCCATTCAAACTTTGTTAATGTGGTATTCATGTGGTTCAAATATAAGAGTTGCCAACGTAAGAAAATTAAAAAACGCAGTTTGGGCAACCGAAAATTTATTAAGGCTTGCTTAACGCATAGATAAGGTTTAGGTATGGTATATGCCCATAGGCAAATATAGAGGCGTAACTCTCCAAAGAGAACTCATAAACAAAATTGAAGAATACATTAAAGCTCATCCGGAAATGGGCTATACAAGCCTCGCCGACTTCATAACAGACGCCGTCCGCGAAAAATGCGAACAACTCCAAATTTTGACACCCATCCCACAGCTTCCACCACAAGAACACTTCAACATAAGCGAACGCGGAGTCCGCATCCTCGACAGAACCATCAAAAACGGCGTATCAAACGGCAGAATAGTAGATGTTTATTTCAGGCCAGAGGGCGTATGGTGCGACTACTGCCAAACAGACAACTGCCGCCACATACAATTCGCCCTGGCCGTCCCAAAAATACAAGAAATAATAAAGAAGAAACGCATGGAAGGATGGAAACTGCCCGAAACAGAATAAGCAGGAAAGAGCATGAAAACCATACGAATATCAGACGAAACCCACAGAAAGCTAACAGCCACGCTTGGAACACTAATGGCGCAAACAGGCAAACCGCAAACATACCAGGACGCCGTGGAAGCCCTAGTAACACAGTCGGTGAAGCTACCAAAAGAAACCCTTACAGAGGTTGAAAACTTCATAAAAAACAAGCATTTAGGCTACAAAACAAGAGAAGAATTCATAGCAGAAGCCATACGCTTCTTCCTAAAATGGGAATCAGAAGACTACGAATACATCGAAATCCCAAAAGAAAAATATGATAAGCTAAACAAGGCGGTAAAACAAATGAGCACACCTTACTATAACGCAGAGGAATTCATAAGCGACCAAATAGACAAAATCCTTGACCAATACGAAAAATGGCTAAAAGAAAAAGGAGAAGATTGAAAGTATCAATTAAAATGAACTCGATAAACGCAAAAAGGCGCATGTAAAATTACAAGGAACTATTAGAAAAAGGGAATTATGTGAAACAAAAACAGCGCGTATATAAGGCGTCTAATTATCAAGTAGTAGGCGTTAAGATTATTAACAATAGAATCTATCAACTTATAGAAATAAGTTCACAGTTTTCAAATAGAGAAGAACGTGCCAATTTTCTGCAAAAACTAGTTGAAAACACTGGAGCTATTGGGTTAATAGAATGGTGGCCAAAAGGCAGTATAGTTAAAAAACCAAGGAACATGTTTCGGTGCATTCTTATCTTTGGTATACAAAAATAATAAGTGCATGGCTACGCTTATATACGTGGTAAGATGTCATTAGTGTTAGCACAAGGGATAACCTATATGGTTGCAAAGAATAATACTAATATATCCTCATTCTTATCTCAGAAAGTTAAGAGAATATTATCTGAAAATCCTGGACTCAGCATAAAAGAAATTGCGAAGGCGGTTGATGTTAATCGCCAATTTATGGCTGGTTTTCTAACAGCTATGGAAGAAAATGGAGAAATTTGCTCGAGGAAGGTCGGACCTGCAAAAATATATTTCAACAATAAGGAGAAGAAATAAATGAGTGAAAAAGTTGGCTTTAATGGACTTACACCAACAGAATGGACACGTTTAAGCAAAAGTGTTTGGACTGCACGAGAGGTTAGCTCTCCTAGGGAATGGTATCATCTTGAACATGGCGCAACATTTTCGGTGGCACTAGCGGAGAGAGTTATAAAGATATACACTAAAAAAGGAGATTTAGTGTTAGATCCCTTCCTTGGAGTTGGCACGACATTAGTTGCCGCCAAAAAACTTGGCAGAAGAGGCATAGGCATAGAACTATATCAAAAATTTGTGGACCTTGCAAAACAGGTTCTAAGTCAAGAGACAATAGTTGAAAGCTTAGAACAAAGGGTTATTCAAGGTGATTGTAGGGATTTGTTGCAGTGGGTAGAACCGAATAGTGTGCAATTGATGTTTACCTCTCCACCCTATGCAAACTTTATACATCGCTCAGTTGAAGATAGAGCAAAGACCCACAAAACTTCAAGGCTTGTATTGGATAATAAGTCTGTAGTAAAACCTTATGGAGATGATCCAAGGGATTTTGGCAATCTCCCGTATGATGAGTTCATAAAGGAAATCCAAAGTCTTATGGAAAAGCTGTATATAGTTACAAAACCTGGAGGTTATAACATTTGGGTAGTCAAAGACCACAGAGATCCGCAGAATGGGCGACCATTTATAGACGTTCACTCCGATATAGCACATGCCGGTGAGAGAGTAGGTTTTCTTTATCATGATCTTATAATTTGGGACCAAAATGAACAACGAAGTTTGGTTCTGTTGGGCTATCCCTCAGTTTTTTATGTAAACATAAACCATACTTTTCTAGTGGTATTAAGAAAACCTCCTACAGAAAACAGAAGGTAATTTTATGAAATTTCCGAGTAGACAAGAAGTCTTAAGTGTAATACTGAATGCTCAAGATACTACCTATCTAACTCATAACTTCCATCCATTTCCGGCAAAGTTCATACCTCAAATTCCAAAGTTGATGATAAGATTATTTAGTCAGAGAAACGAATGTATATTTGACCCTTTCTGCGGTAGCGGAACTACCCTGGTTGAAGCAAAACTTCTAGGAAGAAATAGCATAGGAGTTGATATTCACCCTTTAGGAGTTTTTATGGCAAAAGTTAAAACAACTAAAATACCTGAGGAAGATTTAAAAAAGGTGCCTGATCTTCTTAAAGCGATAGAAAGAAAGATAGATGTTTTTATAGGGGAACACTATAAAACACTCCTTTCTTTTACCGGAGAACTTGCAGAAAATGAGTGTTTGAACTACACCCTTCCCAACTTCCCTAGAAGAAACCATTGGTTTCAAGAACATGTTTTGCACGAACTTGCAATAATAAAATCTTCATTAATGGAGGCTAATATAAATTCTGATTTACGGGACCTTCTTCTTTTAGCATTTTCTTGTATAATAGTTCCAGTCTCGAATCAAGATGGCGAAACACGGTATGCGGCTGTCAAAAAGGAAATTTCACCCAAACAACCTTTTTCGCTTTTTAAGGAAAAAGTTCTAGATATGGTAAAAAGGATCAAGCTTTTCAATCGAGAAGCGAGTGATTGCGAGGCCAAGGTGTATCTTGCAGATTCAAGAGAACTTGATTTTATTAATGAAAATGCTGCTGACTTTATTATAACATCCCCACCATATCCTAACACGTATGATTATTATCTTTATCATAAACTTAGAATGTTTTGGTTAGACATGGATTGGGAGAAAGCAAAGTTTAATGAAATAGGCTCCAGACTTAGACACTCTAGTCATAGGGAACCAATTGACACATACATAAAAGACATGACTCAATGTTTTGAACATTTTCGCCGAATTTTAAAACCACAAAGGTTTTTTGTCATAGTTATTGGTGATTCAATTATCCGAAAGGAATTATGGAAGGGTGATGAGGTGGTTTCCGAGCTAGCCGACAGATCCGGCTTTAAGGTTGTTGATAAAGTTGATTATAATCTCAGTTATGCTAGCAAAACGTTCAATCCGGCATTCAGAAATAAAACTAAGCACGAACACATTATTCTACTTAAAAATGAAAAGTAGTGGGACTATGATTAAAGAATTTAGAGTGTATTATGAATCTATAGAACAAGCCTACCACTACATCATCCCGATATTGCAGAAGGCACTAAAAGAAACTCGAAACGTCGATATCAAGCTAATCAAGCTCACTGGAAACTACAAAAGCTACAGCAAAAAGTTAGCTCCTGTGATCTTTTGGAAAGAGCCTGATATACTAATAAGCGTGGTAGAAGACAATGACGAATATCCACTAATCCTTATAGAATTTTCAACAGCTGTTTTTACAGAGGATCATGAACTTCAACGTTTTGATGGAATGATTGCAGCTGCAAAAAACAACGCTCTATACGTAAAAATTTCCCCCACAAAAAAGATTTCCCCATATGAACATGGAGGAAACGTTGAATTTGATTATACGCAACCCTTCCGATTAATTTACTTGAAATATCATAAACCCTATTTTTACTTTGAATGGAAATGTGACGAAAAAGGAATGGTGATAACAGATAAGGAATACTGCTCATGCCCTGAACCAATACCTGAATTTGAAGTTTTGCTTTCAGCAATAATTAAAGAAATTACAAATAATGGATATTCAAAGGAATGGATTGGTAATGTCTGTAATCTGCTACAAAAAATCGATTATTTCAAGGGGTGGTTAAGTAAACTTAGTAGTGAGCCCCAAATAGATATATCTAAACTAAACACTTCCAGGACACGTTACATAAAGAGAGACTCAATATTGGGTTCAGAGGCGTTGGAGGTTAAACTAAATAGATTTGGACATGCAATGGACCCTGAAAGAGGGATGTTGGCTTATTATGGAACTTTGGTGCCAAATGTTATATCTAAGATGGTATTCAGCCGTTTTACAGATGCATGGTATAAGGACATACCAACGGAGGATGAAATAAGGCAGCTTGTTAATAAAGGCCTTGTTAGCGTATATGACTTCTTGTATTGCTTCGCTCTCGGATCAGGCCTGCATACAAATAAGGAATTTATGGACATTATAGCTACATATGAAAATTATGACGCAGATAATGTTGTAATCGACCTTACAGAATTTATCAGAAAGAATCTGCCTAGCCTAAGCAAACCGTTAAAAACAATATTTGTTTTTTCAAAACTTTTTGTCATTGAAGATGATGCGGGTCAAAGAAAAGTCATATTCAAATGGGAACCATATTATGAGCAACAAGCTTACGAAGACCAACCTGAAGTAACACCTATTGTAGAAAGAAAGAAACTTGATGAAGACGATGTAACTTACATAATTATTCATAACATACTTAAGCCTAACGGATACAGAATAATTGCGGTGAGTTATCCTGGAGCCCAAGGAGATCGAAGAATTCTTGTTCAGCCAAAAACAGGACGCCGTCAACCGAGAATATACATTGATATAATATCATTTTTACCAGGAAAAGTAACTAATCTTGTAGAAAACACAGGTAGTTATGCTCGATGCGATGTCCAAGAGAGAATAGATAAGTTATCATTGTTTAAGACTGATCAAGTATACATCAAAGGGCTTGACGACTTCAAGAAAATTTTTGCACCAGAGTCTATCAATACAGTGACAAAGATAGGAGTAGGCTTTTGGGCAAGTAATACGTTTACTGTTTCTCACATTCAAGAGATAGATCTAAAGGAGTTGGATTATTTTGTTTACATAACCCGTGATATGAAACAGTGGAAAATATGGCGCACTGGGGAGAACAATATTTTTAAAATAAACCAGGGAATAGTTAATGTTCCTAAAACTTACGATATACAGGACATAACTGAAAGTTTTTCGCTTAAGAAGTGGCTTGATTTACGCAAAAATCTTACGTATTAGGCGCGGTATTATTATGACAAAAATGTAAAGTTCTAGGCGAATCGAGCACAGGTGCTGGAATTTGAGAAGAAATAGGTGCATGTTATGTGGTCGTGAAGCTTCGTCTTGGGAATTGAAGCGATATAATGGAGTATGGGCATTGGTTTTAGGCTGTTATTATTCCAGCCTTCTGCCTCAACTCTGCTACGTATTCTGCATAGCGTGGGTAGAATTGATCCGCTTTTCGCTTAAGCTGCATGTAATGTTTTGCCCCTATACTTTTTGGGACCCGTCCTTGGATGAAGTCTGCAACGCTTTCCGGAATGTTTAGCCTTTCGCTTGTCATCATGTCATTAGCAAATTTTCGCAGGTATTTGGCTCTGGTATATTTGTGGAGTTGATGCCTCCTTTTCAGCCTAATCTCTGAAACCTTCTCACTCAACTTCTTTATCAGCTGATAAGTATATTCCGTTAAATAACAGTAGTAGGCTTGCTTTGAACCTCTGAAAAGCCCAACTGGACAGCGGTAGAAGCCCTCTAAACGCTCAGCCTCTGGAAAATCGTTCAGAAGCTTAACAACTTCCACAAGCCTTAAACCAGAATCTAATAGGAGATTGTATTCCGCTTGAATCGGCAAAGGCTCTGAAACAATCCGCCTCAAATCAGAAATTATCTGCTCTTCATCTGGCACTTTAATGTCTATACCCACATCATCCTTCGGAATAGCCTTCCTCAAACCGTCAAGAAACTCTTTAAACTCCCGGTTCGGCTTGTTAATCTCTAAGCATTTAAACCAAGCCCGCATAGCACGGTTCAAATGATGCCTCTGCCCAGTAGTTAACGGCGAAAACATCCGCATAACATCTAAAGGCTCTTTTAACGGCTCTTTCACAAACCTATCCAAATAATTAAGCATGTTCCTCGCATTGGCAGGCTCATAACGCTTAAACTCCAAATACTGCAGAAACATCTGCCTTGTTTCAGGCCAGCTTAAAACAAACCCTTCACCTGAAACATCGCCAGCAGCTAAAGAGCTTAAAGCCTCACACCGCCCCTCAACCCGCTTAAACAATTGTCCAAGCCCATCCTCGCCTTCAATGCTTGAAGCTAAAGAACCCAAAGCCCTACACTGCTCATCCACACGCTTCTTCAACTCGCTTATCTTGTCTCCGGCCATAGGACGGTCCTCCCCATGTATCTGGGACGGTCCCAGGACGGTCCCAAAGGACAGACACTGAAGCAGCCCATATAAGGCTGCTTTCGTCGAAAGCAGGCAGATTTTTGGTGCTCCGGGCGGGATTCGGACCCGCGTCTCCGGCTCGAAAGGCCGGAATACTTGACCGGGCTATACTACCGGAGCTTTTTGTGGCATCATGCAAGATGCTTTTTCCTTCGAATAAACCTTATCCTTTGTAAGCCTTTTTTATGCACTCTTTGAGGGGTGCGAGGATTGTTTCTGCTTTGTTTAGTGTGGGTGCATAGTGGGCTGTTTTTGCGGAGTTCGTCATTATTGTTTTTATTCCCAGTTTTTCTGTCCATGTTACGACGGCGCATGTGTCCGTTAGCACGTGGGCTCCGCTTTTTTCTATTTTTTCCGCATATTTTTTTGCTTTTTCTTTTATGTGGCGTGATGTGCAAATCCAGAATTCTGTTTGTTTTTTGATTTTTCTGTTGCCTATTAACTCTGCTGTTTTTCTGATTTCATTTAGGGAGCAGTGGGGGCATCCTACAAAGATTAGGTCTGGGGTTTGTGTGGATGTTGTTGTTAGTTTTTCAATTGTTCTTTTTAAATCTTCAGCTGAAACGCCTATTTTTTCAATTTTGTCCATTTGCATGCGAGGGGTTTTGTAGTAGAACATGTTTGTCATTCCAGCGGTTGCGAGGGCGGCTCCCAACTGTTTTAAGTTGTCTTTTGAGGCTTTTTGTAAACCTTGGATTATTGGGATTTCCTCTTTCAAAATTTTGCCGAGAAAAATTCCTAGGGCGCCAAACTCCGTTTCGTTCGATAATGGTTTTTCCAATTTCACTAAAACCTTTGGTTGTCGATTTTCAGCTTGATGCATTCCATAATCTGGTGTTTTCCCTATTATTGCAGCTGCAAGGGCGCTTGGTCCTCCCTCACGGTTTGTCCATGCCCCCATGATAGAGTTTGCATAAACCACTGCTGAGGATTCAGCCCATGCCACATGAGCATTTTTTTGGAGTTTTTCTAAATAGTATGGTGTGCATGTTAACGAAGGCTTAAACCCCATTTTCTTAAAACAATCGAGAACATTCAGTTGCTTCTCCCACAAATCGGATGGAAGCCTTTTGCAGAGAAAATCACAGTCGAAGCTTTGGGGGTTTAGTGTTGATTTAACTTTTACTTTAGCATCAGCGTTTGCCAAAGCCTTTATGAATTCTGTTGGCGCATCCCCTAAGGTTTTATATGAAACTCCTGAAACATGGGAGGAGCTTATTGGAATAAGTCTTTTGGCGTGGAAAAGTTCGCCCAAGCGGACAAGGATTTTCATGCATATTTGGTTCGCCCAGCCAAATTCTCCATCATAGATGCGTTCTTCTTCCCTTGTTAAGTACATGCTTATTTTGCTCCTTTCTCCTTCCAAATTTTGATAAAGCCTTTGTAAGCGTCAACCTCTACCATGTCGCCTGTTTTTATCTGTTTTATTTCTATTTGGTCAACCATTGGAATATTTGCTATTATGGCTCCAACCACCACAACAGGATCAGCGTTCTCATTGATTATGGCTTTGGGCGCACACTTTTTCTTCGCTAAGGAATATAGCACGTAGCTGCCTACTGTTGAGCCGTGTCCATGGGGGAAGCATAGGACTTTATCTTTTATGCACTCCCCATATAAATCATGATCACGTTCGACTATTTTCCCGTCAGCTGGGTCAACTCCTCCCAGAAAACTTATAGGTTTAGTGGACACAAGGGCTTCTGCTTTACAATATCCCTCAACGATTTTTCTCCCTTTTAATATTATTGGCGGCTGCATTTCCCACACTTTAATAGGATATTCTTGCTGTTGTGGGCGTTCCGCCTAAAATTTTTGCCGCTGCTGTGCTAACTTTTTCACGATTTTCTTCGCTAGTGTAAACACGCAGTATGTTTATGAACCCTTTTAGAACTTCAAAAATTTTTGATATGTCACTTAAGCGTTGGGGAACTTTTTCACCTTCGCGGGTTTTGTAGAAGGCTGGAATCTCCATGGGTTCCATGAGAACGGAATGGTGATAAGGAACTGAGGGAACGGTGGGCACATCGATTATTACGGCTTCTGTTTCTACTCCTGCCTTTTTTGCAATGTCCATTTGAAGCTGCTTTCTATGCGTTTCTTTGCTGAAAATGTTTGAAATTTTTACGTCTTTTTCATAAAAGGTCCATTCGTAAGCGCATTTGAGCATTTTTCGTCTTTCAAGGTTTTTTATGATTTCGCTTGATTTTCTGCACTTCTTAAGCTGGGTCCAAACTGTGTAATCATCCATGGCCAAATATTCTTCTGGGGATTTGAATTGGGTTAATCCAAGCTCTGGGTTTGCCTTTTCCATAGCCATGGCAAGCATTATTTGTGCGGCTCTTCCCACACGGTGGAAGTATATGCTTTTGAAGGATTCTATTCTTGCTATTATGAAGGATTCAAGGGCTGAAAGGGCGCCTAAATCCACCGCTAAATTTTCTCCTAACACATCTAATGCATGGATTAGCCTAAAAATGTCAACATAACCATACTCTGCGCCCGTGTGATGCGTGTCTCTTATGACAAAGTCTAGTTTGTCTACGTCTACGGCGCTGCTTATTACTTGGTCTAGAAAGGCTTTTTGGGTTTTGTGGAGTCTTCCAACAGCCAGTTTTCCAATTTCTTCTGGGTTATAACCAAACCTTTTAATTATGTCCCTTAATTCGCTGTTTGTGATTATCCAATATGTCATGTCTTCATGGGTTTTCCCTAACTCTTTGTCGAGTAAATATTCAAAGACATGAGAAAAAGGACCATGCCCAACATCATGAAGTAAAGCTGCAACTCTAACCATTTCCGCCTCTTCTTCGCTTATATGCTGAGAAATGTTTGGGTTTTCCATAACTTTTCCGGCTAAATGCATGACGCCTATAGAATGTTCAAAGCGTGTGTGGTTGGCTCCTGGATAAACATATTCTGCTCCTGCCAATTGGCGTAGTCTTCGTAGTCTTTGCACGGGATAGGAATCTATTATTTCCTTTTCCTCTTCGGTTATGTATACGTATCCGTGCACTGGGTCTTTTATTTCTCCCCAATGGTTTTTCGGCATTCTCTTTTCTCCCTTGCTTCTGAAATAATTATTAATGCATCTTCGCTTTATAATGCCTAATGCTCTTGGCGATGGAGATTGATAAGATGAGTGGGGAAGGCTGTTTCATCTGTGTTGAAGGGTTAGATGGTTGCGGAAAAACAACACAAGCGAAACTTCTGGTGAGGAATTTGAAAAGGATGGGTTATGCCGCAGTTTACACAGCAGAGCCGACTTCGGGAAAAATTGGGCGTCTCATTAAGAGGTATTGTTTGCATGGTGGAAAGAGAGTTTCAGCCATTGTGGAGGCTTTACTTTTCGCTGCAGACCGTTTCGAGCATGTTAATAACGAAATTATTCCAGCCTTAAAAGAGGGAAAAATTGTGGTTTCTGACCGTTATGTTTATTCTTCTTTGGCTTATCAAGGGGCTGCGGGGCTGGATTTGAAGTGGATTGAAGCGGTAAACGTGCATGCACTGCGTCCAAGCTTAGCAATTTTTGTTGATGTAGAGCCTGAGATTGCAATTAAAAGACTAAAGTCTAAGAAGTCCGTCATGGAAGATTTTGAAACTCAGAAAAAAGTGCGTTCAGTATATTTAGGCTTTGTTGAAAAGGGGGAACTTGTTAGGATAGATGGGAATAAATCAAAAGCGGAAGTTGCTGAAGTCATCTTAAATTTTGTTACAAAATTTTTAGAGAAGAGAACTTAAGAGGGCTGAAGAGGTTTTAATATTTTCCTTGAAAAAGCTTCATTAACCTTATTAAAAACAAGGTTTACCATGTCGTCTGGGGATATGTATCTTGGTCCTCTTTCATGGAAAACGTGCACTTCCATATGGTTTTTGTTGAATGTGAAGCGTATCATGTAATAATCAAATTTTAAGGGTTTTTTCTTTCCATTTTGTGTTTTATAGTAGCGTATGGCGCAGAAGAAATCCATGAGCTGAAGAGGTTTTTTGTTTATAACTTTTAACGTTTTATTTGCTTCTTCGCTGCTTAGAAAGTTGAAGGTGTTGGCTTCGGCCATGCCAAACTCAAAAAATACTGTGCATTGAGGGATTGAAGGGTCTGCAATCTCTTCTAGTTTGAAGGGTTTGGTGTTTATTTCTTGGAAAATGTGTATTAGGGTTTGTTGTAGTCGCTTGTTTGAGATTAGGGTTGTAGCATAAATTGTTTTGTGAACGTTTTGTGGAAAATTTTCGTAAAATCCGAGCATTTGCATTTTCGCCCTAAATTCTTTTAACCTTCCTTATTTTTTCAAGGTTTTCTAACAAGTCAGAGAGCGCCTTGCCAAGTTTCTGAAGCTCTTCTATGTTTTGTTCAGTTTGCATTTTGTTTTGTATTTCCTGTATTTTTGTTAGGAGTGTGGCTTCCATTGTTTCCAGAACCATGGAACTTGTTATTTTTGGTTCTTCTCCTTCCTTGACCACTATAACCTTTTTTTCGCATTTTGCACACCATAAGTCGCCGCTTTTTAGTTTGAAAAGTGGAGATGCGCAGGCAGGGCAAGCAAGGTCTGTGAGGGTTAAGCCTTGGCGCAGTAGGTCAGCCATTCGTTTAACATATTTTTCCTCATCTTTTTCTTTCGGCAAGGTTTAAGCCTCCAATAGAATAGTATAAAAGCCTATAATAACTTATTATTGAAAATTACAAGAGGTGGCAGCCTTGGTTAGAAAGAAGAAGCTTGAAGAGTATGAGGAAAGAATAACGCAAGCCTTAGCCGTGCTAAGTGCTGTTTCCGAAGATAATACCACACCAAGAAATATTAGAAGAGCCGCAAAAGATTCCATGGATGCTCTACAAACAACAGAGTACACGCCAGCAGTTAGAGCCTCAAACGCCATATCAATTCTTGACGAAATTCTGCAAGACCCGAATATGCCACCTTACACACGAGTAAAATTATGGAACGTAATGAGTCTCCTAGAAGCCATAAAAGATTAACCGTGAGCATAAAAGGCTACTTCCGTTTTCTGAAGAGTTTGGCTCCGTTTATGTCTGTTACGTATTCAAAGCCAACTTCAAGCAGCTTGCAAGCTTCGTCTAAACTCTGAGCAACTTTTACATGGAATTCATCATCTGTGTTTTGGAACAGCGCCCTCTCTAAGTTGATGTAGATCAAGGTATTCCTTAAGTCGCGGTGACCAAGCAATTGCTGCACGTGCAATATGTCCCTTGTTTTATGATATTCCATGGTTGCTTTCCAGTGCCGAAACGCATGCAAGCCTATCTCTTTTAGCCTTGGATTTTGGAGTTTGAATGCTAGACTTTTCCGTGTTTTGTAGAAATTGGATTTTAGACTGTAGAGTGTCGCCCAGACCTTATCTGTTTTTCTTGGAAGATTGTTAAGCATATCTACTAACTTGCAACTTATAGGCAATATTCGAGACCTGCTACCCTTTTCGGGGGTTATGCGCACTAGTTTTCGTTCGAAGTCCACATCACTCCACTTCAACCTTGCAACTTCTCCACTTCTCGCGCCAGTTTCTTTGAGAAATTGGAGAAACGTGGAAAGTATTCTACCACTTCCCGCAATGAGCTGGTCGATATCAGCCTCTGTCGGCACGTAAGGCATCTTTTCTGCTGGCTTATACTTCGGTGGGTGCCATGAAAGCCCAATGAATTTTAGAAAACTACTGTAAACAATGACAGACAAACTTTTTGCGCTGTCACTCCATTCATCACTTTTTGCTAGGTACTCCTTAACGCCTTCTGGTGTCAAATCTGTGTAACGGGCCAACTTTCTAAGTATGGAGCCGTAACTCTTCAGGGTTATGCCTTTTACTCCATTCTTCTTCAACTGCCAAAGGAACTCTACGATTTTTCCTTTAGCATCTGTCGCCTGTACTGTGCCCTCCCGCTGGGCTACTTCTCGTCGGATTCTACAGCAGCCAAGTTTTTCGCCTCACCTTCCGAGACGCACACTCGGCAATCTCTATTATAGTCACGAAAACTATTTATGCCTTTCTCTGTAATAGCCACTTCCGATGGAAAATGAGAACCTACATCTTCACACCTCTTGAACGTAAAATTCTTAGAAGCTGGCTCAATGGAGAAACTACTTTGAAAGACATCCGTCTCAGGAAGGTCCTCTCCAGAATCAAACTGTTTAAAGACTTGAGCGTCGATGTAGACCTTTACCTTCTGATTCGCCGTCGGCTTGCTGAAACGAAAACCACAGTCTCGGCATAGATAGCGCTGAATAGGTTCTTTGCTTTTACAACGACCATACCTTAAACCGTCCTTTCATATTCTTTTGCTATTGCATTGGGGACATGTTGATAATATACTCGTAGTATTAGCTCCTCTAGTAGGCTGTTGTCCAAAGGAATGTTTGCGTTTTCCCACTTTGTGTTTAACTGGTTTTAGCTCGGGAAGCGTTGAAGTTGGAGATGGAGGTTCCTTGTTCTGAAAGCCAAGCCCTCCTTTGGTTATCATTAAATCTCTACTTCCTCCATTTTTGGCGACGAACACCTTCTCAACAAGCCTTCAAAACAAACCTTTCAACAGATGAGAGGTTGCGACTGATTCCCAAATCTTTGGAGCAAATTTGTGTGTGCTGCTTGGAGTCTCTTCTCTCTCTTCTTTCTATCACTATAGTCTCCCTGTTATTCTCTCTGTCCTTGCTCGCAGAGTCTATAGGGCTCACACACAAATTCTCTTTGGAATGTTCTATGGCTTCACTCTTCTCGGAATCAAAAAGCACCTCTTTCACGTGATAGGGTAAAGGGACATTTCTATGATTCAAAACAAGGAAAGCTACTCCATTGCGATAATCAAACTGCATATATCCGAGTTTTTGGCATACTCCAAGTTTCTCTGGAAGTACCTTGACAGCAGAGTATTCCTTCACAATAGTTGTTCCAGTCTTGGGATACGTTATCTTTAAGCTTGTTTTAGGGTTATCGCTCTGTCTCAGGGTTTGCCTAGGTCTACCAATATACCGCGTTATTGTTCTTTCGTCAAGTCCTATAAACTCTGCTTTCTCGGTACGATTCATTGCTTCTAATAGTGCCAAAGGGTCGAATATCTATATTCTTTATGAAAGGTTAGAGAAGACTGCACAGTAATTCTAGGTGGACCTCATGCAACTTTCATGTCGAGGCAAACCATGGAAGAATGCAAATACATCGACATAATTGTTAGGGGTGAAGGCGAAGAGACAACCAAAGAATTAATCGAGAACATTGAAAAAGAAGCCCCACTAAACGAAGTGAAGGGAATAACTTTCAGGGAGAAAAATGAAATAATTGACACTACTTTGGAATATTCTGAAGAGGATGTCGAAAAAGTTTCCTCAGCTATAATAAAAAAGGTACAAGAGATGTAGTGCATGCTTTCTTACATCAATCAGTATTGCCCACGGTGTTATGGCAATCTATAAGAGTAACACTAAAAACAATTTAGTGATGGTGATAATTTGCCAAATGAATCATCAATTGAAATAAGGAAGCTTGATGTTAGGCTTAAAGAGTTTGTTGAGGCGGAGGATAGGGCTTTTAAATCATTAATGACGTTTATAGCCAGACTAAAGGAATTAAACGATTTTATAGATGGGTTGCCAGCAGAGTTGGATTTAAAGGCATTTGAAAAGGCTGTGGAACTTCGCTTAGAAGTTGTTAAAGCTTTTCAGGATGTCTTAAGTTTTATGAGCAAAGCTGAGCATGAGAAAAGTCACTTGCTGGAATCTTATGGAGCATTGATGTTTTCTCTGGACGAGGCTTTCAAAGTTATTTTAGAAAGAACTACATCATAGCATGATTTTGGAATATTCTGCAAATTTTATGTTCCTACTTAGAATCCTTCCGTGATCTTTTTTAATGTCGCTGTTGCGGAATATACAGCCAACATGCTTGTTTTAGGGTTAATTGGAGAGGCCACATTTCGAGTGAGAAATGTAAACTCGCCAAAATCTCCTTTAACATTAATTTCATGAATATTATTCTCGATGGTAGGATCAACTATTATGCGAACTTTTGTTTTTTCGGGTCCAACACCAGCCAAGCTTAAAGTTGCTGCAACGTTCACGTTCTCCGGGAATAGCTTACACGCTTCCTCAGCTGATCCTTCATAGATGTTTTTTGGTTCTCTTAACGCATTAATGTCTACTTCTTTTTCTTTAATGTATAATGAGCCGCTAAAGGCTTTAGGAGGCTTCCTTGTAGTTAAAGTAGCTTCGTATATTCTACCAATGGATGCAGCTTTCAATCCGTCAAGTCCCCCTATCGCACCGGAGGGGATATAGACCCTTACTTTCCCACTTTTGACTAGGCTTCTGATCTTTTCAGTGAGACGAGCGTCAACAAGAGCCCCAACGCTCATAACCATAAGATCTTTACCAGCCTCCAATGTTCTTACAGCATATTGACTCACAGCCTCCTGAGATGCAGCCTCAATAACTAAGTCTACATCTTCACATTCAACAATTTCAGAAAATGTTTTAGCAACACGTGGCTTACACGATAACGCTTTGGCTAATTTCTCACATTTGCTTGCATCCAAGTCGTATATGTAAACTAACTCAGTATTACCTGCCTTTCCCTCGTCTATAGCGCAGGCCAAAGCAGTTCCGATAGTGCCGCACCCTATTAATCCAACACCCAAACAACGCCTAGACTTAGGAAAGCTATGACTCACTTTTCTTTCAACGCTATTACCACGTTCCATTTTCATGTTTTCAACTCTGCATCTTCATTTAACTGGCAACTTTCTCATATAGTACTTTTTTCCATAATAATCGATCTCCGTAAGCTTTTCTTGTTGTAAAAGTTCCTCAATAACATGCCAATCTGCCTTTGCCCTTTTTAGAAATTCTATAACAGCTTCTCTGCGCGTAGAATGTACAGCTGTTATGCTAAGCAAATCTTCTCCAACATTTCCTCTACTGCAACCCCTGTACACGATACATAAACAGGAAATGTGTGAGATGCCCCGCAACAATCTACAATAAGGGACCACTTTAAAGGAGTAGCTGGTTATATGCTTGAAGACGATAATCGTGTGCCAACTCAATGCTTAAAAATTAGAGAAACGCACGCATCGTGCCTGGATGTGCCCATGCGGGCATAATAAACACAATACTTTATTCGCATCAAGTTACAGGAATAAAAACGGTCTACGCGGTCTTAGGCGGGTTCTACCTAGCAGGAAAAGAAAACGAGCTCAACATAAACCAAACAGTAAAAGAACTGAAGAAGATACCCAAAACTGATAGCCTTCCCACCGCACAGGCTAGCGAGGCATCTGCACCATAGCTAAAACAATGCCGAAAGCCTTCGTCTTGAACAGCATTGGAAACTTCTACATGCATTAAACGAACCTATGAGCATAAGCGCATTTCTAAGGATTACTTCATTCCAAAAGGTAAAGTAAAAACAATAAATTTAAATATTTTGATTTGAAGACTCCTCCTATCGGTGAAAAATGTATGAGCGAAAAGAAACTGCCTAGATTTATAATGTGTTTCTGCACTGGTGAGTGCCCGGGATTTGCAAAGCTGGAATTATGGAAGTTTATAAACTTCGTAAGAAACGAACTTGACGTGGAATACGCCATCATTCACCCGCAACTCTGTGTTACTGACGGAGACAACTTTCTTAAGGACTATCTAAAAGAAGGCGACAAGGATAAGATGTACATTATAGGCGGGTGCGACCCCAGAATGCAGAGGAAGATGTTTAAAGATGCCTTTGCAGAAAAAGGTCTCGACTTTGACAAGCAGGTAATCTCTTTAGATTTAAGAAACATGGAAACACAGGAAGCCATGAAGAAAGTTGAAGAAACCGTCAATAAGCTGGTTGGAGCATAAGCATGGCTGAGAAGAGGGAGAAGTATCTCGCTGAGGAACGTTATTACGGAGAAAAAGTCATCGCCCCGCAGAATCCTTATGGATTGCCGAGAAAAGAAATAGAATGGTACCCCAAGATAGATTATGAAAAGTGCGACCCGAAGAAATGCGATTACTTTTGTGTTGACTACTGCCACATGAAAGTGTACAAGCGTGTTGGAGACAAAGTGATTGTTGATGACCCTTACAACTGTAATGTACCAAGCCAATCTTGTGCGCCACGCTGTCCAATAGGCGCAATCAGTTTCCCTCAAAAGAGGATTTGAAGCGTCAACTTAGGGAGTTGAGAAGGAAATATGGATTCGGCGAAAAGTGAAAAGCACGTGATAATTCCCCGTGAAGAAATACCGTGGTTTCCTACAATTAACTATAAGAAGTGTACCGGATGCCTTACTTGTGTAAAAATCGACAAAGACGCGGGTCATGACGTCTATGCTGTTGAGGGAAACCCGCCTCGCCCAGCGGTGAAGAACCCATATTCATGCGTTGTCGGATGTCAAACATGCGCTAAAATGTGCCCCAACGAGGCAATAACATTCCCATCCACAGAAGAATTGAGAAAGACTTTAAGGGAACTAAGACTCAAATATTCTCGATAAAATCGTTTTTCTTCCCTCCATGAGTACGTGCAGAAAATGTCAAATAACAACAAAACTGAAATAAGCACTTCATGCTCATGTTCCCAAGCGGCAATCAACATTCTAAAAAGCAATCTCGCCGATAAGAGAGGGAATACTTAAAAAGTAAGGAAGCGGAAAAATTCTTAACAAACTTTGAAACCGAATAGCGCTTTAACTGCAGAAAAGAGTCAAAGTCATTGAGGCAAAAAAGGAAACTTTGTTGCGGAAAACCAATGAAACCTGCGAAACAAGGATCCGCTTTGCAGGATCAAATAAGGACAATATCCAACGTTCTGTTAGTTGCTGTTAACAATATGGTTCAATGTTTAGTTTTTAGCGCATGTATTATTATGTCGCTTCTTGTTAGGATTCCGACCAGTAAATTTTTGTTTTTGTTGTTGACGACGAGTAGTCTTCCGATGTTGTGTTTATTCATTTTTTCGAAGGCTTCTGCTACTGTTTCTTCTGGGAAGGTTGTGACGAGTTTTTTTGTGCAGATTTCTTCGAGGGATACCTGGCTTCTTTTTTCTTTGGCGACTTTCATTGCGTCTTGCAGGGTGACTATTCCCACTAGTTTTTTGGATTCGTCTATTATTGGGAAGCCTGTGTGGTGGTGTTCAGCTATTTTGTCGAAGAATTCGTTTACTGTCATTTTTGGTGTTAGCGTGATGACGTTTTTTGTCATGATTTGTTCTACTTTCATTTCCTTTAGCATGCTAATTTCGACTAGTGTTGGTTTTATGTAAAACTCTGCGGCTGTTGGAATTGTTATGCCTTTTTCCTCCATGTTTTTTGCTTCTTGTAAAGCGTTGTTCCTTTTGTGGGCTGATATGTTGATTAGGTGTGCCAGCGCGTCTGGTTCAACGGCTATTTCCTTAGTTGTCAAAATTTCTTTTTCAACGGCTAAGTTGAGCAGGTCTTCACCTTTTTTGGTTCTGACGATTATTATTGACCAGTCTTTTAGCGGGGTTGCTCCGCCAACGCTTAGGTCTGCAAGTTCAGATGTGAAGTCTGTGCATGTTTTGCAGCGGTTCATGATATGCTGTTTGATTTCCGACATGGGAATTCTGAGTGTGCGATTTTCTGTAGTTACTACGTATTTGTTTCCTTCCAAGTCAACATTTATAATTTCGTTGGCTGCGACGCCATGCTCTTGGAAGAGATATTCTAATAGCCGGCCAAGTGAAAAGGTCCAGAGGCAGAAAAGCCCTATGGTTACTTCCAGACTGTCGATAAGTTTGTGTTGCCAAGCTTCAAGTTTTCGGAGGGCGAGGACGTGACAGGGAACGCCGACGAAGGCTATGTGAACTTTGCCATGTTCAAAAACTGCGCGACCAAAAGCCTCTGCAACCGCGCAGGGCATGATTTTTGAGTCTACGGCGGAAAGGGCATCATCTGGCACGAGACCTATTAGGGGCTTAACTTTTACGGCTAGACTTGGAGACACTTTTGAAACAATGGCGCTGTCAATTATTTTCTGGTTAATTGCGAAATTTAGCAGAGCGTTTATAACTCCTCCGCTTTTTGTTGCCTCTCTTATCGTCGGGTTAGTGGCTTGTGCAAGTACAATTTTTCTGTAACAACCCAACGCTTCTCTTCTGTGCGGCGCATCTGCAACGAATCTCAATGTTTCGTATAAAAGTGCGCTTGTGTGTGGGCATATATCGTAACAGATTGGGCATGTGTCTAAATGTTCAGAACAATCATACAACCTCTCTGGTTTGTCTGTGACTTTTATTGCGTGAATTGGGCAAGCAGCTTCACATGCGCCGCAAACTGTGCAAAAATCATGATCTATTACAAGTCGTTTTAAATCATCAAAAGCTATAAGCTTGTTCTTCTCCGTTTTTCCATTCCTCCTCCATTTAATATTTAGAGGGGTTATGGCATAAAAGGAAACTGCTTTATTACTGGGTCTATGAGATTTAAAACTGCTGTAGGGTAGATGCCCAAGAATATTATTGCAATTGCAAGAATAAATATTGGGACAAGCAGTTTTTTTGGTTCCTTAATTTTTGCTTCAGCTTCTCCGTTAGGCTTTCTACCATACATGTAATTGATTAGCCTCAAGAGATAAGCTGCTTGGATAACGCTTGTTAAGACCCCTATGACGGCTAGCCAACTCATATTCGCCTCTATTGCAGACGTGAAAACCAAGTATTTGGCTATAAAACCGGCGAATGTTGGAACTCCAGCGAATGAGAAGGCAGCTAAAATTAGGGCTAAGCTTGTAAGCGGCATTTTTCTACCTACTCCAGAAAAATCATCTAAAGTTTTGAATCCCATGCTATTGAAGATTCCTACAGTCATGAATGAAAGCGCTGTTGTTATTCCACCAGCAAGGAAAAAGTAGAGGTTTCCCATTATTCCAAGCGGTGTTACGCTTGTTATTGCCACAAGATTGTAGCCTACGTCTGCAATGCAAATATACGCGAATAGTCGTTTCACGTTTCTCTCAGTCAAAGCAAGCAAGTTACCAACAACCATGGTCAATGCTGAGAGAACTGCAAACATGAAAGTCCACGGCAAAACTGTTGGCGGCGTCAAAATGTAGATGAGAACCCTTAACAAAACGTAGTAGCTTCCCTGGTCAACCAATGCTGAAAGGAAGGCTGAGGAAGAAGCTGGTGCCGCTGTGTAAGCGTCTGGAAGCCACATGTGAAATGGCACAACTGCAGCCTCTATGGAGTAGCCTGCCGCAATGAAAATGAAGGCGATTTCAAGTAAATGTTTGTCAGCGAGAACAGCCAAGGCATGTTTTACTGCCCAAAAGTTAAGTGTCCCCGTAAGAGCGTAAATAACTGAAAGCCCGTAGATTATGAAGGCTGAAGCGATTACTATCATCACCAAATACTTTAATGTAGCATGCAAGGACCTTGCTGTTTTCTGGTATAACATCAAGAAGCTTGAGCCAGCTGCTGTGGCTTCCCAGAATATGAAAAGTGTTAGTAAATCGCCGGCGAGGGCTGTTCCTATAACGCAGCCAATAATCATTAACATAACAGCGTAGTAGCGTTCTGAAAACTTTTCGTTTGAATCTATGTAGAAAAGGCTGTATATGAGGGCTACTGCGCCGACGAGTGTGAAGATTATCGCCATATAAATTGAAACTGCGTCGACGAGGAACATGCTGGAGAAGATGGCGGAAGAACCCTCAATTAACGATAAGTTTAGAAAAGGTTGAGGTGGCGGTTCCGAGTAATATTTTAATGCTAGATTTGCCACTGTTGCGCCTGCGATGGTGAAAACTGTCAAAAACCAGCACAGGTTTAGAGAATTTTTCCATTTTTGTCTTTTTCTAGCGGCTTTAATTACTGGTATTGTTAATAGTGCGAACGAGGCGAAAACGATTACGGGTAGGGATACGTCTAAAATTTCTATCATTTGTTCGCCTCGCTAAACAAGACTTACGGTTGTTATGAGTTGTATGAAGAATGTGGGCCATACGCCGAGGACAACGACGAACACGGCTAAAATAATCATGGCTAATTTCATGAAGGATGGGGCGTCTGCGACTTTCTCATGTTTTGTTGAACCTAAGAAGACGTGGCTTAGGAATCTTAGGGCGTATGCTAGGGATAAAACTGTGGCTACTAGCATTAGCGCTGTTGGGATGAGGTAGAAGTTGTCAATGTTGATTGTTTGAAATGCTCCAACGAATATTAGGAATTCGCTCATGAAACATGCGAAGGGTGGTATTCCAGCTATGCTTAAAGCTGCTGTTGTCGATGCTGTGGCGGTGATTGGCATTTTTCCTGCAAGCCCACCCATTTCACGTATGTCACGAATTTCAAGTTGTTTCATAACTGCGCCGGCTGACAAGAAGAATAAGCCTTTGCTCACGGCGTGGTTTACAAGATGTAGGACTGTTCCTGTTATGGGTTCTTGGAATGGAAAGAGCGAAAGCCCAAAAAGAACGTAGCCCATGTGCGCTATGCTTGAATAGGCAATTATCCGCTTTATGTCAGTTTCCACTAATGCTATGAGAGAGCCGAAAAAAGCGGATATTACTCCAAAAACTGTCAGTCCATGTAGGAACAAGTTTCCGAATTCTGTTGCGCTTACTGCTGGAAAAACCGTTAATAACGCCACTCGTAATACAGCGTAGGCGCCAGCACTGATTATTACGCCGCTTAATAATGCGGACATTGGTGCAGGAGCTTCAGAATGTGCATCTGGCAGCCACATGTGAACTGGAACTGCTGCCATTTTTACTGCAAAGCCAATTGTGAGGGAGAGCAGAATCCATTTTACAAGTTCCGGGTTACTGCTCATTAACGCTATTTGCGCTTGGAACATATCCAAGTCGCCTGTTACCATGAATATTGCACCTATGCCTAAGAGGACGAAGACTGCACCTGCGTGGGTGAATATGAAGAATTTGAACGCTGCCCTATATGGCTCTTTGTAGCCCCATCCGCCTATTATGAAGTAGGAGGGTAGGAGCATTAGTTCCCAGCAGAAGTAGAAGAGCATTAGGTTTGATGTGATGAAAACGCCTACAAGCCCCACTGAAAGAAGCGCTAAAAGAGCGTAATATTCTGCAAGTCCCTTTTTCTCTTGCATGTAGTTGATTGAGAATATGGCGGCTGTTAAAATGAGTATTAGGGTTATTATTGCCATTGAGAAGCTGATTCCGTCAACAAAAAGCGTGAAGGAAGCGCGGAGAACTGGAATCCAATAGTAAGACTCAACATACTTGTGGTCTGCGCTGTTCAGAATTGTTGGCACAAGGGTAGAAAGAAGCGCGATGTCAACAATGCATATAAAGGCTATTAGAAAAGCCGCTGTCTTTGCAGATTTTTTACCTAACAAATAAACAAACAGTGTAGCCAGCGCAGGCAAAAGTAGCGTTAATAACAAAGTGTTTTGCATTTTCTTTCACCTAAGCATAGTGACTATTATCAATATTAGGATTATTAAAAACCCAACTAATGCCGCTGCTACATAATGCTCCAATGAGTTGGACCTTACTCTCTTAATTCTTGACGCTGATGTCATAGTCTTATTTGTTGCAATATAGAGTAACTCATCAACAAATATGTCTAAATATTTCTGGGTGCCATGAGCCAAACCCATAACTCCATTTCCAACAAGGAGAGGTAACCGATTAAAGAAGGATTTTTCAGCATATTCTTGAACTATCTTGGATAATTGCAGAATGCTGCCTCCAAAAATGTAGGGTACGCGCCCAAAGAAGACATTTTCAGCATGCCTTAGACTTTTGGCGGCTAGTGAAACACCTCCAGCAACAACTTTTTCGTAGAAGACATCAAAGAAATATCCATTCTCCAAAATTTTATTTAAAGGATAAAACTTCCGCCACACTTGTTCCATTAAAAGCGGTTTTTTATAATAAGCCAGGTAAACGAAAAAGCCTCCCATTAAAAGGGTTAAGAAGAATATCAAGGTCGATGAACTTAATACTTCATTTAAGTCTATTTCCACGTTAGCGCCCATAAATTGTGCAATAGAATTTCCAAACAGAGCAGCAACAGCGCAGAGGAAAGCCAAAATTCCAGCTGAGAAAAGCATTATTTTTGATGCTTCGTGAAGGTGAACTTGTTTTAAATATTCTGATTTTTCGCGTACATATACGAGTGTTATGACCCGCAAAGTGTAAGCAAAGGTAATTGCGGTAGACGCATAAAGTATAAGCGCAGCATAGAAACTTCCAGACGATAAGACGCTCTGAAAAACCAGTTCTTTGCTGAAGAAACTTATAAAAGGTGGTATTCCAGCGCGAGCCAATAAGACGATTATGCTGAAACTAAAGGTTATTGGCATTGCCGTGCGTAGCCCGCCCATTAGCCGCATGTCACGTGTTTTTGTCGCGTGGATGATTCCGCCTATCAATAGGAAGTCGAGACCTTGAAAAAGAGCATGACTAACTAAGTGAAGTAAGCCCGCAAACCAGCCTAACGATGCAGCAGAAGCTGTGCCTAATGCTGCAAACATGAACCCAATTTGGCTGATTGTGGAGTATGCAGCCACGCCTTTTATGTCTGTTGTAGACATGGCTAATGTGGCTCCGATAAATGCTGTTATTGTGCCAATCCACAAGATGGTTGGCGACCACATTGGAATAGAAGCCGTTAATGAGCCGAAGAGCAGCATTAGTCTGGCAATTAAGTAGACGCCAGCTTTAACCATTGTTGCTGAATGCAGAAGCGCGCTTACCGATGTGGGTGCTTCCATGGCGCTGTAAAGCCACGTGTGTAGCGGTAATTGTGCTGATTTTGCGATGGCGCCGACAAGCATAAGGAAAGTAGATACCGTTAAGACTGGCAAAGGCACTTGCATTACGTTTTTAACAATGTAGGAGAATGAGAACGACCCTAAGCTCATATAGAGAAGACAAATTCCAGCTAAAAGACAAGCGTCGCCGATGCGGGTCATAAGGAAAACTTTGGTGGCTGAACGCACGGTTTCTGGGCGCTTATACCAGAAGGAAATCAGCGAGTAGGAGCAAAGTCCAACCATCTCCCAAAAAATGAACAGTTGAATGAAATTGTCTGACATAACCAAACCAGTCATCGAACCTATGAAGAGAAGCATAAAAAAGTAATATCTCGTTAAACCTTCCTCGCCAGCCATGTAACCCAAAGAATAAACAGTTATAACAAGACCAAAGAAGGTGACTAAGCACGCAAGCAAAACGCTTAACGGGTCAATGTATACGCCGGCGTTTATGCCTAAAGGCGGAATCCAAGAAATAGTTGAAGTTGCGCTCTCCACAGTGTTAAAGTAAACATCTGAAGCCATAGAAAATGCGAATATTACAGCGATTAAGGAAACAGCAATGGCGAAGTAATCTCTCGCTTTCTTGTTAAAACGTGCGATTAATGGCACAAGTAGACTGGAAAATGTTGGAAATGCCCAAACGAGCCAAGGTGTGTAAGGAAGCAAGTCATCACCTCACTTTTTGAACTGCGTCATTTAATGCCATTTGCGGTTTCTTCGTGTCTTACGCCTTCTTAGCCCTTTTAGCTTTCTGAAAATAGAACGCCCATGATTTAAATTTTGTCCAATGTATGGCTGCAATTGAGGCAATTTTCATAAGTTTTTGCAATTGTTTGGCATGCAGTTTTTATATAAGCTGTAAGGGTTTGCTTTGCGGTGGCGCCATGGACTATAATTCAGCGGTTGCCCTAGCAATTTTCGTAATCACGCTTTATATGATGATACGACGTCCGCGTGGAATTAGTCTAGGTCTAGCCGCTGGTATAGGTGCAGCGGCTTCGCTTCTGTTCGGAACGGTTACATTGAGTGATGCTGCAACCGCCTTTGTCGACATTTGGGATGCCGCTCTAGCCTTCATAGGAATTGTGACTTTATCGGTGACGCTTGACGCCATGGGATTTTTCAAATGGGCAGCCTTAAAAGTTGTTAAGTTGGCTGGAGGAAGCGGATTAAAACTTTACTTTTACATTTCGCTGCTCACAGCTTGCGTAAGCATACTTTTTGCGAACGACAGCGCGGTGCTCATATTAACGCCAATAGTTCTGGAAATAATCAGTCAACTGAAAATAGATGCTGACGGAAGGCTTGCCTACCTATTCTCAGCTGGACTTATTGCTGACACCGCGGCGATGCCACTTATCACAAGCAACCCAGTGAACATTGTAAGCGCTGACTTTTTCAAATACAGTTTCATTGACCATTTGATTTTTATGGGTCCTGTTGCTGTAGCAACAATAGTGAGCAGCCTTTTGTTGGTTTACCTTTTCTTTAGAAAGAAGGTTCCAAAGTCATATTCAATGAAGCTTGTGGAAGCCTTAAATGCTGGGGGACAACCGATAACGCCTTCACTTTTGAGGATAAGCATAATCACACTGGTTACAATTGACATTGGTTATGTTTTAGCTTCCTTGAATCGAATTCCAGTTTCAATAGTCATATGCTCTGGCGCTCTATTCCTTTTGGCAGTATACAAAATCACACTAGAAGCGCATTCCATGCTGAAAGAAGAGCGAAAAGGCATAATAAATCTAGCGAAGGAGATTAACTGGGACATAATCCTCTTCATGATAAGCATATTCTTAGTCGTTCAGGGGTTAAGGCATACTGGAGCCGTGGAATTCTTTGCATACCTTTTTACAGAAGCTTTGTCCTTGCCATCAATTTTTTCTGTGCTTGTTCCCAGCCTCATCGTTACAATAGGCGCAAGTGCAATGAACAATTGGCCGATGACAATACTTGGGCTTTTGTCTATAAGACAAGCAGCAAGTATTGCCAGCTTAGACGCGCGGCATTTAACAAGTTTAATATTCTCAAACATTATTGGAAACAATTTGGGACCACACTTCTTTCCATTAGGGTCTTTGGCGATATTGATGTGGCTTGAAACTATGCGCCGAAAAGGCGTGACAATAAGGCTTGTGGATTACTTGAAGGTGGGTTCGGTTGTGTCAATTTTGGAGGTTACAGTAGCATCGTTGGTTTTGTGGTTTGAACTAACCTTTTTGAATTTGTGTTTGAATGTTCATCCATAGAACCAAGTGATGTGCTACTATCAGATTTTCTTGTAAGTTGACTTTTGTAGAAAGACTTGCTTCCCGTAAAGAAGTAGCTTATTGAAGCAGAAACCACTGTAAGAATTATAAAGCTCGGACCCACAGTTTCAGCAACCAGAGCTATACTTGTCAATAAACTCTTACTTGTTGCAGCCAGCATAGCGCTGCCCTAACTCAGTTGTGGTAATTTTGTGAATAAAATCATAACCCAGCCCAAGGGCTTCCGGATAAAACAAGCCCATTATACCCAGCATCAGCCCAACAAATCCGCTCATTAAAAGCAATGGAAATCTCATGGCTAACCGCTTG
>Ga0315298_1003130_pt1 | contig 26784 bp, 24 predicted proteins | sample WHS_1_MG_FD_203077 | JGI IMG/M metagenome (GOLD analysis project Ga0315298, IMG submission 203077) | Extremophilic microbial mat communities from Washburn Hot Springs, YNP, Wyoming, USA - WHS_1_MG | ecosystem: Environmental > Aquatic > Thermal springs > Hot (42-90C) | place: USA: Wyoming... | reverse complement strand
TTCCGAGGTTTCCTATTCTTTGAATTATGGCTGTACAATGCTAGCGTGAACAGTTTTCAGTATCACGGGCGCTTTGTTAGCTTAAGGCTTAACATGACAGTTTCTGTTTGATTAATATGTTTGTCTGCGCCGGGGGTGGCTGAGGATTTAAGCGGCGGCCTACAAAGCTGCTTATGTTGATTCTTCAAGACTTGTTTGATGTCGGAAAACTGTTTTGTGATGTGTTGAAGTTGAGTGGAGATAAGCTTAGGGTTGCAGTTGTTGGTTTTGGCAAGATGGGTATTCTTCACGCTGGCATTTTGAATGTCTTGCCGAAAGTTCAGTTGGTTGCTGTTTGTGAGAAAAGTGCTTTAATTCGGAGATTTATGAAGAATTTGTTTAGGAATGTTTTAGTAGTTGACGATGTGGGCAAGCTTTCGGGTCTCGGTTTGGATGCTGTTTATGCAACAACACCCATTTCATGTCATTTTGCTGTTGTGAAAAGCATCTATAATCTTAAGGCTGCCTCTAACGTTTTTGTTGAGAAGCCTCTTGCCTCAAACTATGGTGAAGCTAAAGAGCTTTGTGATTTAGCGCTTAGGCTTGGTGGCGTTAACATGGTTGGTTATATGCGACGTTTCTCTGCAACTTTCAGGAAAGCCAGAGAGTTGTTAAATCAGAAGGTTATAGGCGAGCCCGTCTCTTTTTCGGCTTATGCCTATTCCTCAGACTTTTTTGGAATTGATAAAAATTCAAAGGTTCACACGCCTAAAATTGGGGTTCTGAGGGATCTCGGTTGTCACGCCATAGATTTAGCGCTATGGTTCTTCGGCGATTTTAAAGTTAATAACGCGAAAATAGATTCTCTAATTGGTGGGGAATCAGAGGATTCTGCATTTTTTGAGGTTGAAACTCAAAGCGGTGTCGGTGGTAAGTTTGATGTTTCTTGGTGTGTGGATGGGTATCGCATGCCAGAAATTGGGTTTACTATTGAGGGTTCTAAGGGCGTTATGAGGGTGAATGATGATGAGTTGGAGTTAAACTTGAATGGCGGGGAAAGATTTAGGTGGTTTAGGCATGATTTAAAGGATGATGTTGGTTTTTGGCTTGGGGCGCCTGAATATTACCGTGAAGATGAGTGTTTCGTGGAGGTCGTTATACGCGGCGGGTCTGTTGAGCCTTGTTTTGAGACTTCGGCGAAAGTTGACCGTTTAATAGACGAGGTTTTGGTTAAGGCTGGTTGAGTTGAGTAGTCAAGGTAAGGTTTTGCTTGTTGGCGATAATCCGTTTCATGGTATTAGCCACCTTTCGCAGGAGCGCAGCCGTGTTAGGGGGGATACACCTACTAATCCCGAGTATGCAGCTAGGCTGATAGGGCTGTCGGTTGAGAATGGCGCTGACGGTTTCATGTTTTCTGTCAGCGATACAACGCTTTCAATTTTGGATATTTTGCGGAAGAATGGAGACAATGATGGTTTGCGCTTGTATGCTATTGTGCCTTATGCCTACGAGTATGTTAGGCTTGCAGGTGCATTGGGCGGGGTTCCAGGTTTAGCCAAGAAATTGATTAGGGAAATTGTTTTTTCAGGGAATTTTAGGGCTGTGGCTTCTGGTTTGAACGGCGTTGTAAGGTCTGATTTGGCTTCTCTTGTTAAGACTTATTTGCTTTATGAAGTTTCTAGGGTTAGGCGTTCGGCTGGAAAGGCTGGGCTTGAATCCGTTTTGCTACATCAGCTTATAACTGATTTGTGCCTTGGTTTAAGCTTGGACTGGGTTTTTAAGTTCTATACAGAATTTTTGTTGAAGAGTGGCATAACTCCTGGCTTTAACACTGGTAACTTCGCCTTATTAGTTGAGAAGCTTAGAGAGTGGGACATAGGCCTAGAAGACGTTGTGATAGCTGCGCCGTTTAATAAAGTTGGTTTTCAAATGGTTCCTTCAAAAGAAGAATGCGAAAAGGCTTTGGCGAGTTTGCCGAAACCTAATGTTTTGGCTATAAGTATTTTGGCGGCTGGCTACCTAAAGCCTGAAGAGGCTGTAGACTACATAGCAGGTTTGCCAAACATAAAAGGTGTGGCAGTAGGCGTTTCAAAAGAAAGGCATGCTATTGAAACTTTTAAGTTGTTGAAAGATAGGCTTTCATAAAATAGCCGTGATGTTATCGGAAAATAAAGAAGGTATTTAAACAGCCTTAACAAATTTGCGTAATGGTGAAGCCTTTGGAGCTTAAACTTCCGAACACGTTGGTTGAAGAGATTGGCGAGGGAGAGTTAAAGCTTTACATAGCCATGATGCTTTATAAGGAGAGGAAGCTGTCAATAAGTCAGGCAGCAAAAATTGCGGGGTTAACTCTTTCAGATTTCATACATGAACTGGGAAAACATAAAATAGGTTTCACAAACATAAGCGAGGAAGAGCTTGAGGAAGAGTTAAGGCGGATAAAGTATCTGATTTAAGAGAGTACATGACGGGAAAAATGGGAAAAGGATAAGTTTATGTAAATGTATGAAACTTTTGAATGGTTGTGGGGATTTATGGTTGCTCGAAAGTTTGCTGTTGTTTTGGAGCCTGCTGAAGAGGGAGGTTTCATAGTTAAGTGTCTTGAGCTGCCTGTCGCCACTCAGGGGGAAACAAGGGAGGAAGCTTTAAAAAACATTAAGGAAGCTATAGAGGGTTATTTAGAGGTTAAGGCAAAGCTTTTACGCGGCAAAACCAGGGGAGAAAGGGCTGAGGTGGTTGTCGAAGCTCCCTCTGCTCTCATGGCGTAAAGTTGTCAAAGTTCTCGTAAAAGCTGGCTTTAAACCCGTCAGACAAAAGGGAAGCCATCTAATCCTTGTCAAAAATGAATACATTGTACCTGTTCCAAAACATAAAGAAATTAAAAGAGGTTTACTGCTGGAGATAATAGCCGAGGCGGGCATGACAAAAGAACAGTTTCTCAAACTTTTAGAAGAATTATAGTTTAAGTGCTAGAGGGCCGGGGTGGCTGAGGATTTAAGCGGCGGCCTGCAGAGCCGCTTACGTCGGTGAAAACCCGACCCCCGGCTCCATCATGTTATGAGGTGTTTGGCTTGGTTTCTGAGCGGAGTTTGGAATGGCTTAGGAAGAAGGTTGAACGGATGCGTTCGTTTGGTGGTTCGCTTCTTGGTTATGTAGGCTTGCCTGTTGAGGCTAGGGGCAGTAATGTTTTGAAGTTGGATTCTAATGAGAACTTTTTTGTGGATGCGGATTTTTTGAGGCAGGTTTTTGCAGAGGCGTTGAAAGATGTTGATTTGAGGCTTTATGATCCTGGTGTTATGGCTGAGCTTAGGGAGGCTTTGGGTAAGTATGTTGGTGTTTCTGGTGGGTGTTTTTGTGTTGGGAGTGGTGCTGAGCATTTGATTGATTTTGTTGTTCAGTCTTTTTTGGGTGCGGGTGATAATGTTGTTTGTGTTGTGCCGAGCTTTTTTATGTATGGGAAGAGGGTTTCGCTTTGCGAGGGTAGTGTTGTTGATGTGCCTCTTAGGAAGGATTTGTCTCTTGATGTTGATGAGGTTTTGGCTAAATGTAATGATCGGACTAGGCTTGTTTTTGTTTGTTCGCCTAATAATCCCACTGGGAATGAGTTTGGCTGGGATGATGTTGAGGCTTTGGCTGATGGGTGTTCCGCCCTCATAGTTGTGGATGAGGCTTATGCGGAGTTTGGCGATGGCTCAGTGTGTTCTAGGGCTGTTGATAAGGAGAATGTGGTTGTTGTGCGTACGTTTTCTAAGGCTTTTGGTTTGGCTGGGCTGCGTTTTGGCTATTTAGTTGCTAATGAGGGGTTGGCTTCTGGGCTTTCTGAGGTGGTTCCGTACACTGTTGGCACTGTTGTGGCGCGGTTTGTTAAAAGGCTGTTGGATAGGCGTGACGTTGTGGATGGCTGGATTAGAAGAGTTAAAGAAGAACGTGAAAAGCTATTAAAGGAGTTGCGTTCCATCGGCGGCGTTAAGGTTTTTGATTCTAAGGCGAACTTTGTCACTTTTAAGCCAGAAATGGATGTTGACCGCGTTTATAGGGGGCTTCTTGAAAGGGGCATTGTTGTTAAGAATCTTGACAGTTTACCAGTCATTGGGCATTGCTTGAGGGTTACTATTGGGCTTCCCCACATGAACGACAAGTTTCTTGATGCTTTAAAACTTGTTTTAAAGGAAAATGAACAGGCTTAGGTAGGCTGTAAGATTTTATGGGCGGAATCTGTGGCTTTCTAGGCCTAAGCGACAAATCACTGCTTAAGAAGATGTCGCAAGGCATATCTCATAGGGGATTTCACGAAGAGTTTTTCATCGATGCAAATGTGGGGCTTTGCTCAAGAAGCACGATCAAAGAAGATGGGTTGGGTAAAAATGAAGACAATAGTGTATGGGTTGCCTTTGACGGTGAGGTGTTTAACGCGGATGGCTTGCGAAGAAATTTGGAGAATAGCGGACATATTTTTTCCTCCCTGTGTGTAGCAGAGTTGATAGCTCATCTTTATGAGGAACATAGGTATTCAGCGGTTGCGGAATTAAGGGGACCTTTTTCCTTGGCCTTATGGGATGCAGATGAGAAATCACTTCTCTTGGCAAGAGATAGGGAGGGTGAGAAATCACTTTTCTACACTTATTTTAATAAAGGTATTTATTTTGCGTCTGAAATAAAGGCACTTTTACGCTGCAATTTAATGAAAAAGACGCTAAACCCCAGAGGGTTAGACTATTACTTTTCATGGGGAAACGTCCCAGCTCCAGAAACCCTTTTCACCGGCGTCAAAAAACTTCCCCCCTCATGTTTACTGTTTTATGAGCTCGGTGAGAACAAAGCAGTTCTTCAAAAATATTGGAATTTAAACTTTTCAGGAATTGAATATGGTGTCAGCGAAGATGAATGGTGTAAAAGGATATATGATGTGCTCTTCGAATCGATTTCCATACGGCTTACAAAAGGACCTTTCGGGATTCTTTTAGGCGGCCTTGACTCCAGCGCAGTGGCTGCTTTAATGAGAAGATTGACAAGTGAACCGTTGAAATCAGTAACTATAATGTTTGAGAATGAAGAGTTTAATGAGTCCTATTCAAGGTATGTGGCTGAATGGTTAGGAATAGAGGCATACGAGAAAACGTTGTACGCGAGAGATTTCATTCGAATAATCCAAAATTTAGTGCAAATTTTTGATGATTTGAAAATAGATCTACTTATCACGATACCTTCTTTTTTAGCCCTTGAAACAGCTAAGAAAAAGGCTAATACCGTATTTACTGCGGATGGTGCTGATTGTGCTTTCTGGAGTTGGGGATGGACTACTTCTAAACCAAGGAAGCCAAAATTGCCATCAACCATTTCAACCCTTCGATTAAAAAGAGGGTATCCTGCGAACATTTACGAAGTGCGGAACATGGGGTCAAAAGTTTTACGCACTTTGAGGGACTCGATAAAGTCAAGGATCTTAACCGCGCATCTTCCACTCGAATTGCGAATGCTTTATGGCGATCAATACTTCCATGAAGATGAACTTCAAGAGCTATTAGGGCGCCGTAGCATTGTTAACGTTTATTCTCCGTTTCTTAAATGTTTGGAAAGCCCATCTGACGATCTTATAAGTAAGGCGAACAGAATGCGCCTAGTTAATAAGGAGTTTGAGGTTATTGGAGGATGGGGTGTAGAGAGGCTTGGAAGTATATGCTCCCATCTTCATTTAGGCTTAAGAACTCCCTTCGAGGATCATAAGTTGAAGGAATTGGCTGCGCGTATTCCACCTTTATTGAAACAACCTAATGATACGCTTGACAAGTACATTTTCAGGAAGACCTTATTGAAGTATTCAATTTTACCAAAAGAGGTTGTTAAGCAGAGAAAGTGGGGGTTTGGCTGGGGGCTTGGTGAAATAGCAGCCAAATGGTTTAAGGGGGAATTGAAGGACTTTATTGAGCAAACTGTCGATGAGGGTGCAACCTTAGTTAAACCAGTTTTAAAAGAAAATGTTCTTGAAAAGTATGTACGCAAAGGCCGTCCTCTGCAAGTTTTATCGCTTGTGACGTTTATCCTTTGGTATAAAATCTTCTTTGGACAAGATTAATGGGGATATAATATGGGCATTAAGGAACATCTCAGCGTCAATGAGAAAAATCATCTAGCACTCCATCAGATTGATCTGGTTAGCCTCTGCGAAAAGTATGGAACTCCGCTATTCGTTTTCGACGAAACCAGCTTAGTTGAAAACTTTGAAAGGTTTAAGTGGGCTTTTGAAAGCATTTATCCAAGAGTTATGGTTTGCTATTCCGTTAAGACAAACAATAATTTATCTATTTGCAAAATTCTCCGTGAGAAAGGTGCATATGCTGAGGTTTCTTCAGGCTTAGACCTGCACATTGCCCTAAAAGCGGGGTTTAGCGGCGAACAAATCATTTTTGACGGTCCATTTAAGCCTGTTGAGGTTTTGGAAGAAGCCGTTAAAAGTGGTGTTTTGCTCTTTAATTGCGAGTCTTTCGTCGAGCTGGAGAGGCTTGGCGATGTGGCTGAAAGGCTTGGCGTAAAGCAGCCGGTCGGGCTGAGGGTTAACCCTTTCAAGCTACCAGGCTTTTTTAGGAGTTTGCATCCGAAAACGCTTTTGGAAGAGGCTGCCTTCTGTTTTGCGGGTTGCAGGTTTGGCTTCTCATTGGGCGAGGTTCGTGAAGCGCTTAAACGTTTGAAGGGTCTTAAGCATTTGCGCCTTGAATGTCTTATGACGCATCCTTATCATAGGGCTGTTGACGTGCTTATGCCGCTCTTCAGAGAAGCTGTGGAAAATTTCGGTTTTGAAATTAAGTATCTTAATATTGGTGGGGGTTTTGACCCTAGCACTAGTGGTTCGACGGGCGACCTTTTATTGGCGTTGGATTATGTTAAGGGGCGGATAGGGCTGAAATCCTCTTTGGATAGGAGGAAGCCTGTTAAAAATATTGAGGATGTTGCCAAGGCTATTGTTGAGAATGTTAAGCATCAATTAGGCAGTTTGCCCACGCCAGCTTTGATGGCTGAGCCCGGAAGGTTTATCGCCGGGCCCTCTGCCCTGCTGCTTTTAAGGGTGGACCATGTTAAAGTTGCTGGCGGATATAAGTGGGTTATGGTAGATGGAGGCACGAATATTCTTCCAAGCTTTTATGAGAGGCGTGAGCTTTTAGTGGCGAATAATGGTTCTGCTTCTGAAAGGGAGCTTGTTAACGTCGTGGGCCCATTGTTGTATCCGAGAGATTTTATTGCCATTAAGGCGTTTGCTCCAAGGGTTAAGGAAGGCGATTTGTTGGCTGTACTTGACTGTGGAGCTTACAGCCTTTCCAGTTCAACACAGTTTCTCTATCCTAGGCCGCCGGCGGTTTTAATAAACTTACAAGGGCAAGTCCAATTGATTCGGGAAAGAGAAACCTATGGAGACGTTTTAGCGAAGGATAGGCTAATTTAATTGTTTAGGTTTGAAGCTGGTTTGGTATGATTAAGTTGCGTGTTGTTGACGACTTAAGTGGTTTTAAGGAGCTTGGCAAAGTCTGGAACACGTTGTTGCAAAGGTCTCTTGATAATGATGTTTTCTCCACTTGGGAGTGGTTGTGGAATTGGTGGAGGCACTTTGGCGCGGGTAGAAGTTTAAGGGTTTTGGTTGCAGAAGAGGACGATGAGATTATTGGCGTAGCCCCTTTTATGCTTTCAAAATATAGTTTTGGGCACGTTGGAAGTTTAAGCAGAATCGAATTTATTAGTTTCCCGCATGGCGATTATAACAATTTAATTCTGCTGGATAAAAGCCCAATAGAATGTGTGAAGCTTTTTTTGGAAGGCTTATTAGACTTTTCCGATTGGAATTTGCTGGATTTAAGGGATATCCGCGATAATAGCGTGACGGCGGATTGTTTACGGAAAATTTGCAGCGAGAAAGATTTTAAACTGAGGCTTTTGGATGGAACTTTTTGTCCCTATGTCAATTTACCAAGCTCTTTTGATGCATTTATGGCTGGGCTAAGCTGCAATTTGAGGAGAAACTTGCGCAAAAGATTGAGGAAGCTTCAGGCAAAATATAAAGTTGAATTTAAGTCTCAAAGGGATTTTAGCTCGTTAGATAGGGCTATGGAAGCCTTCTTTAAACTCCACCAGGAGCGGTGGAAAGCTAAGGGAATGCAGGGAGCCTTTGCATCTGAAGAGTTTAAAGGTTTCCATCTAGATGTTGCAAAGGCTTTTGATGAGAAGGGCTGGCTTGACTTAAGGTTTTTAACAGTTGACGATGTGCCCGTTGCATCTGCATATACTTTTGATTACAATTTTAAGAAATATGGTTATTTAACCGGTTTCGACCCCGAGTTCGCAAAATATGGTGTTGGAAACATGTTGAAAACGCATTTGGTTGAAGAATGCATTCGCAAAAGGTTTAGAGAGTATGACTTAACCAGGGATTTCGAGCCTTATAAGGCTGATTGGGCAACCGGAGTTAGGAAAAATTTGGGGGCAAGACTTATTCGCAGCGGGCTGTTCGCTAGAACCTATTCTTGGGCTCTTGAAAAAAGGTTAACTCGGTGGATGTCAAGCAAATTCGGGGCGCATCTGATTTTTAGACGAGAATAAGAATTAAAGGGTGAAGTAATATGTCTGAACTCTGTATGGTCGAGGATTTACCAGCCGAGTTGTGGAATTCTTTTTTAAAAAAGCATACTACAGGAAATTTTGAACAGTGCTTTGAGTATGGCGATATTGCTAGAAAGGTTTTTCCAAGAACAAAAGTTGTGAGATTGGCATGCATGCAAAATGATGAGCTTGTTGGAGTACTTCAAGGTACTTATTCTAAATATTTTGGGTTTGGCGTGACATTAGGATTAAGGCGTGGACCAGTTTTGAATTTTGATAAAGAAGGATATACGAGTGTTGCTGAGAGACTTCTTTCAACGCTTGAAAGTTTCGCTAAAAAGAATAGAATTATTATGGCAAGGATTCAAGTTCCACAATCATGGAACATTAGCGAAGTTTTTCTGTCCTTGGGGTATTCACTCGTAGGTCATTTAAATGAGTACATTGTAAATTTAGATCATGGTATTGACTATCTTTGGAAGACCATCTCCCATAATAAGAGGAAAAACATAAAAAAGGGTATGAAAGAGAATGTGGAAGTTTTTGGGTCCCGTAAAAGGGAAGACCTTCTGGCCTTTTATTCTATGTTGCAAGCTGCAGAGAAAAGAGGAGGGTTTAAAAGTTATCCTTTAAAGTGGTTCGAAGCTATATGGGATATATACAAGCCTGAGTTATCCAAAGTTTTTTTGACTCGATGGAATAATAAAAATATTGCTGGAGTGTTTACTGTAATGCATAGTAAAACTGTTTATGCTTTGGCGGCTGGTTCCTTCAGCGAGGGATGGAAGGTTCGACCTAATGATATCATGCATTGGAAGGTTATGGAATGGGCGTATCAAAATGGGTATTCTAAATATCACATGGGATTTGTTTCTGAGCCTTTGCCTACCGAAGGAACTCATTCTTGGGGGATTTGGCATTGGAAGAGGGAGTGGGGTGGGGATTTAAAGAAGCTTCAAATCTTTCAAAAATTTTTCATGCCGAAATATAGGCTTGTACTTAAGGTTAAAAGATTTGTCGAGAGGATATAACTTCGTAAGGCTTTTTTAAGTTTTTACATCTTAAATTCATAAGGTTTTTAAGAAAATTTTTAGTCTGGTGTAATCTTGCCTAATTTAAGTTCACGGCTGGTTAAGACATGAAAACGAAAATCATTGTTTTTGCACCACACCCCGACGACGAAACTTTGGGTTGTGGCGGGACCATTGCCAAAAAATTAGCCGAAGGATGTGATGTTTTTATTGTTATTATGACTGATGGGAGATTTTTGTTGTTAAACTATGAGGGTATAGACTCTGATCCTACGCCTGAACAGGTTAAGGAGATTAGACGTGGGGAAGTTTTAAGGGCAACAAAAATTCTTGGAGTCCCAGAGGAAAATGTGTTTTTTCTAGACTTTGTTGATGGAACGCTCGCGGAAAACGAGAAATCTGCAGAGGAAAAAGTTGCTATCATACTGCAGAAGTTTTCTCCAGAGGAAGTTTATTTTCCTTATGAAAAGGATGCACACCCGGATCATCAAGCTACTAATCGCATTATAAAAAGAGCTATTAAAAAACTGGGTTTAAAGCCAAAAATGTACCTGTATTCAATAGCGCAAAAATTTGCCCGTTTCGGACCATTGCTTGATTCCTTTCTATCCATCTTCAAACGTGATCGAGTCAAAATTGACATTTCAGAGTTTATTTCGTTAAAAAAAGAGGCTGTTAAAGAATTTAAAAGCGAGTTAACAATAATTTCGCCGAGACAAAGCCAGCCTCACTCCAAGGATCTTAATAAATTTTTGAAAAAAGATGAAATATTCTATATTGCCAGATTAAATTGACTTTTAATTTATCAATAATTCTTTTTGAAAATTTTGCTTGTCAATTTACGAAATAGGGCTTAAACATTACCAAAATAATAATAAGCGAAATAAAAGATTAAAGTTGCTGTTGGAGTTTCTGAGAGAACCATGCGTTTTGAAACTTCAGATTAAAATGAGAATTAAATGAGGTTTATTCATTTTGAATAAGATAAATCTCGGAATTATCGGACTGGGAAACCAAGGTAAGATTCATTTACGTAATTGCATGCATCTGGAAAATGTAATCGTTAAAGGTGTAGCGGATATCTCGAAAAAGAACTTGGATTTTGCAATGAAATTAGGCATAAAAAACGCTTATACAAATTACGAAGATATCTTGAAAGATGAGCAGATTAACGCAGTGATTATTAGCTTGCCAAACTTTCTTCATTTAGAGGCTTCCCTTAAAGCAGCAGAGGCTGGCAAACATGTTTTCATAGAAAAACCGATGGGAAGAAATGTTGAAGAATGTAGAGAAATCTTATCTGCTTTTCAAAAGAATAACCTTAAACTAATGGTTGGTTACGGTTTAAGGTTCCACCCTGTTGTTAAGAGAATTCGCGAAAAAATTATGGACGGCTTCTTTGGTGAAGTTCAAATTGTTGAATCTACTTATGTAAGCAGTGGCCCATTCTCGCCTAAAAGTAACCGGGTCGGACCTGTTCCTGTCCCCTCATGGTGGTTTGATAAAAAGTTAGCTGGGGGCGGTTCTTTCTTAGATTTAGGATCTCACATGATTGATCTACTATTATGGTTTTTCGGGGAAGTTAAAGACGTTGAGAGTTACATATATTATACTTTTAATTTAGAAATTGAGGATGTGGCAACTTGTGTGTTAAAGTTCAAGAAAGGGCCTCTGGCAATAGTTAATACTGGATGGTTTTCTAAAGATTTTACCCGTTCTATCCAAATTTGCGGAACAGCTAAAAACTTATGGTTTAACTTATCTCGCTCAAACGTAGTGAAAGAAATTTTGAAGCATGTTAAAAAGAAAATCGGGTGGTATAGCAGCGACCCTTATTATTTAGAACTCGCGCATTTTATGAATTGTTTGCAAAAGGACGAGGAGCCTAATCCATCCGGAGAAGATGGATTACGTTGCCATGAAGTGATATCGTGGGCTTACCGAAAAGCTTTCGAAAAAATCAAAAATTGACAAAGGAGGCTTTGTTTTGAGCCTTGTAAGTTTTGTTCGGGTTATAAATCACGATTATAACTCCGTTAAGAGGGGGATAAAAGAATCTTTAGATTTAATCAATTTTAATTTCAGCAGAAATGTTAATAAAATTGTAATAAAACCGAACATATGCTATTACTATCATCCTTCAACTGGAGAGGTTACCGATCCATGGTTTGTAAGCGTCCTGATAGACGTCTTAAGAGATAATTTTGGTGAATGTTCAGATATTTATGTTGTGGAATCTGACGCTTCGGCTATGAAATGCAAATACGCGTTCAAAATGCTTGGATATGATAGAATGGCAAGGGGAAAAAATGTCAAATTAATCAATTTAACGGAAACAAAAAGCAGGATTGTCGATATTACAGTCAATAACGCAAAATTTGAATTTCACGTACCCGAACTTTTTTATGAAGCAGATCTTGTTGTAAATGTCCCGAAGATAAAATATATGAGTTATGTAAAAATAACTTGCGCATTAAAGAACATGTTTGGATGCAACGCTTTTCCGCGAAAGTACATTTATCATAAAGCACTTGACGAGGCAATAGTCGGCATAAATAAGTTAATTAGAACCAACCTTGTAGTGGGTGACGGTTTAATTGTTAGCGGAAGATATACTAAACGGTTAGGTCTAATTATGTCAAGTGAAGACCCTGTTGCATTCGATACTGCAGCGGCAAAGTTAATGGGACTTAACTCCAGATCAGTGAGGCATATTACTTTAGCTTTCGAGGAAGGTCTTGGAAAAATGAACTATCTTCCTATGGGTGAATATTCCTATTTTGAAGAAAATTTTCCTCGATGGAATCTGAAAGATAAATTATGGAAGACAATATCTTCTGTTTATCTCAAAGTTTTACCAGAAGGATGAATTTATCATTCAAAGCTAGCTTGTGATTTAAATGACCATCATATTTCTATGGTTGCTTTTTGGCATTTCCTCAATAGGCATTTTAGGTTTAAATTGGCTTTTAATGAGAAGAGCGTCAAAGAAACCTTGGTGTCTTAAAATCGATGAAAAATACAGACCCAGGGTTTCTATTATTGTTCCTACGTACAATGAGGCTCAAATTATCCGCTTTAAACTGGAAAACTTGGGCGTGCTTAATTATCCGGAGAATTTAACACAGATAATTGTTGTTGATAGCAAATCTAATGATGACACTGTCAACATAGTAAAAAATTTCGCTAGACAGAACCCTGAAATTCCCATTAAAGTTTTTATCGAGAAAGAGAGGAAGGGTAAATCTGCTGCCTTAAATACTGCCTTAAGTTATTGTAATGGGGATATTGTTATTGTCTCGGATGCTGATTGCTTTTGGCCCCCAGATATCCTTTCGAAGGCGTTACCTTACTTGGCTGATCCTTGTGTTGGAGCAATTTCAGGACCTAAAATATTATTAAATTCTAATAGCTCCAATATTGTCGCTTTTGAGAGTTCTTACTTAAATTCAATGAATTTAATTAAGCTGGGCGATTCAAAGGTCGGTTCCACCTTGCTTTTTGAGGGAGGATTTAGCGCCTATAAAAGGGATTTATTAAAAGGTTTCGACCTATACAAGACCGGGTCTGATGATTGTGGTACAGTTATAGATATTATCCGACAAGGGTATAGAGTTCTCATGGTTCCTGAAGCTATTTTTTACACAGCTTTCCCTGGAACATGGGTTGGAAGAATTGAAATAAAGGTTAGAAGAGCAGTTCAGCTCATCAAGGTCATGAAGACGTATGCTGTTCTTCTGTTAAAAAATAAAATAAAGAAAGGAAGAGGAATTATATTAAAGAACTTATTTTTATATCTTGTCGCTCCTTTTGCATTTTTGCTTTTCGTAGTTTGCACCCTTTATTTATTTTTAAGTTATCCAAAGATGATTCTGCTGCTTTTCATTTTTCTTATCCCGAAATTAAGAGTTTTTTTGATTGAAGTTATAATAGGCTATGTTACTTTAGTGATCGCTATTATTTTATGCATTTTGGGAAAAAACTTTTTAGTCTGGAAAAAACCTCAAGATAGAGCTTTGATAACGAGAGAAATGCTTGTTCAAAAGCACTTAATTTGATGCGCAGAAAGGCGAAACGCTTTGGACGAAAGCGATATTAAACAGAAAATTTTACTGCAAATTGAAGAGAGAGTTAGAAAAAAGGTGGCTATGAAAAGAGGTTATAGGAAAAAATTAAAGAAAAACCTTGAGCGTCTCCTTCGAAAATTTTTATCCACTATTTTTTCGTCTCCTAGTGTTGAAGTTAAAAGATTTAATGGAGATTCAAGTTTCGGATGCGACGAATATGGTCGCGATATAGAAGACGGGCTTCGCAAATACATAAATATTTTAAAAAACAGGGGCATAGTATTGCACACCGTAATTTTGCTTGGTTCAAGAGCGAAAGGCTTATGGACGTCTAGAAGCGATGTTGACGTAACGATTATTGCAAGCAACTTGCCTAAGGAGAGAAAAAATCTTCTCTCAAAACGCTTGACTAATCTTAAAAGACGCCTTATTTTATCTGATAGGCCACTTTACCTTGGAGTAGAACCCAGTGGATGTTGCTCTAAAGAGGAATTTTTAGAGAGATTAAGAAGTTTTGATATACAGGCATTAGACGCAATTTTCTATGGGCGCATAATATATGATGATGGTTTTTGGGATGTAGCAAAAGCTCAATATACTGAAATCGAGTGTAAATATGGGTTAGATCCCTTGTATTTAAAGAAGCTACTTTTTCCATTATGATCAATCAGCTATACTCTTCATTTGGTATAAATAATGAAGAAGCCAAATAGCGTGGCACTTGTATCGGCTGGTTACCCCCCAAATATGTTTGGGGGAATTGATATGCAAACTTCTGATTTAGCTCATGCGCTATCAGCCGAGAAAGTTGCTGTAACAGTTTTTTGCGGAGGGAGTTCAAAGTTTCCTATATGTATACGGGAAAATGATTATCTGACAATTTATAGGTTGCCGATGGCAGATATCTCGCCTCGCGTAATTTGGTTTCAATTACAAAACATCAGTTTTTTTAAGAATAAATTATCTGACTACGAAATTGTCCACACTCAACACTCTTCAGGGTCAATTTATGGTCTGCTAAAAAGGAACGTGAGAAAGCCGTGGGTAGTTTCATTTCACGATCACCAGCTTAGGCGATTTATTATTCCCTTTAAGTTGAAGCCTTGGAACTTGAGCCCGATGGATATTGCTTATTATGCGGCTGGATATCCATTATTTGAATTACTTACTAAAATGGAACTAAAATGGGCTGACCATTATATAGCTTGCGGGCATTACGGTTTTTTCGATTACATCCGCTTTAGTGGCATGAACCCTTTAAAGACAACTGTTATACCGAACGGTATAGACCTTGGAAAGATTTTTTTCATATTGCAATCCTCTAAAAGTAGAGAGGAAAAGGATGCTGAGGAATTTATTACTATTTTCACTTGCGGAAGGCTCTATGCCTCCAAAGGAATCCATTTTTTATTAAAAGCTATGCCCTTGGTGTTGAAACGCTTTAAAAATGTTAGGTTGAAAATTTTTGGTAAGGGACCAATGTATACAAAGCTTGTGGATTTAATAAAAATTTTAGGTCTTCAAGAAATTGTGCGATTGGAAGGGCATGTCCCTTATGAACGTTTAATATGTGAATTAAATAAATGTACACTGGCTGTATTTCCGTCGATGATTGAGGTTGGTCCAAGTTTGGCTGTGATGGAAGCTATGGCGTGCAAAAAAGCTGTAGTTATGTTTAGATACCCTTTTTCAACAAAGGTGATCGATCACTTACAAACGGGTTTTCTTGTACAACCTCTCGATATTAGAGGGCTTGCTGATGCTATATGTCTCCTTATTGAGGACGAAAAATTAAGAAGGGATCTTGGGATGAATGCATATCATAAGATTTTAGAAAAACATGATATCCGAAAGATTGTGAAAAAATACATCGATGTTTATTTGAAATGTATAAATGATTCTTAATTTAGGAAGCTAGCAATTTTGAAAAAGGGTTTTATAATTTGTTTTACGGGTGTCGACGGTACTGGAAAGACGACACATGCAGGAGCGCTATTAAAATTTCTTAAAGATAATGGATGTTCATGCGTATATGTATGGGGAGCTTTTCACCCCATACTTTCTTATACTTTCTTTGCGTTAACGAGGCTTTTTGGTTACTGGAAGATAATAAGGAAGAATGCTTTCACTAACCCGCTGGAACACGCTCCTGAAAGAATTGCGAAAAACTTTGCGTGTGTATTGCGTCTCCTTTTCTTCATCGATTTTCAAATAAAAACATTGTTAAAAATACGACTACCCTTGTTACTTGGGAAAAACATCATTTGCGATAGGTATTTCTATGATCTTTTAATGGAACTTGAACTCATCAATCTTTCTTCAAAAAATTTTGTTTACTTAATGTTAAGAACTTTACCACAACCATTAATCACCTTTTTGATGGACGCTAACGAAACAGCAATCAAAGAAAGAAGGAATTTTTCATTAAAAGAACTTCAATCCAAAAGGAAGATATTTCTACGAATGGGCAAGTCTTTTAATTTCGTCGTAATAAACTCTCAGTTAGATTATTCATATAATCAAAAAAAGATTCAAGATTTAACCCTTGATCGCATTCATTAATCTATCGATTTAATAAAAACTGTTAAAAGGGAGACAACTTGAACATTCTTCTAGTATGTGAAGGAATAACCGAATCTTCAATTATTGCTCAACCCTGGAAACATGTTTATGAATTGGCACGAAGGATGATTAAGTATGGGCATCAAGTTAAAATACTAACAAATCATAAGGGGAAAAAATCCATTTGCAAAGAGGAAATAAATGGAGTGCCTATTCACAGAATAAAGAAGGGCAAGTTTCTTTTCGATTCAGGTGATCTTTTGAAATATCTTAACGACGATCGAGTGGATGTTATAAATTGGCATGGAAGCGATGTCTGGTCCACCATTCACTTGTGGCGCATAAGAAGGAAACTTGAAAATAACGTTGTTTGGACTCTTCATTCTGGTCCTCTATCAATTCACGATTTCAAAAGCCTAAAATTTACCGAGCTTTTCACTTTGTACAGGTTTTGGAACAATGTTTTGAATGCTCTAATTCCATCATGGATTGTTAAAGAATGGATAAATTTGCCGGAAATCAAACAGGTGATCACATTAAGCCAGCGTTTGAAAGAATATTTGATCAAAAATGGGATAACAAATGAAAGCAGAGTTAAAGTTATCCGGTCTGGCGTAGATGTAGAAGAGTTCAATCCCTTAAACCAAAAGATGATCTTAGAAAATGAACTCTTTGAAATTAACAATGATGATGACAAAATAATCCTCTACTTTGGTCCTTTATCTACATTCAGAGGAGTCGATACCTTGCTGGCGGCAATTCCAAAAATAGCCAAAAAGTTTCCGTCGGCAAGACTAATTTTGCTTGCAAGGGGATCTTTAAGCACAAAAGAAGAAAGAAAGCTAGAAAAAATGGCGAAAAACACTAAAAATGTGCACGTTGTAAAAGGAATTTTAAAAGATAAAATATTGATGGGCTATTTAAGTTTGGCAGATGTCGTAGTACTGCCTTTTAAATTTTGGCCTCAGGTAGAATGTCCACTTACGCTGCTCGAGGCGATGGCTATGGCAAAACCAGTAATATCAACGAACGTAGGCGCTATACCTGAAATAATAGTCAATAATAAGAATGGAATATTGGTTCCACCTAAAAAACCCGAGGTTTTAGCAGAAGCCATAGTGGAACTTTTAAACGATAAGGAGTTCGCACTAAAAATTGGAGAAAATGCCCGTAGACATGTAGTCAGACTTCATTCTTGGGATATTGTCGTGAAAGAAACTTTGGAGACTTTCACCGACACACTCAACTATACAGACATGGACGGTTGTGGGTTCTCGCATGAAACATAATCCTTTATATTTTGTTATGACGGTAGACGTAGATCCTCCTCCGCCGTCAGCTCCAGACTTAAAAATAGAGGAAGGAATGCTTACACTTCTTCAAATGTTTAAGAAAAATGAGATTAAGTCCACATTTTTTGTAACCGCAATAATGGCTGAAAAGTTTCCAGATTTAATGAAAAAAGTTAAAAGGGATGGACATGAAATCGCGTGCCATGATCTTGACCATTCTCCACTAGTGGACAAACTTAATCTTACAAGGCTCGTGTCTAGAATAAGGATTGCAACGCAATTGATAGAAGATTACGTAGGTGTACAACCCTACGGTTATCGTGCACCCTTGTTTAAAATAAACCGAAATCAATTAATTGCGCTTTACAAAAACGGCTATATATATGACTCCTCTATCATATTTTCTCCTTTTTTCCGTTCTTTACCAAAATTTTCTTTCTCGACACCATTTTTCGTTCCGATCAACAAAAATGAGTGGATGATAGAGATACCACTATCAATCAATCCAATCATGCCATTTCCTATTGGGGGTGCTTACTTCAGAGTTTTTGGGAAAAAATGGGCTAAAGCTGGAATAAAAGTGAATTTCCTATTCAAAAATCCACTAATTTTCTACATTCACCCAAAAGATATTATTGTCCGAACAAGCGCTCCAAGTTGGTACTCGTATAAAAATACCTCAAAATGTCTCGATTCCTTGAAAGAAATTATAAACTATGCCAAGAAGACTGGGGCAATTTTTATCAAGGCAATTGATCTGGCCTATCTTTTTGCTAAAAATCGAAAAATCAATAATGATAAGAGTTTCTGATTTAAAATGTGTAACGTAGCCGTTACGATAGGTCTCTGCGTCAAGAACTGTGCAGACACAATTAAAGAGACTTTAAACTGCATAATTAAACAGGATTATCCGTTTGAATTGATAGAAGTAATAGTGGTCGACGACCAAAGTTCGGATGATACAATACCTATAATAACTAGAACTTTATTAAATTCCTCAATCAATTTTAAGGTGCTGTCCACTAATGGTAAAGGATTAGGTTTAGCAAGACAACTTGTTGTTGGCAATGCTAGGGGGAAATATATTATTTGGGTTGACGGGGACATGATAATTCCCAAAAATTTCATAGCTCAACAAGTCATGTTTATGGAACGAAATCCAGAGGTTGGAAAAGCAAGAGCAAAATGGGGAATTGTCAATGAACGTTCTTTGCCAAGCAAACTCGAAAGTTTCAGATTACTTAAACATTTAGCAAATCAATCTAAAGAATCATCATATTTAGTTGGTATCGGGGGTTCCATATGTCGAACTCACGCTTTAAGGGCTATTGGAGGATTTGATGAGAACATTCATGGAGCAGGTGAGGATATAGATCTCGTCGTTAGGTTAGCGAAATCATGGAAGTTGGCAGTAAGCGATGTCTTTTTTTATCATCGTTTTAAAAGCACATGGGGCGGTCTATGGAAACAATATTTTTGGTATGGATATGGTATGCATTACGTTAATAGCAAGCATAAGTCAGTTATAAAATTATGGAAGTACCTTCCGCTGATATCTTTTTTTGCCGGGTTAAAAGAGTCTTTATTTGTCATAGGATTTACAAAAAATATGGTCGCCTTATTATTACCGTTACAATATGTTTTTAAAAATGTTGCTTGGTTAATTGGTTATATGCACAGTTATTTTAATAAATATGAATATAAACAGTGATGCTTCGTTTTAAAATAGTTGTGTAGAGGGATATTTTAATGAAGGTGACATGCTTCCAAATCGCTTTCATACTACAATTTATGATGATAATTACTAATGTGTTGAATATATTAGTGGTCAAACAGTTTTTTGCGTTTATATTCCTCACATTCGTTCCAGGGTTAGTTTTATTAAATCTTATAGGATTTAAAGAACTTGAAATTTGTCGGCTGACTATCTTTTCAATCGGTTTAAGCCTTGCCTTTATTATGTTTGTTGGCTTAGCTATAAATGAATTATATCCTTTTTTAGGTATAAAACAACCTCTTTCTGCATCTATTTTATTCCTTACTATGAATTTAATAATCGCCGGCATTAACGTTGTTTGTTATTTAGTTAATAAAAAGTTAAATTTGACTTATGAATTTAAAATGACTAGGTTTCTGCCTTTAATTATTTTTCTCTTAATCTTAAGCGCTTCGGGCATCTTATCGTTTTCTTTATATAAGGAGAATTTTCCTCTAATAATTATGTATTTGACAATACCGATATTTTTTTTATTATCATTTTTTGATAAAAATACAAAGTTAATTTCATACCCTCTAATACTTTTCGTTATTGGTTTTTCAGCCGTAGTTCCACACTGGTTAGTTAGTAGTAACATAATTGGGTGGGACATTCATCAAGAGTACTACGTCTTTCAACTGGCCAACCTTCGTCAATTTTGGGGACCTGCACCCACACCCTTTGTGGACATCGAGATATTAAAATCAAATCAAATGCTCAGCGATACAATATTGCCTTTGACTTATGCTAAAATCATGCAATTAGATGGTAACTGGCTATTCAAAATTTTCTATCCATTTTTAATTTCAGTAATTCCGATAGCTCTTTACATACTATATGAAACACAAGTGGATACAAAGTCTGCTTTTCTTGCTTGTTTTCTGTTCATTTCTAACGTTGTGGCATATGGTTTAGGGTCCTGTAAACAAGTTCCTGGCATGCTCTTTTTTGTTTTATTATTTATCGTACTCTTCGATAACAAAATATCTTCAGATCAATGTAGCATCTTATTCATAATTCTTAGTGCTGGACTTGTTGTGTCTCATTATGGCACTTCATATATTTTTTTGCTTATTATCTTGCTATGCTGGGTCTATCATTTTTTAAAAAGAAGTAAAAAACACATATTTTATCTAAAGTTCTTCTTGTTATTTTTTACAATTGCATTCTCATGGTACATATATGTTGAGCGGCAAGCATCATTTGATGCATTAATCCAGGCTGCTAATAACATCAAAGATAACTTGTTAACGAATTTTTGGAATTTGGAGTCTCGGGGCAAAACAGTAGTCTATGGTTTAAATCCTGCAGCTTCTGTCGGCATTTTGCATCTCATAGCCCGATTCCTTTTTTACATTATAGAACTTCTTATAATAATTGGCGCAATCGGGTTAGTTTTAGGGAAAATAGAGCGTTCTTTTAATAGTCTATATATTTTGATAGGAATTGTTTGTTTAACAATTTTAGCATTTACTATTATTTTACCTAGGTTTTCAAACTTTTATAGAGCGGAAAGATTTTGGATGACAGCTATTATTTTCTTAGCCCCGTTATCTATCATAGGAGGTAAAATGTTTTTCCAGTTTTTGTCTAGAAGAAAGATGAAATACCTTCTGATAATAGCTTTTATATTTGCAGCGTTTTTTCTGTTCCAATCAGAGGTTTTATACGTTATAGGTGGAGAGGATGTCTGGTCTGTGCCATTAGCCGCAAATAGAATGCCCACCGTTAGGTTATCCTCGCTTATTACCACCGATCAGGAAGCATTTGGAGCACGCTGGCTTTATCAAAATATAAATACTTCTTTAGCAATAGTCTATTCTGATTATTATTCAGCTACTCATGTTTTATCTAGTTTTGGTATGATGGGTCAGGGATATGTACAATTTCTAACTAATACTACATCATTAGATTTTAATCACTTCCTTTACTTTGGAAAACTAAATAATATTAATGGCATTTTTGTCGGTCCATGGGGCGAATACTTTGGGAATTCCAGTCAAATTTTAACATTTAATAATGTGAACAAGTTATATTCTAACGGAGAAGTTGAGTTATATGAGGGAAGATAGTTAGGGCAAACAGACCAGCGTTAAAAAGCTAAGACCTACTAAATTTGTAGCCATATGATTACAAATAATGGAAGGATGTAATTATGCTTAGAAACACAGATGTCAAAAAAGCCAATGTAATATTGCATGACAAGACTGCAAGATTCTTCGATAAGGAAAACATTGAGTTATTCAACCCGTTTGCTCAAAGGAACCTTGAGCAACGACTTATAAAGGCAATCTATAAATGCAAAAAAAATGATATTTGTTGTGACCTTGCCTGCGGAACAGGAAATTTAACGGAGAAACTAACACCTAAATTTGAACAAGTTGTTTGTCTCGATATATCAAAAGAGATGATCAGGAAGTGTAAAGCTAAAAATCTGGGAAGTAAAATTCATTTTATAGTTGGTGATGCCGAAAATCTACCTTTTAGAGATAATATTTTCGATCTGATTACGATGCACGCTGCATTACATCATTTGCCCGCACCATCAATGGCGCTTAAGGAGATATATCGAGCTCTAAAGAATGAGTTTGGTGTCTTGTATATTGACCATGAGCCTAACTCAATTAATCGGAGAAAATTTTCCGAAGAAGTTAAAAAGATTATCAGATTGTTTGGGCGTAAACTTAACATAAAATCCAAAAAATTAAAACCCAAAAACGAACTTTTATTTCCTTCCGATTTTAGGATAGCAGATGTTCATGCTACGAGAGGTTTCATCTCCACAGAAATTATAAAAAAGCTCAAAATTATAGGATTCCGTGAAATAAAAATTGCATACCACGATAATTTCTCGTCATACTTTTTTAAACTGCCTGCTCCTTTGAATATGCTTTCATTAATAGACAACCAAATAGACAAAATTCCTGCTTTTCGAAATTTAGCATCAAAAATTTCTTTATACGCTGTAAAGAATAAATTATAATTTGATGTAAAACTGCTGTTTCAGAAGTTTATATAAAGTTTAAGTTTCACATCAAAAATTTTTATCGTATTGTATCAAAATATTTAAAATTTGGACCGTTTGATAGTTAAATAAAAGTATAGGGAAAAATACAATGAAGAAATTTTTAGTGGGAATTATTGGAGGTTCGGGATTCCTGGGTTCATCTTTAGCTATAAACTTGTCATCAATATTCGATATAAAAATTTTAGATATTAAAGAACCAAGATGCAAAATGAATAAAGTGATGTTTACTAGATGTGATGTCAGAGACCATGAGCAAGTTAAAAAGGCATTAAAAGATGTCGATTTAGTCATTCATACTGCCATCGTTCAGATTCCATTAATTAACGAGAATAAAAAGTTGGCTTATGAAGTAAATTTCATAGGTACACACAATGTTTGCCAAGCGGTAGCCGAAAATGAGAATATTAAAGGAATGATATTAGCTGGTTCTTGGCACACCATAGGGGAAAGGGAGTTAAAAGGTTTGATAAATGAAGAGTTTGGCTTTAGGCCTGACATGGTAGAGGATAGAGCTAGGTTATATGCATTTTCTAAAATAGCACAGGAATGTATGGTGCGGTATTATGACGAGATGACACAGAAAATTTATGGAGTAATAAGGATGGGCACATTACTCGGCGAAAACATGCCTGATAAAACTGCAGCGTATATATTTATTGATAATGGACTAAAAGGTAAGCCTATAACACCATTCAAGCATAGCATGTACAGACCGATGTTATATGTAGATATCATTGACGTTTGTAGGATATACAAAATTTTTGCTAAGAAAATACTTCTGAACAAGTTAGAGAAAAAAAATAACAGTTTAGCACACATAGTTAATTGTTATTATCCTGAGCCAATAACGATCCTAGAGCTTGCCGAGATTGTTAGGACAACTATAATTGAATTTACGCGCGGCAAAATAGCACCAAAAATCGAGGTAATTGATAAAGGCATGCCTCCATTATTTAATCCGGAAGATAAATTAAAAATTCGTATTGATATAGCGAAAATCGAAAATATGTTTGGAATTAAGTCCTTAATTCACCCAAGAGAAACTATTAGAAGAATTGTAAAGTCACGTCTATCATCGATGAAAAATTTTTAGAAGTAAATTTGGAAGTTTAAAAGGAGGGTTTATAATAATTTGAATATAAAATTAAATAAAGAATTAATCTTAACTTTATTTTAAATTTCAACAGTCTTAGCGGCCATTAACGAGCCTGAACTTACAAGGGTTTAAAATGAGGATATTAATGGTTACCCCCTTTTTTCATCCTGTTGTAATAGGGGGGTCTGAAACCCAAATACGAAACACATGTTTAAAACTTAATAAGAACACAAAAATAGTTGCGGATGTTATGACTTTTAATTTCTCAAAGACACTTAAACCTTTACCCTATAAAGAAATTGACGATATGAATGGAATAAAAGTTATAAGGATACCTGGGTTCAGTTTAGTACCAAGACGATTACGTTCTCCACGAATAAATTTTTTAATCAATACTATTCCTTATAAATTTAAGTCAGAGCTTAAGGATTATGATATACTACATTTCCACAATGAGACTGATTTAAGTTTCCCTACATTCTCGTTTAATATTCGTAAACCTAAGATATTTCATCTTCGCTGCTTAAGTGTATCATACCCTATTTTTAAAGAAAATTACATATGTAAATTACTTCTTAAAAATTCCGCAGATATCTTTATTGCACAATCAAAATATATCTCAAACTTACTTGCTGATCTCGGGATACCAAAAACAAAAATCAAAATCGTGTATAGTGGAGTAGACGTATCATTTTTTCATCCAGGAAAAATGGAAAGAGACGAGAACCTGCTACTATTTGTAGGCAGAATAGAGGAGAATAAAGGTCTTCATATAATTTTAAAATCGTTGCAGCTTGTTTATAAACCCATTAAACTAGTAATTATAGGTCCATTAGTTGGAAGACCGAAATATCATAAAAAGATATTTGGGCTAATCATGGATATAAATAGACGAAATTTTCATGAAGTCACATATTTAGGACCAAAACAACCACGAGAAATTATTGAGTTTTACCAAACAGCAACAATAGTCGTTGTGCCCTCTTTAGCTGAATCTTTTTCAAATGTCATATTGGAAGCTTTGGCTTGTGGAACCCCTGTTATAGCCTCTAACGTCGGAGGAACACCGGAAGTAATTGATAATAATGAAAATGGAATATTGGTTCCATCTAACGACCATGAAAAATTGGCGGATGCTATAAATTTTTTGCTAAGCGATAAAAGTTTAGGAGAAAAACTAGGCAGAGAAGGTAGAAAATGCGTCATAGAGAAATTCTCAATAGAAGCTACTGTAAATAAACTCATTAACATATATCATAATATAATTTGTTAGTTGAATATTTCAGTTTAGTGGTGGAATATGAGTCTATGCACTGCCGAAATATGAAAACCATAACTTTAAAGATTGTGTTAAGCTACAAATTAAATCTATGGAGCGAAAAAATCTCGATGTCACTAAAACAGAGTGAGTGGAGTTTTCTATAAAAAATATTACTAGCCAAGCTTAAGAGTTTTAGGGCTACTCAAGTAGTAATCTGACCAAAATGTGAATCGTCGTATTTAGTTGGGTATTGTAGATAATAATATGATAAAGATTTTTCTTAATAGAAGAAGCGTAAGGGCATATAAATTATGATTAACGCAAAAGGTCTTTTTAACGTACAGCTTGTAAAGTTTATTGTTCTAAAAATTACTTTAATTTGATTTTGTTTAAAAATTAAACAAATTTCATAGACTATATTTTAAAGTTGTAGACTTTACTAGTTGTATTTTGGCATTGAACTCGAAAATAGTATAAAACATTCGTTTCCAGATTAGTTAAAGTTATTTGATGGTCTGTAGTCAGTGTAAAGTTTTGGATCACTATTCCTTGGTGATGCTCTAAATTCCAATAATGTAGAGGATAAGACCAATAGTCCCCTTCCCAGTATTCTTCTACAGCATAGAATAATGGAGTGTTATCATATTCAAGTATGCTTGTTGCAGGAACGGTTGTACGCCATTTTACTATAACAGAATTTTCGCTGAGTTCCTGAACAGTTATATTATACAACTCCCATACTTTTGGAAGACTAAGAACTTCCAAGTAGTTCCTAATGTCTGGAAGGGGGTCTGGATTATTGGGATTATCTCCTGGACCGCCATACGCTTGTATTGAGAAACCATCTAATCCTATACTGCGAGCATAATTTATTAAGTCAGCTAAGCCTTGAGGAGAAATAATTGTACCGCCAGGTCTGAGACTAAAATATGGAACAACAGGTATTGCTCCTTCAGGTCCAGCCACTGCATATTCTAAATACGCATCAAAATTTGTCTTTGCCTCTTCTATGTTGTCCACATAGGTCATGGGATAAAGTCTATCAATATATCCGCCTTTTACCCAAGATGTTACGTCCTGTCCGGTTCCTTGCAGATGTGGGGCTGGATTACCCTGCCACCATCTCCTTGTATCTGCACTAACGGTTACGTTTGGTTTGATAGATTTTACAGCATCATAGATTTCCTTAACCAGAGTGTTTATTGTATGCATTCGGAATTCAAGAAATTCAGTGAATCTTGAGCCTCCAGGCACAAAGGGTCCGGGCCAATCAGTGATTTGTTCACCTAAATACTCTTCTAACCATTTTTTCGCTGAATCCGTGTATGGCATATTATTGTCATCATAGCGTATATAGTCAAGGCAGAGATCATCAATATCATATTTAGTTACAACCTCCTTTACCAGATTTATAATCCACTCTCTCGCCGCAGGGTTCGTCGGGTCTAACCAATTATAGGTAGATCCATCTTCTAATTTAACCCTCCACTCAGTGCGGGGCGACTTGTATAGAACAGCGAATTCAAGCCTAACTGTTAAGTTAAATTTACGAGCCGCTTCTATAGCTAATGCTACTTCATCTCTATCTGATACCCAATTCACATATTGGCTGGGGTAATATGCCTTATAGTTGAAAAGCAAAGGAACAGCGATGCCCGTCATGTTGTAAGTGGCTAATGTCTCAGCTATTAGCGTCCAGTTACAATGCCCACCATTTGCATACACAGTAGACCAATCAAGGATTTCAACTTCCCTTATCTCATCAACGTATTTTCCGAAAAAATAAGATGATGTAATTATAATTCCATGTGAACTAATAGTTACAGTTCCGTTATAAATTGCGGTAGAACCTGTTATTAAAACAGTGTCCAATATTAGAAAAAGTATTCCATAAAAAATTATTTGTTTCGTTTTAATAGGGTTCATATGTTTTCACGTACACTTAATTTGTTTCAGCAGTTCTTTAGTAGTAAATATTAAGATATACTTCAGAGATTTTCCTATATAAATGTTGTGGATATATAGGATGTGTGAGTATAGAAAAAGTCAATCCCGTGACAAAATACTCTTGTGCCTTAAAAGTTACTATAAATAGAGACACATTTTTCAGGTAGAACTTAATTAAACTT
>Ga0315298_1003129_pt1 | contig 26784 bp, 14 predicted proteins | sample WHS_1_MG_FD_203077 | JGI IMG/M metagenome (GOLD analysis project Ga0315298, IMG submission 203077) | Extremophilic microbial mat communities from Washburn Hot Springs, YNP, Wyoming, USA - WHS_1_MG | ecosystem: Environmental > Aquatic > Thermal springs > Hot (42-90C) | place: USA: Wyoming... | reverse complement strand
CTTGCTTAATCTGATTTGGATTTTCTTTTTTTTCTGGCTGACTCATTTTTCCTCCATTGTTTTTATACATTATATACCTTTTGTCCACTTGTACCTAAACCAGCTTAACAGATAAGTAAAAGAACCCCGCAGACATTCCAAACAGCCGGGCATTAATTTCTATTAACAATAGAGAAATAACCGCCTCGCCATTCGTCTTTACTTATGGTTGATTATTTATTATCCGTTCGTGATGATTTTCCTTTTTTCGATTTGCTATCTTAAATTAACAAAAAAAAATTTGACTGAAAAAGTGTTTTTTATTTATTATTTAAGAAAACTATAAAGGGGAGAAAAACAAATGGAAAAAGTAAAAATTAACGGGGCCATAATTTTTTTACTAATTGCCTTAACTCTTGCCTGCCACCATCTCTTACAGGCACAGGATATTAATTTGATGGGCTTGCCCCTGGGGAGTCGAAATCAACTGGGCATATACTCGCCTTTTTCGACGGCCGCAGGCGAAACTATCCTGAGCCAGTATGGTCCGCAGGCCAGTTTTCTCAACCCGGCAGTACTGAGTTTTTCCGATAAATTCCAGTTGGCTGCCTCCGGCAGGATAATGGTGGCCAGGAATGGAAATTCTAATAACATCGAGAATACCTGGCATACTTACAGCCGGTCAACGGCTAACCCGGACTTTTTGGGTCTAACATTAAGGTCTGGTGCCTGGGGAATAGGCCTGGGCTATTCTCTTATAGAAGAATACAACCGACCTGAAATTCATAATTATGATGATTTTTATCGTCAGAACGGGAGGCTGCACTCTTTTCAACTGGCCTTTTCTCATCAGGTCAAAGATAATTTTTCCCTTGGCTTTTCGATTAATTACAGGACAGGCAATTTAACCCACCTTGATCATTATAGCTACTCAGAACAGGAAAACGAATACCGGGCTGACTTTAAAGGTTTTAACCTTCAGTTTGGCCTGGCCTGGAAGGTTAATAAGGTTCTGACTCTGGGGCTGACTATAAGGCCAGCTTACAAGATGAAAATGACGCTTACCTTAGAAACAAGGGAACTCTATCTTCCCCAGACGACTATTTCAGGACCGTTTACTAATTATTTCAGGTTTCCTTTTGCTCTGTGTTTGAGCAGCAAGGTCAAAATTTCAGATAATCTTAATCTTTATTCGGATGTATCTTACTGGAACTGGAAACAATTTTCTGGTGGAAGCAGATATTATTTATTTGACAGTTTTTACCAATGGCCCCTTGAGTCAGATTTTATAAAATTCTCGGCCGGGCTGGGTTACACTTTAAAACTTGACCAGAATGAGAATAAGACTTTACATTTACTCGCTGGGTATATTCATGACCCATATGGTCCATACACAAGCGAGTGCAACATAATTGATTACCTGACCTGCGGGTTAGGTCTAAGCTTTAAAAACTTTGGCCTGGAAAGTTCAGTCAAATTCCCGCTGGCGACAGTAAAAGATTTCTGGCTTATTCAGGCAAGTGCTTTTCAGCTCGGATTTCATCTGAGGCTTTAATTAAGCGGGCTCAAAGATTTATTTGATTTCCTCAAAGGTGTATTCGGCCCGACGCCGGGGCGGCATGCGGTAGATGGAAACCAGGCTTTCCAGACCGTTTGTCCCAATGGCCGAAACGCCAAAGGTCCAGTCATCTATGGAAACGTTCTTCAGCAGAAAAGATTCGTTTGGTCCAGCAAAATAAACTCTTTCCCAGTAAGGAGACTTGGTATCCTTCATATAAACCTTAAAACCTGCCAGGTTCTGGCGCTTGCCTTCCCATTTCCAGCGCAGCTCCGCATCATAACCCTGCCCGCGGCCGAGAAGCGGTGCCCCGCGCTCGCTGGTTACCTGCGGTGCTTCTGGCGCACAGGCCAGGGAAAGAAGAGAAGCCAGGACCACTCGGGTGACATCCGCGCCATAAGGCACTGAAAGGTTTTCAATCGTATCCAGCGGTGAATGCTGAACCGAATAGTTTTCCCGTGCTTCCGTAAACCTTATTCCCGGAAATCCTTCCAGCACAAAGGGCGTGTGGTCACCTCCCCGGCCGAACCTGTCAGCCCGGTAAATCAGGTTAACTTCAAAAGAGGGATAAACCTGCTCAGCCACCCGTTTAACGTAGCGAGCCAGCTCCCGGCTGGGTGAATCGTTGGGGTCATCGCTGAACACCCGGACCCGGGTGGAATCTATGTAGCCATTGCCGGCCTTGATGTTAGAAATCATGTCCATAGTCAGCACGGCTTCCACATTTTTTCCCTGCTGCTTCATCTTCTGAGCATAAAGCGTAGAACCGACCAGTCCCTGCTCTTCGCCGGAAAAAGCGATGAAATAGATGGTGGCCTCTGTTTCCAGCGGGGCTATAATCCTGGCCATTTCCAGCAGAGCGGCCACGCCGGAAGCATCATCGTTGGCGCCGGGGGCTTCGGTGTTGACGTCTTCGTAATGGAATTTTCCATCCTGGCTAACAGCAATGGTGTCGTAATGAGCGTTGACAATGATTATTCTTTCCCTGGCTGCTTTTCCCTTTTTGATGGCCACAACGTTATGAAGCTCAGTCTCACGGACAATCCTTCCACCCTGCTGCGGCAGCCGATAACCATCATCCACCACTTCCAGCCCCGGTATTTTCTGAAATTCCTTTATCAGCCACTTCCGGGCCGCACCAATACCGAAATTGGCTGCCTTCTCTTCTGACAGCAGGTTTCTGGTCTTAAAGCCCTGCAGCGCTTTGATAGAGGAAAGCAGGTTCTGCTCAGACACCTGGTCAACAATTTTTCTTAAAAACTCATAGCCGTTGTTTTTAATCTCTTGAGCCTTTAACTGATGAAGCGTTAAAAATAAAATGATTAAAATATAAATTATCTTCACTCTAATAGTAAGCTTAGCCATTTTTATCTTCCTCACTTCAGGGACAACAAAATTTTTTAATTTTTCTGCGCTTTGACCTGGCCAGGTTATTTTTTTATTGGATATGGTGGTACAGGAGGAATATTTTGCTCTTTGGTTTTTAATTCTTCTAAAATCACATCGATAGCCTTATTTAACTGCTCATCAGTACCTTCATATTCTTTTGCCGGATCATTATCCACATAAATATCAGGTTCAACTCCCTCACCCTCAATTATCCACTGTCCCTGTAAACTATAAGGAGCAAATTCTGGCTTATTCAAATAGCCACCATCAATAATTGGCAGAGTGCCTCGAATACCAACCACTCCTCCCCAGGTTCTCTTTCCGATTAATTTACCCAACTGATAATGTTTGAACCTGTAGGGGAAGATATCGCCATCAGAAGCAGAAAATTCATTAATCAAGCAGACTTTTGGGCCCATTATGAGCGCCGCCGGGTCCCATCTGGGAACTGACCCACGGGCAATTTCCACAAAAGCTGCTTGCCTGGCCAACCTTTCAATCAATATTGGAGAAACATTACCTCCGCCGTTGCCACGGACATCAATAATCAAGGCCTTTTTATCTCTCTGAGGATAAAAATGCTTAAAAAATTCATTAAGTCCCGGAACACCCATATCAGGAACATGAATATAACCGACCAGTCCTTTAGTAGCTTTAGAAACGATCTCTGCATTCCTTTTAACCCAGTTGTAGTAATAAAGGCTGTTTTCCCGCTCAATAGGAACAACTACTACTTCTCTTGCCCCTTTTTCCACCGGTTGAGAATTAACTTTAAGCGTTACCTGTTTCCCGGCTTTATTCAATAAAAGCTGATAAATATCTTTGACCTGATTTACCGCTTTCCCGTCTACTGATAGAATATAGTCGCCTTCTTTGACCTTCACTCCCACTTCAGTTAAGGGCGAGCGCAGTTCAGGATCCCAATTCTGCCCTTCCAGAATTTTCTTTATCTGATAATAACCGCTATTTTTATCCCTTTCTAACTCAGCTCCTAACTGGCCAACACTTATTCGCTTGATTTGAGGCAAATCCCCGCCTCCCACATAGGTATGACCGCAATTCAATTCCCCAATCATTTCACCAATAACATAGGTTAAATCAGCCCGATGATTAACAGCTTTGGCCAGAGGTTCATATTGAGACCTGACTTTTTCCCAATCAACACCTTGCATATTAGGAGCATAAAAGAAGTACTTCATCTGGCGCCAGCATTCATTAAAAATTTCAGCCCATTCCGCCCGCCGGTCAAGCATCATCTCCAACCCGCTCAGGTCAAGCTTTTCTTCAATTTTAAATGGAGCCACTGGCAGGTCAATTATGGCGTATTCCTTTCCCTGAGCAACTAACATCTTCTTATGATCAGCAGAGATGACATAACCGGAAGCGCTGCCCAATTCCTTTTCCTCTCTTTTAGCCAAATCATAATATTTAAGAATGCTCCGCCGCTCAGCCATTGATCTTTTAAGATAATAAAGCCTATCTCCCACCGATGTAAGGGCAAAATAATCAGCTACTTCAATGGGCAAAGCCACAATTCTGTCTTTTAACCCTTCTTCATCTACTCTGACCACAACTTTCTCCGCTGCCGCCTGGGGCGCAGCTGCTTTTTCTTTTTCAGCTTTTTCACTTTTAACTGGTTCTACCGTTGCTGCGATTTTAACCTCATCGCTTCTTGGTTCAAAAGGAGATTTAACATCTGCCCTCAGTGTAACCAGGTAAATCCTGGACATAGAAAGATAAGCGGGTTCAAATTCGGTCCGGCTATAAACTGGATTAAAATCCCGATCGGAAACAAAAAATAGATATTTCCCATCAGAACTAAAACAGGGAGAATAAGAAGAATACCAATAATCAGTTACTTCAATGGTTCGGCCACTGGTCAGGTTATAAAGATAAACTTTATCCACATAATTCATTTCTTCCTGGGAAAAAGCAATCCAGTTAGAATCAGGAGACCAGGCGTAATCATGTATTTCCCAGACTTTACCTTTAGCCACCTCTGTTATCTGTTTCCTGTCAATATCAACAAATCGGAGACGAAACAGGCGATCGGACCAGAGAATCTTTTTGCTGTCGGGCGACCAGAGTATCGAATACAAATAGGAGTCAGAATTAAAAGTCAGCTGGGTAGGCTCGGCAGAACCATCTTGGGGCATTATATAAATCTCATCTTGCCCCGTTTTATCAGAGATAAAAGCAATCCAGCGTCCATCTGGTGACCAGGAAGCTTCACGTTCATGAACACCAGAGGTATTGGTGAGATTGCGAGTATTACCATTCTTGGCTGGCACAGTAAAAATTTCCCCTCGAGCTCCAAAAAGAGCTCTGGCTCCGTCCGGAGCCAAATCCACACTGGTAATTTTTTCAGATACCTTAATTAATTCCGGCCTTGAAGCCGATTGATCATCAGCAATAAAAACAGGGATTTTACTGACCTTTTCCGAAGCTAAATCCAGCTTATAAAGATAACCTCCATTTTCAAATACAATAGCATCTGGCCCAAGGGAGGGAAATTTTATATCAAAATCTTTAAAATCTGTAACTTTCCTGGTGTTTTTTGTGGCCAGATCATAAACATAAATATTAAAGCGCTTATTTTCATCGCGATCAGAAAGGAAATAAATTCGGTTTCCACTCCACATTGGAATTATATCCGAGGCCGGGTTATTAGTGATGTTCTCTATTTTTTTAGTTTTAAAATCAAATATCCAGATATCATCAGCCATACCGCCACGATATCTTTTCCAGGTGCGGAATTCACGGAAAATTCGATTATAGGCAAGCTTGGAGCCATCAGGAGAAAAAGAACAGAAGCCGCCACGGGGCAATGGTAGTTCCTCCGGCGTCCCGCCTTCTCTTGGTACCAAATAAAGCTGTCCGTTAAAATCATTCCATTCAGCCATCCTGGAACGGAAAACAATATTCTTGCCGTCTGGCGTCCATCCCATAACAATATTATTCGGACCCATTCGATCAGATATATCATCGCGGCTCAAAACAGGAGTATAAGTTAGGCGAACCGGCACCCCACCTTCGGCCGGCATAAGATAAACTTCACGATTACCATCGTATTCAGCGGTAAAAGCAATGTACTTACCGTCAGGTGAAAAGCGAGCAAAAGCTTCATAGCCAGGATGGGAGGTCAGCTTGCGAGCTATGCCGCCAGAAACCGGAACAGAATATAAATCTCCAGCATAAGAAAAAACCACTGTATCTTTATATATGGCCGGAAACCGTAAGACCCTGACTTCTTCTGATGCCGCCCAGAGGTTAAGGCCAAAAGAGCTTAAAAATAAGACCAATATTACAAATAACCAGAAATAATAAAGCTTCCTGCCTGATGAATTTTTCATAATTTCCTCCTCTTTCTATCAAGCTTTAATTTTATTACTCTATTTATCATTCTGGCAAGGTATTTTTTTGAAGCCCCCTGGCTTTTTTGATTTGCCTAACTAACTTAATGCCCTTCCTTTTTTATCCTTTTTTCCAGCTCAGCCAGAAAACTTTCTTCCACTTTGAAGCCGGCTTTTAACGCCTTCTGAGCAAACTCAAAACTCAAATCATATCGGCCCTGATGGTAATAAATCACAGCGATATTATTAAAAATGATACCATTGCGAGAATCTTTTGGAGCAAGAGAAATAATCTTTAAAAATAGTTCCAGAGCTCTCTGCTCGTTATTAAGCGATAGCTCAACTGTAGCCAGATTCATCAGGGCGTCTCTATCCTGGGAATCAATCCTCAGCGATTGTTCTAAAACCTGCCGAGCTTCTTCCAGCTTGTTCTGCTGAGCTAAAGCTATACCCAGGTTATTGTAAGCTAAGGCTAAGCCTGGTTCTTCATTCACTGCCCGCCTGGCCGCCTCTTCTGCTTTCTTCCACTCTTTTCTATTCATATAAGCATAACTCAAATTAACCCAGATGGTCGGGTTTTTATAGCCAAGTTCCTGAGCTTTCCTCAGATGGCTAATAGCTTCATCCCATTTTTTCATTTGAAGATAATAAAGGCCGAGCCCAGCATAACCCTCAGCAAAATTTGGTTGCAGCTCTATGGATTTAAGGAAAAACTCCTTGGCTTCTTCCCATCGCCCGAAATCTGAAGCTATCACTCCCAGGTTGTACCAGGCTTTCTCATAATCTGGATCAAGTTTCAGAGCTTTTTGATACTCGTCCCGGGCCTCATTCAATTTGCCTTCTTGACGCCAATAATTGCCCATAAGATTATGGGCAGAAGCCAGATCAGGATCAAGTTCCAGGGCTCTTTCAATACTCTGACGGGCTTTTACTGTTTGTTTTAGACGGAGATAAAGATCACCCAGATTAGAAAAGGCCAGAGCAAAGTCGGGGCCGAGTTCAGTAGCCAGCCGGAGCTCTTTTTCCGCTTCTTCCAGCCGACCTTGCCTTAGAAAAATTTCGCCCAGATTGTTATGAGCTTCAATAAATTTAGGTTTCCAGCGAAGAGCTTCTCGATAAGCATTTTCAGCCTCCTTAAGCTGATTAAGTTTACTATAAGCAATTCCTAAATTAAAAAGTTTCGTAGGACGCTGAAAATCATTTTTTAATAGCGAATGATAAATGGCCACCGATTTTTCTATTTCCCCCGATCTTCTCAGAGCAATAGCTTCCAGGTTTAAACCTTCAAAATCATCAGGATTAAGTTTTAAGCCCTCCTCACAATATTTAATTGCCTGCCGATAATCTTTTTTTTCCAGCTCAATCTGAGCCAGCATTAGAAAGCAGTCGCTGAGGCAGCGAGCGGTAGTCAGGTTTGACAAAGAAGGACCGGCACTGACCGCCCGGGCTGGTTCATTGAAAAGCCGATCTATCCCCTCCAGCCGCCGTATTCTTTCCCTTATTTTTAAATAATAATTTTCCAGCTCAGGCCGAATTTCAGCCGGGAAAGGAAACTTATAAGGTTTGAAGCTGCGGTTTCTGCCAAGTTTTATTATAGCCAGGCTATAAGAATCAAACTGTTCTCCTTCTCCATAGCAGTTCATAATAGAATCAGATAGGGGCACGTGGACTGCACCAAAAACATGGCCCAGTTCATGGGCCAGAAGCCGCCTGAGCTTTTCCCTCTGAGGGTTAAAAATTATAACCACCACCCCCGCTCTGAAAACAGAGATTCCGGAATATTCCCGGTCCATATTTTTCTGAGAAGTAATTGCCATCAGAAGATCCGCCTCTCTATTCTCAAAGGAAAAATCCAGGCTTTCAGCCAGTGCTGCCACACTTTTTAAATTATTATCTGAATGCCAGTGAGACCACCCTGAAATATGAAACCTTAGACCAAAAAGTTTTTCAAATTCGCTGGAAACTTCATAAAGTGCCTCCTCAACCAATTCTTTTCCATGGGGAATAGAGGAAAACTCTTCATCAGCCAGCATCTTGATATTAATATCTCTTAGTTCGGCCGCAGTGGAGCGAAACGTACTTTCCTGGCCGTTCAATCCTGAAAAATTAAAAAAAATAAGGCATAAGCTCAAACCAAGAAACAAAATCAAGCGCAAGAAATTTTTAAATTGGAGCATTTATTGTTCCAACCTCATCTGAAATGTCGCCGTTATATTAATGTCATCAATTTAATTTATTTAGCAATTTTCCCTGGACGGCTTTTTATCGGAGCCTGAGGTGAAAAAGGTCCCAGCTCATCCGAAGTGGCTATTACCCGGTTGTAGCAATCCAGAGCCTCCACTCGATAAAAATAGATTTTCCCCTTATCCAGATATTTGTCAATATAAACCAGATGATCATAGCTGAAGTCAGCCTCACTGAATTCATGGCGGAGTTCATAGCTGCCGCTACTTTCCTTTCGCCACAGTCGATATTTAGCTACAGAATAGGGTGCTGCTTTGTTAACCACTATTGTTATCCGCCCATAATCCCTTCTAATTATCCAGGCTTTTTCCGTTCGCCGTTCAACTTCCAGGCTAATGGTAATAACAGGGATAAAGCCGCTGCCTGAAGCAGTAAAAGAAGCAGTCGAGTTGTCGGGATCATTACTTAACAGATTAAAAGAAGCACTGGCCGCTCCTATAGCTGAAGGAGAATATTTAATGTTAATAATTTTTGAGCTGAAAGCAGGAACTGTAAAAGGAACAGCCGGGCCTCCATAAGTGAAATCGCTCGAACCGGAGGCTCTGGAAATCTGACTAACAGTCAAATCTGCTCCCCCGTCATTATATATTATCGTGGTGCTGGTAGCAGAAGTGCAAACATTCACCTGACCAAAGGAAACGCTGGCTATAGGCACTCTCAATTTTGGTTTATTTTCGGGTGTGGTTACAAAAGCTTCATTGGAATAGTCAGAATCACCGGCGCTATTATAAGCTTTTACCCGGTAATAATAGCTGGTTAATTCAGAGACACTGTTATCAAGGTAATTTGAAATATTGGCAGAAACCGTCCCTATCTGGATCCAGTTGCCACCGGCTCCTGTTTTCCTTTCAATTTTAAAACCATCTTCATTATAAGAATTATCAGTCCAACTCAAACTCACCCCGGTAGCCGAAATGGCTTGAGCCTGCAAATTGCTTGGAGGCAAAGGAATAGTCAGAGCTGGCGTAGTAACAGAAACCTCATTTGAGGCAGTTGAATCCCCGCTATCATCGAAAGCAAAAACTCGATAACTATAGGTGGTGGTCTCTACCACACTTCTATCTGAATAGGAAGTTACATTAGCTGCCAGTGTGACCAGAGACATCCAGTTTCCACTACCGGATTTTCTTTCTACTCTATATCCGGTTTCACCTCTGGAATTATCTGTCCAGGTAAGATCAACCTGGCGTTCATTTATTACCTTGGCAATCAAATTGGATGGAGCCGCCGGCCTGGTCAGGACACTGAGCTCATTGGAATAAAGTGAGTCACCAATATCGTTATAGGCTTTAACCCGATAATAATAATTAGTAGCTTCACTCAGCCCGCTGTTTTTGAAAGTGGTAATATTAGCTCCTACTGTGCCTATCTGATTCCAGTTACCTCCTGAACTATCTTTTCTTTCAATTTTAAAACCATCTTCATTGCTTGATTTATCGTCCCAGGCTAAATTGACTTCGGTATCAGAAACGCTTGTTTGCCTAAGGTTTTGAGGCGGTAGAGGCGGCAGCTTAACATAAATATTGCTGATAAAAGCATCTTCAGATAAATAACCCACTCCACCACCCGGTTTGGTGAAAGGTCCAATTAGCACCGGAAAATCGAGGGAACGGGTAAAACCGGCCACATAGATATTACCGTTTCCATCAGCAGTTATTCCATTGGCTTCTTCTAAATCTGAACCTCCTAAAAAGCTGGAATAATAATAACCCTGCCCATCTGTCCGTAAAACGCTAAAAAAAGCATCACGATTTCCGTGGTAAGTTAAATATGGCCCAGCAGTCACAGGAAAATCGCTGGAATCAGTAGCCCCGGCTAAATAAACAATACCGGTAGAATCAATTGCAATTGATAATCCAAAATCATCGGCTGAACCTCCAAGATAACCACAATAAACTAATCCCGAACCGGTGGCATTCACCTTGGCCACAAAAGCATCAGAACCGCCATTATAGCTGGAATCCGGTCCAGCAGTTACAGGAAAGCCACTGGCTGAAGTGGTTGTTCCTGTTACGTAGGCATTACCCGAGCCGTCAACGGCAATGCCCGAGCTGTAATCATCCGAACTGCCACCAATATAACCACAATAGTTTATCAGAGAACCGGAGGAATCAATTTTAGCCACAAAGGCATCCAGTCCCCCGGATTGGGTTAGCTTAGGGCCATTTTTCACCGGGAACTGATTACTCGGGGTAGAGGCGGTATATCCGGTAATGTAGGCATTGGCATTAGCATCAACAGCAATGGAAGTTCCGACATCATCTCTGGTGCCGCCAATAAATCCACTCCAATCAAGCTGAGAACCCGAAGCCGAAACTCGAAGCACAAAGGCATCTTTGAGGCCATTATAACGAAGGGAAGGACCTAATTTCGCAGGAAAATCAGAAGACTCGGTTGTCCCGCACACATAGGCTCTGCCCAATTTATCTACAGCTAAAGCTGCGGCCACATCAGCTGATGTACCTCCAAGGTAGCCGCTGTAGATCAAGTTAGTGCCGGATGGATTTATTTTGGCGATAAAACCATCACTGTATTGAGTAATGTTTCCATGATAACTGGTATATGGACCCACGACGGTGGGAAAATCAGGAGATTTGGTAAAACCGCATATGTAAGCATTGCCCTGGTCATCAACTGCAATCCCATTACCAGAATCATCATAACTTCCACCGAGATATCCACAGTACAGCAGAGCGTTGCCAGAAGGATTTATCTTAGCGATGAAAGCATCAGTACCCAGAGCGGGACCATTAAAGGTTGAATCAGGGCCCACAGCTACTGGAAAATCATAAGAAGCTGTCCAGCCTGTTAAATAGGCGTTGCCAGAGGCATCGATGGCTATGGCCAGAGCCCGGTCATTAGATGAGCCACCAAGATAGCCGCTGTAAATCAATACGGCCGGATCAATGTATAAAGTCTGGCTCTTATCATAGCTTCCTAACTTAAAAGCATAAGTCGCCTTAATCATATTATCATCATCTTCAGCCTGGTCCAGAATCTCATAAGCTATTGGAATGTAAATTTTCTTTCCATTTTTCAACTGATAAGCTACTGGCTTTTCATCGATGAATTTTCCGACTGGCGTAATAACTTCAAGTTCTCCTCCTTCTTTCAGATTAATTCCCGTAATTCCCTCATATCTTAACTTGATGCAGGATGGCTCTGCTTCAGGGCTGACTTTAAATTCAAATTTCAGATGGCCGTTCTCACCGGAGAAATTTAAATCTATACCGGACCAAATCTGGGGATAAGAAATGCTGTGATAAGTAGGAAGGTCGGTCAACCAATTTTGCCTGGAACCTTTAAAATATGAAACTCTGGCTTCAGCTTGCTTATCTCCAGCAGGCCTCACCTTATGATTAGCTTCAACCAGTTTTAGCCTTATTGCCCAGCGGCTCCAGGTCATTCCTGATGCGTCCAGTTTATTATCTTTAGAATCGCTATAGATAGAGGCAGAGCCGGAAACAAAACTACCTCCGGTCAGATTTTGCCCTATATTTCTATCAGGATTATTTAAGACAATGGTAACATCCTCAGGACTAAAATAGACATTCTTATCCCGCCCCTGAAGATAAAAATAAACTCGTTGATCAAGCTGTCCTTTGTTGGGAATAAAATAAAATGGCAGTTTTATTTCTTTTAGAGCAGCGGACAATGCCTGGGCCTTACCTGATTTGGATAAAATTAATGATTGCTTTTGACCATCAGAATGATTCGGCCGAATCAATTCGTAGGCAGAATTTAAATTAATAGCAGTTAGAATTCCAGCTAAAATTAGGAATACTAAAAAAAATAATTTCTTTATTTTCATCTTTATTCCCCTTTTTTATAAATCAACCTTTATTACCAACCTTTTTCTTCTGTTTTTAAGATAACAGGGGCTCGAGTCCTCTGTCAATAAAAATTATCGTCAGAATGATATCTTTTTTATCAATTTTCTTTCTTTTAACTCTTGACAGAAGCAGGCTATATATATAACTTAATTCAGTAAAAGGCAGTGTAATTAAAACCAACTGGAGGTTTTCTCCTGGAGGCTGAAAAAAATGAGCGATTCGGATGGAAGTTATAGTAGCCAGAATCATCCGAGCTCAGGTTTAATGCCTGAAGGCCGGGGGGTTTGCGGTTTCGGCTGCTGCCGGCCCTAAGAACAATCACCTCCGGCCAGAACGCTCAGGAGAGCTGGCTCTGACGGAGGTGAATGTTGAAGACTAAAGAGGTTCTTCAGAAAACAGGTTATAAAGAACCGAATCAGAGGCTATCTGATTTCCTGGGGGTTAGCAACTGCCATCCTGAGTATAAAATTTTTTTATCTTTCAGTTTTAATCCTTGCCATAAAATAAAATTGCTTTATCAGGCAAGCTACTTTCTTATAACTGCTTTTCTTTATGTTTTTTATTTTCCTAACCAGAGGGAGCAATTATGGTGGTGAAAAAGAAAGGATTATGGGCAAGATTCTTCAACGGAGCCGGTAATAACCAGAAATCAGGCTCAACTTTTCTCCATCTTTCTGAATATGAGCAGAAGCTAATAGAGCTTTCTACCCTGCCTCTTGAGCAAGCCTTTTCGCGCCTGGAAACTTCAATTAAAGGTCTCAGTACTGATGAGGCCGAACACAGGCTTGATGAATACGGACCAAATGAACTTTCTCAGAAAAAGCGCTTGAGCTTTTGGGCCGATATGTTCCGGCGCTTAAAAAGCCCCCTGGTTATTCAGCTTCTGGCCATTGCCACTATTTCGGCCATTATTGGCGAAATAAAATCTGCTTTAATTGTCAGCGCCATGGTTATCCTAAGCGTTGGCTTATCCTATGTGCTCGATCGCCGTTCTTATTTGGCTGTTGAATCGCTGGGAAAAAGAGTTCAGTCGAGAACTCTGGTGATTAGAAATGGGCAGGAAACTGAGGTAAAAATATCTGAAGTTGTCCCTGGGGATGTAGTTGTCCTTCATGCTGGTTCAATAATTCCAGCTGACCTCCGCCTGATATCGGCTAAAGATTTTTTTGTTAGCGAATCCTCCTTGACAGGAGAATCAATGCCGGTAGAAAAAACAGCTATTCCTCCAGCCAATTCAGTACAATCAGCTATTGAACTGCCTAATGCCTGCTTTTTAGGAACTTTTGTCACCAGCGGCACGGCCAGAGGTTTGGTTATTAACACCGGTCAAAGAACTATTTTTGGGGCTATTTCTGAAAAACTTACTGAGGAACCACCAGAAACAAGCTTTGACCGAGGGGTCCGTAAATTTACCTGGTTGATGATTAGATTTATGGTAATTATGGTCTTTGCCGTTTTTATGATTGTCGGTCTTACCAAAGGCAACTGGCTTGAAGCTCTGCTTTTCGGTATCTCTGTTGCCGTTGGTCTAACTCCAGAAATGCTGCCGATGATCATTACGGTTAATCTGGCTAAAGGGGCCCTGTCAATGGCTAAGAAAAAAGTCATTGTCAAGCGCCTGCCGGCTATTCAGAATTTTGGGGCTATCAATGTTCTGTGCACCGATAAAACCGGAACTCTGACCCAGGACCGGGTGGTACTGGAAAAGCATGTCGATATTCTCGGGAATTCCAGTAAGGATGTTCTAAATTATGCCTATTTAAACAGCTACTTCCAGACAGGGCTTAGAAACCTGATTGATCGGGCCATACTTGAATATGAAGAGCTGGAAGTTGAGCAGAATTGTCGTCTGGTGGATGAGTTGCCCTTTGATTTTCAGCGACGCCGCATGTCAGTAGTAGTAGATTACGAAGGTAACCATGTGCTCATCTGCAAGGGAGCTGTTGAGGAAATTTATTCCTGCTGTACGAGCTATCAGATTGGCGATGAGGTTTATCCTTTAATTGATATGATCAGAGCCGATTTATTTGAAGAGGTAGAGCAGCTCAATAGAAATGGCTTCAGAGTATTGGGCATCGCCTATCGAGAATTTCCACGAACAAAAACAGTTTTCACCGTTGAGGATGAAAGTCAGCTCATTCTCCTGGGATATATTGCCTTCTTTGATCCGCCTAAAGGTTCAGCTTCAGAAGCGGTCAAACTGCTGAAAAAAGCTGGAGTAAAGGTAAAAGTTTTGACCGGAGATAATGGTCTGGTGACCGAAAAAATTTGCCACGAAGTGGGAATTGAAATAGATGGAATGATCAGTGGCTCTGATTTAGCCCGGCTTTCTTCAGAAGAGTTTTTAAAAGCAGTCGAAAATAATAATGTCTTTGTGAAGCTAAGTCCCGTACAGAAGGAAGAAATTGTTGAAGCTCTGCGGAAAAACGGTCAGGTTGTCGGCTTTTTGGGAGATGGGATAAATGATGCTCCGGCGCTTAAAGCCGCTGATGTTGGAATTTCAGTGGATTCTGCTGTAGATGTAGCTAAGGAATCTGCAGATATTATTCTTCTGGTAAAAAGTTTGTTAGTTCTGGAAGAAGGCATTATTGAAGGAAGGCGAGTTTTCGCCAATATTATTAAATATATAAGAATGGCAGCAAGTTCCAATTTTGGCAACATGTTCAGCGTCGTGGGTGCCAGTTATCTTCTGCCATTCTTGCCTATGAGGCCTGTTCAAATTTTGACCAACAATCTTCTTTATGACTTTTCTCAAACTGGAATTCCCACCGACCGGGTAGATGAAGAGCTGATTGCGAAACCCAGACGCTGGGACATCGCCAGCATCAAAAACTTTATGATTTTTATTGGACCAATAAGTTCCATTTTTGATTATGCGACCTTTGCCCTGATGTGGTTCTTCTTTCACTGTAATGCCTATCTCCAGCCAGACCTGGCAGCGGGGCAAAAAGAATTCTTAGCCAAGCTTTTTCAGACCGGCTGGTTTGTGGAGTCATTACTCACACAGACCATGATTGTTCATATAATCAGAACAAAAAGAATTCCATTTATCCAGAGCCGTCCATCCTCTCATCTTCTGATGACCACATTGATTATTATGGCCATCGGAGCCTGGCTACCTTATTCGCCTTTTGGCCCCTCCTTGGGAATGGTGCCGCTGCCTGGAATTTACTGGCTCTGGATTGCCTCTTTTCTTTTAGGCTATTCTGTTCTGGCTCATCTGGTCAAAACCTGGTTTTATAAACATTTTGGAGGTGATTGATGGATACCTTGCTTGATGCTTTGCAAGAAGGACGACTTTTTGAGCTTCCGGAAAATGATAAAACTCATGCCCTGCAATTTCTGGCCCATGTAATTGAAGCTTTTCCCGAAACTCCAGCCGGCACCGATGTGGTTGGATTAGTCTTAAAGAGAGAAGAAGCAGCCAACACCGGTCTGGGAAAAGGCTGGGCTTGCCCCCATGCTCGAGTTCCTTATGAAGAGGATTTAATGTGCGTTATCGGCTGGAGCCCGAGCGGCATTAATTACGGAGCACCTGATGGCCAGCCAGTTTCCATAATTGTGATGCATGTGGTCCCGGATAACCAGCGCAGTCATTACTTGAGGGAAATATCAATTTTAGCCAAGGCCCTTTCCCTCTATAAAGATGTGGAAAAAATCCACCAGGCTAAAAATCTGGATGATGTCCGCCTCTATTTACTGGAGATGATTGAAACTACCAAAATGGCTGCAGGTCCTGACGCTCGGGCTAAAATGATCAGCCTGCAGACCAAGGCCGCTGCTCCAGCTTTCCCCTTGCCCGAACTTAACAATTTGCTGGTTGAACCGATAACCATAATTGCTGGACCTGGATTAAAGCCGATAATTTTATCGCAGAATCCCGCTTTGACTGACCAGTTAGAGTCCTGGCCAGATCTGGTTGAGAAATTGGAGACAGAGGGGGTTTATCAAAATGGAGGATGGCGAATTATGCGCCGCAGCGCCACTGCCTATCAACGGGGGCGAGTGGTTTATGATTGCCTGGCTATTAAGATTATTGCCGGCAGTTCTATAAAGTAAGGTAGAACTATAAAAAAGTTCTACAGATAATGTCTCTTATAGCTTTTTATGATAAATTTATTATGTGGAGAACATTAGAAAAGATAATTTTTCAGTCTATGTTTTATGGTGGTTTAATGGCCTGTTGCTTATGGCCAGCTGGATAATGGCTTTTTATGCCTATCCCCGGCTTCCCGCCAGAATACCTTATTGGCTCAACCTGGCCGGAACAAATCTCATCAAATTAGCTAAAAGCCCTTTCTTTTTCCTCTATCCGATTTTCCAAACAGCCTTTGTCCTGGTTATCTGGTTTGCCCGTCAAAACTGGATAAAAAAGCCAGAATTTCAAGAACTCCAAACAAATAATGAGGAGAAGCCAGAAGCCCTGGCAAAAATATCTTCTTCTATTATTACTCCCAGCTTGCTGAAAAAATTGCAAAACCTAAAAAAAGAAATTGTCCTGCTTTTTATGATTTTTATTAATTTAATTTTCATCCATCTTGAGCGGAGCCTTATCTGGCTGGCCCATAATTTAAGCGCCGGCGTCAATAAATATTATTTCTTTTCACTTTTAATCATCCTGCTGCTTCTTGTCCCTTACTATCGATTTCGCCGCTCTCTTCTAATAAAAATGGAAACAAAGCAATAAGATTTTGGGCTACATACCGGAAGGTTAAGCTAATAAGCACAATTCAATTCATTGCCAGAATGATTATTTTTACCGCTACAGCAGAAAAATTAAAAATTTAATTCGGCCCCTTTTTTGAATTTAAATAACAGCAATTTTATTAAGTCTGTGAAGAAAAGTGTTACTAAAAAGGCATAACCCAGAACAAGAAGGACATAGGTAAGCTGAACCTTAGCCACAAATATTCCAGTTGCTACTATGAAGGTGGCAATAATCAAATCCATAATAATAGAAAATAACAGGGTTGAGCTCGGAAGAGAATGGAAAAACATTTTCCTTTCTCTAAAATTCAGGATATTAAGAATGCCTGAAACCAGAAGCAGATAAAACATTAATGACTGTACCTGCTCAAACTGGAGAGGTAGAAATTTTATCATCAAATACATAGCCAAGAAGAGTTCCAGTATTTTTAATGAACCGAAAATTAAAGCCAGCAGCACTAATTTCTTTATGTCCCATTTTTCTGGCTTTTCCCCGGCAGCCAGTTTATCAGTGGCGATGGAGATGGTAACAAAATCAAATAGAAAAAGCATCAGGATCATAGCCACTGGAGTTATTACTGGTCGACCTAAAATCAAAGTGGCTACAGATACAAAGAAAACTATCTGGAAGGTTTTGACCACTTTATTAATAATCCACAGAATTATTCTTCGATATATTTGTCTTCCGGTTAAAATTAGATCAGCAATGTTGGAAAGCCCGGGTTCGGTTAAAATGACCTTGGCTGCTTCTCTGGCTATATCCAGAGAATTACTCACAGCAATGCCCAGGTCAGCTTTTCTCAAAGCCGGGGCATCGTTTGCTCCATCACCGGTCATTCCCACAATATGCTTTCGCGATTGATAAAAATTTACCAAATTGAATTTATCTTCTGGCAGAACTTCGGCAAAAACTTCAGCTTCTTCTGATATGTGGCCCAACTCAGATTCATTTTTCTTCCAGACAACCACACTTCCTTTAAGCCCCACAGCCTTGGCCACCTGGCTGGCTATCAGTTGATTATCGCCAGTGATCATTTTTACCGAAATTCCGAGTTTTTTTATCGTAGCAATAAAGTCCCTGGAATCACTTCGAGGATAGTCAAAAAAGCTTAACAATCCAATAACTTCGGGAGAGCTACCCTCTTCTTTTACTGCCACTACCAAAGTTCTTCGACCGGCTGAAGCCAGAGAGATAATTTTCTCTTTAATTTCTTTTTTCTTGCTGGTAAGAGGCAGATTCTCAAGTATTACTTGAGGCGCGCCTTTAATTACTTCTATCTTTTTGCCTTGATAGACAACTTTAGCCCGAGCAACTTTGGTTTCTGGATCGAAAGGAATAAAATCAAGAAGGGTAATTTTTTCCTGGTCTGAGGCGAGTTTATAATTTATGATGGCTGAATCTATTGGGTCAAGAGTCACCTTATCAGAGGCTGCTCTGGCCAGTGTTATGACCTGATTCTCTGAATAATTATCATCTACCGTGATTACCTCACTGATCTTAATTTTATTTTCGGTTATGGTCCCGGTTTTATCTAAACAAAGCACATCCATCATAGCACTGTTTTCAATCCCATCCAGCTTTCTCACCAGAACTCCTTTTCCAGCCAGCTCCAGACTACCCAGGGAAAGAGATAAAATTGTCATAGCCGGAAGAGCCACAGGAATGGAAGCAATCAATAAAGTTAAAATTATAGGTAAGGTACCTCTAAAGGGCATTTTACTTAAATCAAACTTAATTAAAACTGCAGCAATAAAAAGAGAATCAACCAGCAGCAATCCTTTAGTAACGCTCATCGTAATTTCTTCGATGATTAACCGCGGTCGAGCTTTTTCAATCAATTCGGCAGTACGACCAAAGAAAGTTTTAAGACCGGTAGCCGTTACCCGGCAGAAAGCCTGGCCTCTGGCTATGAGACTTCCAGAAAATACCTGAGCCCCAGCACCTTTCTCTACAGGAATGGACTCTCCAGTAAGAGGCGATTCATCCGCCAGCACTTCACCTTCAACGATGAGAGCATCTGCAGGAACAATATCGCCAGCCGCTACTTTAATGAGGTCATCAGGAACAAGCTCGGTTGAAGCTAATTGCTGCCAGGAGCCATCGCGGAGAACTTTAACCCTCACTGTTATCCTTTTTTTGAGTGCCTCCAGGGCTTTCGAGGCTCTGAATTCTTGAATAAAACCAAGAGCGGCGTTAAATAACAGAAGGGCTGCCATAACTGCTGCTTCCAAATAATTTTTCAGAAAAATTAGAATGAGCAGCGAAGCTTCAATGATGAAAGCTGAGAGACCGGTCAGGCGCTTTAAAAAATCTAAGAGCGGGCTAGGCCTTTTTTCCATAATTTCATTTGGCCCAAATTCTTCTCTCCTTTTCTCAGCTTCGGATGTAGTTAATCCATTTAAAAGAGTCATAGCGGCTTCCACCTTTTATGAAATTATTTTTTATTATAAGATAATAAAAACAATAAAGAAACCAAGGAGGGGAATAATGAAGCGAAGGAAATTTGTTACAGAAATTCTCGCTGCCATTCCCCTGGTAGCAGGCGTCAAGCTATCAGGAAGGATTGGTAGAGAAAAGATCACTTTGCCCTCCCCTAAAAATATTATGGAGGAAAAGGCGATGAAATCCAAAGATTCAAATGTCCTGAAGCCGATTGAACTGCCAAAACCAGAAAAAGCCGGCGGGAAAACCGTCCTGGAAGCTCTGTGGTTGAGACGAACAATACGCAATATCAAACCTGACCCCTTGCCACCGCAGCAACTTTCCAACTTGCTCTGGGCTGCTTTTGGAATTAACCGACCAGAAGGTAATCTAATTAGGGGTAAACCTGGTCGCACAGCAGCTTCGGCCAGCAACTCCCAGGAGATTGACCTTTATGTCGCTTTGCCTGAAGGAGTCTACCTTTATGACGCCAGTCACCATCGTCTCGTTCCGGTAATAGCAGGAGATTTCCGAGCTCGAGCCGGTCGTCGAGGAGCAGAAAAAGCACCGGTAAATATTTTCTTTGTGGTCGATCTAAGCCGCTATGTAGCAGAAGGCCAGCCTGACCCGAGGATTAAAGATCCTGAAGTCCAAAAGTCATATTATTATGTGGCTACCGGTTTAATTGCTGAAAACATCTACCTCTATGCAGCCTCAGCCGGTCTGGCAGCCTGGTTCCACAACTGTGATCGTGAGAATACTCCCAATGAGTTCAAACTTAAGCCTGAGCAAAAGGTTCTTTTTGCCCAATCTGTTGGTTACCCAGCGTAATTTAAGGAAGATAGGCAAAAGCAGAGATTCTACCCAGTTCCTCTTTTCATCAGAGATAATTCGCCAAGTTTTCGCCTCTGATACATTATTTTGTTATCATCTATCATCCGCTATGAGCTTTTATCTTGTTCACCGAAAAAAAAATAGGTAAATGAGTATTGTGTCCCCCGTTTTTTCATTTTATTTCAAAACTGGCATCGGTCTGAAGTTCTTTACCCAATTTTGCCCCTGAAATTATAAAATTCAATTTATAATGGCCTGGTGGAAGGGCTTCAGTTCTGATCTCCAGCAAAAGTTTCACCAGGTCTTCTTCTCGAATTTTATGCAGAATTAAAGACTGGAGATTTTTTATTTCATCTCCTGATTCATTCCTCAGCTGCACTTTAACAGCCAGTCCATCTTCACTTCCAGCTGGGGCAATTAGCCTTAAGGCTGCAAAGATTCTTTCTGTACCAGCAGGAATCTGTCCCGCAATTGCTGAAAACGAGTCCCGGCTATAACCATAAAGCGAACTAAGAGCAGGGTCGCCGGGGGCAAAGATTTCTTTGGCCAGATTATCAGAAATCAGCAAAACCGGACTATCCAAAAAGGGGATGGCAGGCTTTCCGACAGCAATCTCCACTGTCAAACGGGCTCTGGCACTTCGGCCAGTCTCCATATTTCTGATGATGAGTATACAGTTATAAAGGCCAGGTCTGTCAGTAACCAGAAAAGAAGGCAGATAAAGGTTATAATCTTTCCTTTCTTTTTCTTTCCTGGCAATTCTAAATCTTTTAATAGATTCAAGGTCGCCGTTTTTATTAAATAAAAGAAGGTTGGCTTCCGTTTTGGAACCTAAAACATCAGTTAGAGCCTGCCGGCTTGCTCTGGCATAGATCATCGCTGCGGGCTGATTGCCATTTATAAAATTGATGCTGGCAGCTGGAATTTCTATGGGCAAAAAAGGAACGGCCGGCTCGTCATTTAGAGCTAATTCAATAAGATGGATTAATTTTTCAAATTTTGAATATTTGTTAAAAGGTTTGGGATCAAAATAACCTGCTTGAGCATAAACTTCATAGCCCTTTTTCTTCACCCTTACTTTAATCTTATGGAATTTGCCGTCCCAGTGCTCGTCAACCTGGTAACCAAGAACATAATAAAATCCGGTAGACTTGACCACTTCTTCTACCATTTTATCTGGACTGACTGTGCTGGCAAAAAAGTTGCCACCAGTTTCAGAAGCTAACTCTCGAAGCGAGTCCGAGCCGCTGGAATCATTGGTCCCCGGAGGTTGCCCCGAAGGACCAGTTAGGTCCACCTGACCACTGGTTCCAGAAATATCTACAGCGTAGATGATGCAGCTGGAAGCCTTGAGCTCATTGAGGAGTCTCTCAAATTCATTTCTTAACCCAAGGTCAGGACGAGAACTATCATAATCTCTGATTTGGGCAGTAAATGTATCCACTGACTGCAAGTCTCCAACAATTGACCCTACGCTGCGGCCAAATAGCAACTGACGGGCAATGCCTCCAGAGAAAAGAATTATATTTTTATAGCCGGATACGGTGCGCAACACCTGAGCCAAATTGGTCAGGGCTAAAAGAAAAAGATGGGCCTGCTCTACATACTCCTGCCTGTCAGTCAAACTTCTCATTATGTGCTCCTGTTTCAGCGCTCTTCTACCCTGAACATTAGAAAGAGTATCTTCTGGAGAAATATCTAAAGACTGGCGGGTTTGATTTCCACTAATTTCCGCACTTAGGTCAGATGGCTCTGTTAGGTAAAAATTAGATAGGCTGGCAGCCCGGCCGGTAGCATTTTTGAGGCCAAAATCCTGAAGTAAATGACGAATGCGGAAATGATCACTGGTGAGATATTCCTGGAGAGTAAGGCCACCGAGAGCTGAATAGGTCAGCAGAGAAATTTGATCGCCTGGCCGGATGACCTTATCCATAAACTGGAGAGCAGCCTCTTTAGCTTTTAATATGCCTTTGGCTTCACTGAAAGCAAAATCAAAGAAGAGAAAAAATTTTCGGTTAAGGGCGGGCTGGGAGGCAGGCGGTTGTGCTTGAGGCTGTGGGGCTATTCTATCGCTAATTTTATCGTTAATAGAGTGCCTTTCAAAATGGATAATGGAAACGGGCCGGTCATTATCAAAGACTTCAAAATCATCAGCTTTAAGGTCGGAGGCGGGTTGGCCGTTTTTGTCAGTAACATAAACCTGAATTAATTTAACCACCACCCTAACCTGATATTCAGTTTGATCCCGCACAAATTGTTTGGCCTGTGGCTGCTGTTTCTGGAGATTAAATTTAGATAAAAGCGGTTGAAAGGCGCATAGCCGGCTGCTATCTTGCCCCAGTAAAGAGAATTGTATTAACAAAAGCGGCAGGAAAAGCGTCAGGAAAATTCGAGATGATGGGCCACGCATAATTGACCCTCCACTTTTATAAATTTATTTCCGAGAGAGTTAATGTCAAATGATTAAATATCAAATAACGATGGCCCTGCAGAAGAAGGCTTTGCTCGCTTTTTCTTTCTATTTATTAAATTATTAAACCTAATAATGAAATCTGGTAATCCGGACCAAATTTAAAAAACTAATATTTTAAAAATCACTCATAAATTGGGGTATGAGTATTGTGTCCCCCGTTTTTAAACTTGATGATGGAAGTGATGGTGAAGCAGAAAATGATAAATTTCGTTCAGGCTAAATTCAACTTTTCTGCGCACTGCTTCGGCTGTATTGAAGGCATTATGCGGGGTAAGAATGACGTTCGAATGTTTCAGCAGTTGTGCTACCAGCCAGGCTTTACTTGAGCTTTTTAATTGACCACTGCGCAGGGCCGAACCCACTTCAGGTTCATCTTCAAATACGTCCAGTCCCAGACCTCCGATATGGCCCTCTTCAACCAGCCTCAGCAGGTCTTCAAGCGGGGCATGTTCTCCACGGGCTATGTTGATAAAGATAATCCCCGGTCTGGCTTTTTTGAGCAGGTCGTAGGAAAAATAGTGGAAATTTTCTTCAGTTAGGTTCATAGCGCAAATGATGACATCGGCCCAGACCAGACCTTCCTCTCTATCCACATAAGAAACGAAGTCATGCCGTTTGACGATGTCTACTCCCCTGACCTCCATTCCCAATCCCCTGGCAATTCTGACTATTTCACCACCTATCCGGCCTACGCCTACCACTAAAAGCTTCTTGCCAGCGCATTCCACTCCGGTCAGGCCATCGCGGTTAAATTGACGGAACTGTTCCATCTGTTTTGGCAGGCTGCGCATCAGGGCCATCATCAGCAGGATGGCCTGCTCGGCTACAGCCCTGGTGGCGTATTCCTCAAGATAACCCAGAGCTACCGGACGGCCGATGGCTTTTTTATAGGCTTTCAGGTTGTCAAAGCCGGTCGTGCGGCTTAAAACTCCATCCAGCTCTTCCTGCCAGACAACGGGGATGACCGATTGAGTTCGAACGCTGATCAGCCGTGCGGGTGGGCGCTGGTGTCCGCTTTCCTGAATGGTTTTATCAGTCAGGCCAAAGGACAGACGGTTTCCGACCAGACTTTTTATCAGCCTGGCTTCTTCCTCAAAAACTTCGTAAAAATAAACATCCAGCTTTCTGTCCTGAAGCTTTTTTCCGGCCATAAAAATTTTCTCCTTTAAGCTTTTAATAGGGAAACTTTTTTATTAAGAAAAGCACTTTTAAAACGCCATCAACATAATTCAACTTATAGCACCTTAATATGAAGAGTGTCAATCTAAGCCTGCTTTTCAAATTTATTTTGACAACCCAGGGCTTTTATGAATAAAATTCCTGCTGTATTTTGTCCCGTTTTAAAGGAAGGATATTCAGCATGCCTGAAAGGACTTTACCCCAGCTTTTTGAAGACAGCGTTAATAAATTTCCTAATAACATAATACTCTGGGAAAAGAGAAATGGAAAATATGAAGGGATTACCTATCAAGAAATGAGAAGCCGGGTCCACCGGTTTGCTGCTGGCTTGCTCAGCCTCGGATTGAAAACTGGAGACCGCGTCGGTCTTTTAAGTGAAGGACGGTCCGAGTGGTTGATGAGCGAGCTTGGAATTTTATATACCGGGGCCATCAATGTGCCGATATCGGTCAAAATAGAGGAGCCTTCGGAATTAAAATTCAGGCTGGCTCATTCGGAGAGTCGCCTGGTTATCACCTCTCACAGCCAGTTGCCGAAAATCAGGAATATCAAGAATGACCTGCCTGACCTTGAAAGAATAATTATCCTGGATGAGGTGGAAAACTTAGAACCCGACGAAATATATGCCGAAGAAATTCTTCGCCAGGGCGACCTTTTTCTGACCTCTCACCCGCGTGAATTTGAAGAGACCTGGAAATCAATTAAAGAATCATATTTGGCTAATATCTGCTATACATCTGGAACGACCGCCGACCCCAAAGGCATTATGCTCACCCACCGCAACTATACCGCTAATGTGGAACATTCGTTGTCGCTGGTTGAATGTCCTGAATATTATGTGACACTTCTCATTCTTCCCTGGGACCATTCTTTTGCCCATACCTGCGGATTATACGGGATGATAAAAGGCGGAGCCTCAATTGCCTGCGTCGAAACTGGTCGAACTGGGCTGGAAACTCTCAAAAATATCCCCAAGAATATCCGGGAAATCAGACCGACTGTTATTCTTAGTGTCCCGGCCCTGGCTAAAAGTTTTAAAAAGAACATTGAAAAAGCCATCAGCGAAAAAGGACCCGCCATTGAGGCTCTTTTTGAGAAAGGACTGGCAGCAGCTTATGAATACAATGGTGAAGGCTGGAACCGTGGCCAGGGCAAGAGGAAGCTTAAGAAGCCATTTTATTTTCTGGTGGATAAATTGATTTTCAGCAAAATCAGGAAAAATTTCGGCGGACGGCTGGAGCTTTTTGTGGGCGGCGGAGCCCTGCTGGACATTGAACTGCAGCGATTTTTCTATGCTCTCGGTATGCCGATGTTTCAGGGATACGGTCTGACCGAAGCTTCGCCTGTCATTTCGGCTAATAACAAAAGGGAACATAAGCTCGGCTCTTCCGGTAAACCGGCCAAAGCCATTCAGGTGAAAATTTGCGATGAAAATGGAAACGAAGTTCCAATTGGGACTAAAGGAGAAATTGTCATTCGGGGTGAAAACGTTATGGCAGGCTACTGGAAAAATGAAAAAGCCACGCGAGAAACAATAAGAGAAGGCTGGCTTTATACCGGCGACCTTGGGTATTTGGACAATGATGGCTATCTCTACGTCCTGGGAAGAACTAAAAGCTTGATGATCGCCAACGACGGTGAAAAGTACAGTCCGGAAGAAATAGAAGAAGCTATTACCGAGGCCTCGCCTTTCATCGAACAAATTATGCTTTACAACAACCAGTCACCTTATACAGTAGCCCTACTGGTGCCGAATAAAGAAAATTTATTGAGGTGGTTAAAGGAAAAAAAGCTGGACAAGAGGACACCTGAAGGACAGGAAGCAGCTTTAAAATTGTTGGAATCAGAAATAAATCAATTTAAAGCAGGCGGGAATTATGAAGGGATGTTTCCAGCTAGGTGGCTGCCGGCAACTTTTGCTGTGCTGGGCGAAGGCTTTACCGAGCAGAACCGTTTATTAAATTCTACCCTGAAAATGGTCAGGCCAAAAATCGTGGAATTTTATAAAAACAGGCTTGATTATATGTTTAGCCCGGAGGGCAAGGACATACTGAACCACCAGAATCGGACCATCATCTACCGTCTGTAAAAATAAAAAATGGGAAAAAATGGGGACGACATCTAAAAAAATGGGGAGACCATCTATATTTCCATTTTTTGTGCCAATACTCAATAAATATAAGGTGTTGTGAAAAACAGAAATATATTCTAATTTTTCTATTTTTTGTAATCACCTGCTTATATTCAAACCATAGAAAAACAGAGATAGAAAAATGGAAAAATGGGAAGAACTATGTGTGCTCCAGATCAAGAGCTTGAAGTAAATTTTTTTGATTATCAAAGAGACGATTCAGACAACTTTTCGCTCTTGGTTAAGGCAAAATATAGACCCGAGCGAATGGTTAGCCCATTCTATTTCTTTTCTTATTTTTATGCATCACACTAATTTATAATGTTGGGTGAAAAATGGAAACATAATCCATATTCCCTATTTTCATCTCGCAGGTCCCAAACAAAATGCTTAGTGAGAAATAAGGAAAAATCTAAGGCGTCCCGAATGCATCTGGTGCCCATGATTAATCCTTTTCCTAATTCTATAAAAAAGGAGATTCACCTTAAAAGGGAAATTCAGGGAAATAGTTTTAACCTCAAATTAAAAATTATTTTAGAAAAGCAGAAAATTGGTGAATGGGTATTGTGTCCCCAGTTTTTTTGATATAAAAATAATAGAAAGGAGAAAGGTAATGATTAAAAAACAAAACAAGGACAAGCCAAATCGCACTAAGCACAGCCAAAAAGCTAAAGATTCAAGC
>Ga0315298_1003128_pt1 | contig 26786 bp, 24 predicted proteins | sample WHS_1_MG_FD_203077 | JGI IMG/M metagenome (GOLD analysis project Ga0315298, IMG submission 203077) | Extremophilic microbial mat communities from Washburn Hot Springs, YNP, Wyoming, USA - WHS_1_MG | ecosystem: Environmental > Aquatic > Thermal springs > Hot (42-90C) | place: USA: Wyoming... | reverse complement strand
GGCGGTCGGGCGGTCCAAGCCGGCTGTGGCACCCAGATATGGGGACAGACACGATGTCCGATATTCCGATCAGGAACGTTCAACGTGAAACGTTCAACCCTCAACTTTTAACGGGGTGACCGAAAGGACGTCTGGTGGCCGGGATATGGGGACAGACACGGAATTTGGACGACCGGACTCTTGACCCGGGGGAGCTGACCAAGCGGCGGTCGGGCGGTCCAAGCCGGCTGCGGCACCCAGATATGGGGACAGACACGATGTCCGATATAGCGATCAGGAACGTTTAACGTCCAACGTTCAACTCTCAACGTTCAATGTGGTGACCGAAAGGGCGCATGGTTGCCGGGATATGGGGACAGACACGGAATTTGGACGACTGGACTCTTGACCCGGCGGACTTGTCCAAGCACCGGTCGGGTGGTCCCAGCCGGCTGCGGCACCCAGATATGGGGACAGACACGGAGTTGAGGCGACCGGGCTTTTGACCCGGCGGACCTGTCCAAGCGCCGGTTGGGTGGTCCAAGCCGGCCCTGGCACCCAGAATGGGGACAGACACGATGTCCGGTATACCGGTCAGGAACGTTCAACGTGAAACGTTCAACTCACAACTTTTAGCGGTGTGACCGAAAGGGCACATGGTGGGCGGGATATGGGGACAGACACGGAGTTACGGTGATACGTATCACTGGGCTTTTCATGACGGTACTGTGGAGTCGCTATCTGCAGTGTCTGTATTTTTTCCGGGGGGGCGTAAGCCGGGGGCAGGGGACGAAGTCGCAGGAGATATTTCCCAGCCCGGCGGCGCAGAGCTTTCTGATCAACGGGCACAAGCACTGCGTCTTTGGGCGTCGGACAAGTTTGGTTCCGGCTGCGCTGGGCTGGGAAATATGGGGGCTAAGAACATGACTCGAACACTCGAGATTTCAGTTTGGGACCTACGCTACCCCGGGAACCTCACCGGGTTGAAGGGACGGGTGTGTTTGTGCGGTCGGTGCGACTTCCGAACTAATGCATCACACGTTTGGCGCCGCACCAGCGCGCTGCATACCATGGTTCTCGGAGCGAGGTAATTGTCACTCCATGGCGTACGCTCGCATGCGCAAACTCGTCCCCACCGAGGCTTAAGCCAACGTGAACAATGCCCTTTCCAGCTTCGCTGAAGAACACGAGATCGCCTGGTCGAAGAGCGCTTTTGGGGACACTTACACCGACACTGAACTGGGTATCAGCGGTGCGTGGCAACTCGATTCCTGCAACGCTGCGATACATTTCCCGGGTGAACCCGGAACAGTCTATGCCGCGTCTGTCAGTTCCCCCGTATTTGTAAGGTGTGCCAAGCCACGACTGTACCGCGGCCCGCCATGTGGCTGCAGTTATCGGTCGGCGCGTTGGATACGTGGGCGGCGGAACTGGTCGAACAACAGGGGTGGGACTGCGAACGGGCTGGACGGTTCCGCATCCGGCTATTAGCGCACAAAACAAGCAGCAAACCGCGAACTCGGCTTTCCAGAGAGCTGGACGGCCGTGGCCGGATCGGGGTTTGCTTATTTCACTGGACGATACTCTTGTTTTGCGCGGGGCAACCATTTTTCGAGGTCGGCGATCCGCTGGTCATCGAGCGGATGGGTTCTCAAGAACCACGGCGTGTTGCCGCCCATCCGTTTATTGTACTCGGCAAAACGCTTCCAAAAACCGATTGCGGCTTCCGGGTCATATCCGGCGCGGGCCATGTAAATGAGGCCAATCTCGTCTGCGCGTGCCTCCTGGGTTCGGCTGTGGGGCAAAGTGATGCCGATTTGCGTTCCGATGCCATAGACGCTGTTGAAAACGGCCTGAGTTTGGCTGCTTTTTGTGCCGAGGTACGAACCGACGAGCTTGCCGCCGGTATCGAGCAACATTGCCTGACTGACGCGCTCGGCTCCGTGGTGAGCTGCGGCATGAGCGACCTCATGGCCGATCACAGTCGCAAGGCCGGCCTCGTCCTGTGTGATCGGCAGAATCCCGGTGTACACCCCAACCTTGCCTCCGGGGAGACAGAACGCGTTTGCCTCCTTGCTTTCAAAGACCACAAACTCCCAACTCGCGCCGGGCAGGTCGGCGACGGCGGCGATGCGCTTGCCGACTTTCTGGACGAGCGCGTTTGCAGCGGGATCGCGGCTGATGGGCACTTCGCGTTTCATTTGTTCGAACGCGGTCAAACCCAACTGCAATTCCTCGGACGGGCCGAGCAATATCAACTGCTTTCGGCCCGTAATCGGTTCGGTTGCGCACCCTACGAGCAGCGAAATTGTTCCGAGTATCAGAAGACAAGCCTTAATCGCATGGAAGTTCCCTGCACGCATGTGGGTAATCAATCACACAACCGGTTTTCACTCAAGCCACAACTTGAATGCAAAAACGCCGATTCGCCTTGGCAGCATCGAGAATCGATATTCTAATTAGTGGAAAGAGATTGGTGTGGCCGGCCCGTCGGGCGAGACCAGCGGTTTGTATGTGCGGCTCGAGATGCCGAACACAACGCGCTGTCAAAGCCCGTCAGTTCGGGTCGGCCGCCGAGAATTGAATGTTGCAGGAAAACTGCATGAAGATCGACCTCGCATACGGCTCAGGCAGGCTGCCAATAGACCTTCCGGATGATCGGACAACGGTGATTGCGCCGGCGCATCAGCCCGGTTTGATTGACGAACGCGCGGCGGTTATTGCTGCGCTCGAGGAACCGATCGAATCCGCGCCATTGCGGAAGATTGCCGCGAACAAAAGGCGCATTTGCATCGTGTTTACGGACATTACTCGGGCAACGCCGAACGACCGGCTGATTCCGTGGCTGCTGGATTATCTGGGGGATTCGGCGGTGGACCGGATCACGTTGCTCAACGCCACCGGCACGCATCGGCCGAACAACCGCGATGAACTTGAACGCATGCTGACGCCAGAAGTGCTCAGCCGTTACCGGGTTGTGAATCACGATTGCCGCAACCGGGCCGAACTTGTTGAGGTTGGCCGGATGGCCGATGGGAGCCCGGCATTGATAAACAGGCATCTGTGCGAGGCAGATTTGCGGATAGTGACAGGGTTCATCGAGCCGCATTTCTTCGCCGGATTCAGCGGCGGTCCAAAAGGCATCATCCCGGGTTGCGCGGGGCTTGAGACTGTGATGAGCAATCACTCCGCGCGGAATCTTTGCCATGCCAACGCAACATTTGGGATCACTGAGGGCAATCCGCTCTGGGAGGAAATCCGCGACATTGCGTTGCGGCTGGGGCCGTCTTTTGTTTTGAATGTGGCACTCAATGAGACGCGGCAGATTGCCGGAGTTTTTGCTGGTGACATTGTTGCCGCGCACAAGGCCGGCACCGAGTTTGTGCGTCGTTCCGCGATGCAGCCTGTGAATTCCGAGTTTGACGTTGTTGTTACAACCAACAGCGGCTATCCGCTTGATCTGAATCTCTACCAGGGCGTGAAGGGCATGACCGCCGGCGCCCGGATATTGCGGCGTGGCGGGCTGTTGATATTGGCCTGTGAATGCCGCGAAGGAATCCCGAACGAAAGTCCTTACCATCAGTTGCTCAGGCGGTTCCCCGATACTGAATCTTTGTTGTCGGGCCTTGCGGCCCCGGGTTTTTCTTACGCGGAGCAATGGGAAGCCTATTTGCACGGGCGCGCACAAAAGCAGGGCAGAGTGATGCTTTACAGTTCGATGCCCGACGCTCTTGGGCGAGAAGCGCATCTTGAACCTTGTCATGACATTTCGCTGGTTGTGCGCGATGAGCTGGCGCGATCGGGCGGGCACGGTCATGTGGCAGTATTACCTCAGGGACCGCTTACGATTCCATACTTGGCGAAGACGTAGCGGGGGACCATCACCGGATTGAACGTGACGAGCATGTGCGGGGGAGCCTGTGAGGTTTCTGGGCCGAACGGCAAGCGAAAGCCTGCGTTGCGAAGCCCTGCACTACGAACCGCATTGCGACTGCGCATTTGGCAAATCCCTGACAGGGTGCCGGTTCAAGCCAACGATGCGCGCGGTGGATTCAACTGTGCGATTGTCGGACCAATCTTTCCACACCGGCCACCAAGGCTTCAAGCGTGTGCGGTTGCGCTTCAAAATCAGCTTTCAGCGACAGTGCTGCGAGAGCTTTTGTTGTCTCCGGACCGATGGAGGCGAGTTTCAATGCGGGGAACTTGCGTTTGAGCTCGGGCAGGTTGAACTTGCAATGGCACTGCTCGACTGTTGATCCGCTTGTGAAAGTGATCCAGTCAGCTCCATGCTCGCTCAATTGAGCTGCAGCACCACTAATGTCTTCGGTTTCAGCCACAGTGCGGTAACAGGCTATGTCGTCCACGATTGCGCCTTTGTCTTCGAGCAGAGCGGGCAGTTCTGGTGTGGCCACTTCCGCGCGCGGCAGAAGAATGCGGAGGTTTTCGAGGCTGCCCATTTCGGCGAGTTCATGGGCTATGGCGGCGGCGGTGTGGTTCTTGGGCACCAAATCCACCTTCAAGTGCAACGCCTTGAGTCGCGCCGCTGTGGTGGGGCCGACGGCCGCAATCCGGACGCCGCCGAGGTCCCGTAAATCCTCGAAAACGCGGAAGAAATGTTCGAAGAACGCCGTTACGCCGTTGACGCTTGTGAACACGATCCAGTCGTAGCATCCCAGTCCAGCCAGTGCTTCGGCAAGCGGCTGGGGTTGTGTGGGCGGCTCGATTCTGATGCAAGGGACTTCGAGCACTTCGGCGCCGCGGTCGGTCAGGAGTTTGGTCAAATCCGCGGCTTGATCCCTTGCTCTGGTGACAGCGATGCGTTGGCCGGCAAGTGGCAGTTTCTCTGCCCAGTTCAGATTCGGGCGGAGCGATACGACATCGCCGATAACTACAATGCTTGCTGATTGCATGCCGGCTGCGGCAGCCTGACTGCGAAGCTGGCGCAGTGGTCCGGAAACGGTTTGGGGATTTCCGCTGCCGGTCGGACGAACCAGCGCAACTGGTGTGTCAGGGGCCAACCCGGCTGAAACAAGCCGGCTTGTCAGGCGGTCGAGGTCATCAAACCTGCCAATCACCAACCGCGTCCCGGTGGCACGACAAACCCACTCCCAGTCGAGGCCGCCGTCCAAATCCGAGCCTGTTGTGGCGAAGATTGAGAAACCTGCTTTCGACTTTGGATACAGAAGAGGGATGCCGATGCGGGCGGGCGCGGCAAGTGCAAATGACAATCCAGGCACAACTTCGAAACGTATGCCTGCGCGTGCGACCAGTGATATCTCGGTTGTTGCAGCCGGATCAAAAAATGGGTCTCCTGACACAAGTCGGACAGCGTTCTTGCCCTCTTTGGCCTTGCTGACCATAAGGTTGGCAACCTCTTCAGAGCCCGGTTTGGAATCCTTTCCAAGCACGATCCGTTCAGCGCTTTGCTGAACGAGCAGCATGATTTCGGGCGTTATCGGAACTTCATAGACAAGAACGTCGGCTTTGCGAACCGATTCTGCCGCACGCAAGGTCATCAAGCCGGGGTCGCCCGGGCCGATTCCCACAAAACAAACCATTCCCAATCTGCTCATCGGGGTGACGATAAAGCCAATCGCTTTGAAACGCAACGTGCGGTTGGCATTGGAAACTTCGCCGGCTTCATCAGGTTACCAAACAACTCCCAATATGCCACTGCGCCGAGAAAAAATTAAAAAAAAGTTGCATCGGATTCTTGTTGACAAACTGCGCAGGCCCGCTACATTTTCATCGGATTTGATTCGGGTGGCGGCACGTTTCTTCAGCGGGGTTCCCCACCCCCACCTCCTTGGCGTCTGCTGCCCGAATCGCCCGAGGGCATTTGTTCTTTGAATTGTAGTTTTGGTGGGGCTGTATGGTCCGAGTGCCGGTACGTTTCTTCTGCGGGTTCCCCACCCCCTCCTCCTTGGCGTCCGGTGCTCGGGCCGCTTTTTTTGTGACGTCTGCAATGGATAAATCGCGGAATGCGCGCCCCGGAGTGGTTAAAGGAGATCGATCGGCGCTTCAAAAAGCGTGCACGATCAATCGCTTTACGGGGAGCTCACACGGTAGAATCGGCATTGGCTCCGCTCCGGAAAAGGGATTTGGTACTCGGATGCTTCGAGTCCGGTAACAATTGGCGAATATGGGCCATCAACTCGTTCTGCGGCCCAGATTGTGTATGTAACAGTTCCCACGCTTTCCCATCGAAGTCGAAGGTTCCCGTCAGGCTGGAATAAAACTCGAAAGCCCTGAATCTGGTTTGTCTGTGCCTGTTGATCCCATTTCATTCCGTCTGGTCGAAGGCCGGGCGAAAATCGTGTTTGGGCGACAGTTGCGTGCGCGACAAAAGGCCCGTTTGCATCCGGCCATCGTGTCATGGACGCGTCCGGTGCGACCATTTTTGAACCATAGACGATGCGGCAAACCAAATTACTTTCTGCGTTGCGGATGAGGATGGCGTCGCCGCTATTGTTTAGTGAAAGCCCCGAATTTAAGTTCGCCGGAATGCATGGCACATCGAGCGCCGTCAGGTATTCTGATGGGGGGCCTCCGTAAATGACGATTGCTCCGTGCGGCGCGACGATGAACGAATCAGCGAAACGATGTCGTACCTGAGCGCTGTCTGAGATCGTCCAACCCTGCAAATCGATCTCGGTGTTCGACAGGTTCACCAGTTCAATGAACTCGTCCTGTTGTGTCGGGTTTGGAGCAGGAAGGGCACGCCGGAGCGGATTGAAAAGCGGCGATTCAGCCGACGATGCAGGATTCGCAAGATACTCCGTCAGGACAACATTTCGTTCCTCGCGGGTTGGCACATATACTTTCCAAACAACTGTGTTTGTGGCCAATTCGTTGTGCGCAGAAAGCCGAATCGAGAAAAGCCGGCCTGAGTTGTTTTCAGGCGGGCTGAACCTGAGCGCGCCTGCAAGCGTGGCGTTGACCGGCGGATTCATAAACCACGAAATGTCTTGTGTTGGCGGATCGCATTCCACCATGGCGGAGACCGGAGAACCTTCAGAATCCGTAACACAGACCTGTGCTGTCAGAATTTCACCCGGCTGCAGTGCAAATTCGGAGAAAGTGTTTGTGGAGGCGTCTCCGGGGCGATGCAAATTTACAAGGACGTTTGTGAACTGGATGGTCGGAGGGTTGATTACCTTGAGAGCGGCTGGCGCACTTGTGACTGAACCAATCCGATTGCTGACGACGACACGGTAGATACCCTCGTTTGTTTTGCTGACGCATGGGATTTGCAAGGTCCTATTTGTACCGCCACCTATTATCGAGTCTCCAAACCACCATTGATATTGGAGCGGGTCGGAACCCGATGCTGTCACAGAAAAGACAACGTCTGCGCCGGCGGGCACGACGAGGTCAGCAGGCTGCCTGAGAATGACAGGCGGTTCGACAACCGCTCCGATGATCGAGCCCGTGATTGTGACGCGATCGAAACGCCACGTGCCGGCGCTGCTGTAAGCCGAGTCCGGTTTTGCGGGTGCGTAAGCGTTGTTTTCATAGAAATCCGAAACAATCCGAAACACAAAGAATGGGTTGTTCGACAGGTCTGGATAGTTGCCGAGGTCGAAGGTCACTCCATTGGTCCAACCCTCGCCGGGCGCATCGAAGACGAACGCGTCGTAAAAAGTTTCGCCATCCGCGGACAACTGAAACACGGCACGGCGGCTGGCTGCACTACTGAATCGTTGGTCCCACCAAACAACGATGTTTTCGTATCCGGTGGTGTCCACAGCGAATTGAACACCTGCAGTTCGGGCGGATTTGCCCTGAGGAGGAAAACCGGCTATGCTCAAGGCGCGGTTGGATGAACTGCCTGAATCGCTCGGCGATCCGGCCGCAAATGTGCATGTGACATTTCCAAGCAACGTTGCGGTTCCCTGTCCGAACGAAGGCTCGATAGATTCGGTGTTGAAGTTCCATTGAGCGATTACGGTCTGACTCAGGACATTTGCTGTTCTCAGCGCCATTGCCATGATTATGCCAAGGACGGCTCTTCTCATGTTTACCTCCATTGATACGCAGGCGGGGCGGTGCCGCAGAATGACAAACCAGTCGTTGTTGGCGCGCGACCAAACATTCTGCGTTTGCTGCGTGTCGGCGCAACAAGGCTGACAAGGTGGTTTGTCTTGGATGCAGCCCACCTCCTGATTCCTTCAGCGTCGGGAAACCTATACATCAGGAGTGAGCGGATGTCAAATCGAGGGACGACTTTGCGGCCTGAGGCCGACCAGCCTGCTCATTTCGCAGAACCGGCACAGGACTTCACATCTTTGGAAATAGCAGCCAGCTCGTTTCTACCGAGATGCGCCAGCAACATCGGGAAATGAACTTGCGAGCCGTTCTGCGTGAGAAAACGAAATCCCTTTGACTGCGATCTGAATGCAGGGACCGCGGCTGCGCAAAACGTTTTCGTATTCCATTACCTTTACTGTCCGGTGCGGCAGTTTTGCAAGAGGACCTCGAGATAAGCGAGGTCTGTCGGCGTGGTTAGCTTGGGGTTGGGCCTTTTGCTTTCAACCAATCGCACCGCCTGCCCAATCAAAGCGCAAGCCGCAGTGTCGTCGGTAACTGTCAACCCTTGTTTGCGCACCTCGCCCAAAGCCCGCCGAATCACTTCGACTTGAAACGTCTGCGGGGTTTGGACGGTCCAAAACTTCGATCGGTCGAGGTGCTGGGCAATCCACACACCGTCTTCTGAGAGCTTCACTGTATCGACCATTTTCTGTGCTGCGACGGCAGCGCCACATGCACGCGCAGCTTCAACGGTCTCGCAAATCAACTCGACATCCACGGCAGCCCTGGCACCGTCGTGAATTGCGACGATTTCGCAGCTCGATTCAAGAGCCTCAATGCCATTCCAGACCGAGTCCTGTCGTTCGCGCCCTCCGACTACCATTCTGTAGGGTTTGCGGAAACCGAAACGCGTTGCCAGCTCGGCAAATCGGTGTTGTGCTCCCTCACGCACAACAAACACCATCGAATCAATGCAACCGGCGCGTTCGAATCGATCCCACGTGTGCGCGATCAACGGGCGCCCTGCCACCGGCAGGAACAGCTTGTCACCGCCCGGATTACCCATGCGTTTTCCGAGTCCGGCAGCGACTATGACGGCCTGTACCATGCGCAAGAGTTTGGATGAGCCGGTTTGTGCTGACAAGCGTTCCTGCGCATTGCCCTGAAATTTCACCGGCCTCACCCGAGATATTTCCGTACTTTCAATCCGGTGCGATTTCTGCGCCGCGCATTGGCTCAGCGCGGCGCAGCCGCAACCGAACGGTCGCGGTGGGAAAAACGCCTTCGTTCCAGTCTTCGCACTCTGTCGCGCCGCGCTGAGCAAGGTCTGTCTCTGATGCTTTGAGAACAACCGGACAAGGTCGCCATTTCGAGTTGATGGAAATGCGCGTTCAACCGCATGATTTGCTCAAATGAATGCCATTGGACGTCGTCGGTTTTTGCGTGATGGATTGGTCGTGTGCGGAGGCGCGTTGTGTGCCGGGCCACTTTCAGCGCGCTTGCTCGGTGCAAACGAGCGCGTCCTACTCGGTGTCATGGGAACAAACGGGCGCGGCACCGCCCTCGCCCGCAGTTTTGTGTCTTTGGGTGACGTGGAAATCGCTGCAGTGTGTGATGTTGACGACCGCGCCGCTGCGAAGGGTGTTCAGGCTGTCGCTTCAAAGCAATCGCGTTCGCCAAAGGTGTTCAAGGATTTCAGAAGAATGCTCGAAGAACGGGACATCGACGGTGTGGTGATTGCGACTCCTGATCACTGGCATGCGACTGCGACCGTTCTGGCCTGTGCGGCCGGGAAAGACGTCTATGTCGAGAAACCCGTTTCACACAACCCACGCGAGGGCGAGCTCATGATCGCAGCGGCTCGCAAATACTCCCGCATTGTTCAGGTGGGCACACAGCGACGGAGCATGCCACAGATCATCGAAGCAATGCGAAAGGTCAGAGAAGGCGCAATTGGGAAAGTGCATTTTGCTCGCGGCTGGTACACGAACAGGCGCGGTTCAATCGGTCGCGGGAAGGCTGTACCGGTGCCGGATTGGCTTGATTGGGTTTTGTGGCAGGGGCCTGCTCCGGAAAAGCCGTATCGGGACAACATCGTCCACTACAATTGGCATTGGTTCTGGCATTGGGGAACCGGTGAGCTTGGAAACAACGGTATTCACGGGCTGGACCTCTGCCGTTGGGCGCTTGATGTCGCTGTCCCAACAACGGTCGCCGCCGGCGGCAACCGTTATTATTTCGAAGATGACCAGGAAACACCCGACACCCAGGTTGTCTATTACGATTTCGGGCATTGCGCGATCGCATGGGAAAGCCGCAGTTGTCAGGGTCACGGTTACGAGGGCTCGATGTTCGGCGCAGCTTTTTACGGAGACGCCGGAACACTTGTCACAGACGGCACCGGATACACGGTTTACGACTCCTCCGACAAGAACGTCGAGCGCGTCACCGGCTCGGGCGGCGACGAACTCCACCTGAAAAACTTCGTTCAGTGCATCAAATCGCGCCAACGCCCGAATGCAGACATCGAGGAGGGACACCTGAGCACACTTCTTTGTCACCTTGGTAATATCTCATCGCGCGCGGGCAGAACGCTGCATCTTGACAGCAGAACCGGAAAAATCACCGGCGATCGCGCAGCCATGCAATTGTGGTCGCGCACGTACCGACGTGGTTGGGAACTGCGTGTGTGATCTGGAGGATTTCTCGCGTGACCGGGCAGATGGTCAATGGCATTTTCCGGGCATGACAACGTCTGAGGCTGTTGCGCTGTTGGAAAAGTATCGTGCGGGGGAAATCACCGCCGACGAGGTGTTGCGGGTGTTCCGTGTCGCGCCATACATCGATCTGGGGTTTGCGCGTGTTGATACGCATCGGGCATTGCGGAAAGGTTTTCCGGAAGTCGTGTTTGGCTCGGGGAAAACTCCGGGACAAGTTGTGGCAATCGCGCGCCGGATTTGGAAGAACAGCGGGCGAGTGCTGGTCACCCGGGTGACAGCTTCTCACGCGCGGGCAATGCGCAAGGCGTTCAAACGGGTCGTGCACCACGAAATTGCGCGGTGCATCGTGGTCGAAAGTGCGCCATTGCCGAAGTTGGAGGGGACAATCGCGGTTCTATGCGCGGGCACAAGCGATCTTCCCGTTGCCGAAGAGGCCGCCGTTACGGCGGAAGTGATGGGCAATCGGGTCGAGCGTGTTTACGACGTCGGTGTTGCCGGGCTCCACAGGCTCTTCGGCCACTTGGACGTCATCACCAAAGCCAATGTTGTCATCGCTGTGGCCGGCATGGAAGGCGCGCTGCCGAGTGTCGTCGCAGGACTTGTCTCACGACCGGTCATTGCCGTGCCGACAAGCGTCGGCTACGGTGCCAGTTTTGGGGGGATTGCCGCGCTCCTGACAATGCTGAACAGTTGCGCCAGCGGTGTCACAGTGGTGAACATTGACAACGGATTCGGTGCAGGGTACGCAGCCAGTCAGATCAACTCTCTTGCTGCAATGAAGAAATGAAAACGCTTTACCTTGATCTGTGCAGCGGAATCAGCGGCGACATGTTCCTTGGCGCGATGCTGGATTTGGGCGTGGAGGCGGCCGAACTCGAACGGCAACTGCGTGCGTTGCATGTCAGCGGCTGGCACCTGCACGTTACCCGGGGAAGCAAACAGGGGATCACCGGGTCAAAGCTCGAAGTACACATTGCCGAGCCTGCCGCCGCGAATCACGACCACCCGCACAAACAGCGCGCCGATGCTCACAGCAAAACTGGCCACCATCACGCCGCTGCTATCCAGCCTCATGATCATCCCCATCCGCCAACGGTTCATCCTCACCGCAATGCCCGGGAAATCCGCGAGCTCATATCATCCAGCCCATGTTCGGATTGGGTCAAACAACGAAGCATTGCGGTGTTTCGGCGACTTGCCGAAGCCGAGGGCAAAATACACGGCATGCAACCGGACGAAGTGCATTTCCACGAGGTCGGCGCGGTCGATTCAATAATCGACATCGTTGGCGCGTGCGTTGCCCTCGAGTTGCTGGAACATCCACGGGTGGTCGCTTCACATGCAACCGACGGTTCAGGCTGGGTCCAGTGCGCCCATGGCCGATACCCGGTGCCGGTGCCCGCCACAATCGAAATTCTGGCTTCTCGCGGCTTCCCACTTGCACAGTGCGACGAACCGCACGAGCTTGTCACACCCACAGGCGCCGCTTTACTGGCCGAGTTTGTCGAGTCGTTCGGACCCATCCCCCCAATGCGTATCCGGCGTGTCGGGTACGGCCTCGGTACGCGTGACCTTGCCACCAGACCAAATGTGTTGCGCGCCATTCTCGGCGAAATCGCGACCGGACAAAACCAGCCAGAGCACGACTGGGAAACGGACACCGTTGCCGTGCTCGAGTCCAACATCGACGATGCAACGCCCGAAATGCTCGCGTATTTCGCAGACCAGATGTTCGCCGCCGGCGCGCTCGATGTCTTCTTCACCCCAATTCAAATGAAAAAGGGCAGACCCGGTGTTCTTCTCGGACTGATTTGTCCCGCCAACGAGGCCGATGTTTTCGCTGAACGCATTTTGCGCGGAACCAGTGCGTTTGGCGTTCGGAAGACCTTGTGCGAACGACGCAAACTTCGCCGGGAGTTTCGCACTGTCTCGACCCCATACGGCGAGATCAAGGTCAAGATCGGCCTGCTGAACGGGCAGGTGATCCGCACCGCGCCCGAATACGAGTCGTGCCGGGAAGCCGCAGTGAGATGCGCAGTGCCCATATCAGAAGTGTACCTTGCGGCTTCGCACGCCGCTGCTTTCACGGAACCGCCCATCAGGTAGGGTCCGACGTCCCCCGCTACCTGCATGAGCGCAAATTCAACCCGGGGCCGTGATATGAACTTCTGTATTGGATAATCTGCGCGGAGGTCGCAAATCAGCGATCGCCTGGTTCCGGTGGAGGCACGCTCCGTTTCTACCCGCCATGGCACGGGCTTTCAGCCCTTATTCTGACTCGGTGACCACGCTTTACCCACGAAACGGTCACCCCCACATAACCTTGCACAATCCAAGGGCTGAAGTCCCGGCCTATCCGCTCAGCGCGGCGCGACACTGCGGTATTACTGCAACCAGCGCAATAGTCAGGCCCCGAGCGTTTGGCTGCGGCTGCGCCGCGCTGAGGGTTAAGATCTCAAAACGCCGATGAACGGGAGATTCCGATATTGCTCGTTGTAATCAAGCCCGTACCCCACAACAAAAACATTTGGGATAATGAATCCCACGTAATCAACCTTGACCGCGCGCTCACGCCGCGCGGGTTTGTCCAATAAAACACAAGTCCGCAGCGATCTCGGGCGAAGGCGCCGGAGCTGGTCCTGCACAGCCGCAAGCGTATTGCCCGTGTCCAGTATGTCGTCCACAAGGAGCACGTCGCGGTCTTTGATATCAATGCGCAACGTTTTGGTATGGATAAGCCGTCCACGTTTTGTGCCTTCGCGGTAGCTTGACACACCGACAAAATCCAGCCGAAGCGGCAGTTGCAGATGCCTCAAAAGGTCCGCAAGAAACATCACCGTCCCCGTAAGAACCGCGACAACAACAAGGTCTTTGCCGACATAATCGCGCGTTATTGCGCGGGCGAGTTCGGCGACGCGCCTGCGCAATTGTGTTTCTGTAATCAGCACTTCACGCAGAATGCATCGCCACTGCGGAGGGGCAATTCCGGGGCCGGTCACATGCTTTGGCCGCGCCAGCGGATTGGAAGAGCAAATCAGTGGCTGCCGGGGTTCGGGCCCGGTCGGATCGCCGATGTTCGTGACTGCGAATTGAGCTGCTGTTGGAGCCGCGGACCGGCTTGTCTTTGATTCTTTCTCAGATGTGCCGCGAGTCGTTTTCGTCTTTGACTGCATAACCTGTTTCCTGGCGCTGCAGGTTGACCTTGTTCTTTTCGACGTATGCCCTGAACACGTCATCAGCGCTCATACCGAGCACCTGCGCAAGACTGATCAGGAAATGGAACAAATCCACGACCTCGACCCGCGCGTTCTGCTCATCAAACTTCTGATATTTTGCCCACCACTTCCACGGGACGCTGTCGGTGAGCTCGGCGATTTCCTGGCTCATGGCCCGACAGTAGTTGAGAACCCATTTGATGCGTTCTTCCGTGGACATTTTCTCAGTGTGCACGCCGATGCGCTCGTTCAGCGCGCGTTGCATCCGAAAAAGCTCAGCCAACCGGTCCGTGTCTGTCATGCGTCGAGGATTCGGACGTATCCGCCACAAGGCAAGCCTGAAGTTGGGATTGCCTGGGGCAGTTCAAATACGTCATCTCCCGCGGACACCTCAGTTGAGAATCCGAGAGTTTGACTAAAGTCACAAGTGCAATAACCTATCCGCTCAAACGGCCAGCCTGTGAGCACGGTGTGGTTGTGCTCCTGTCCGGCCTTTGACACAGGACTTGTGAACATTAACAACATGGTTGTTCAAGGGACCCGGAAGGTCCGTTCGTTTTATTCCATGAAACATCTCATGTGCGCATCTGCTCTGGTTGTCACACTGGCGTCGGGGCAAGGGTTGGTTGCTGCCGACAATGTACCTTCATTGGCTCGATGGGACGGACCATTCGGAGGCGTGCCGCCATTCGACCAGGTTCGGGTCGATCAGTTCAAGCCGGCGTTTGATGTCGCCATCGAAGTTTACCGGGCTGAGATACGAGCCATTGCGGAAAACCCCGAATCACCCACATTCGAGAATACAATTGCCCAACTCGAACGCAGCGGGCGCATGCTCGATCGCGTCAAGGCCGTTTACGACGTTTGGAGCACGACAATGAGCACAGCCGAGTTTCGACAGATCGAGCAGGCAATGGAACCCAAACTCGCCGCGCTCCGCGACGAGGTGTTCCAAAACGAGAAACTGTTCCGGCGCATCGAAGCCGTTTACCAGTCGCCGGAAAAATCAAAACTCACGCCCGAACAACAGCGGCTGGTGTGGTTACACTACACCAACTTCATCCGTGCCGGTGCAAAACTCGATCCCCCCGGCAAAGCGCGCGTCGCCGAGATCAATCAGCGACTGGCCACGTTGTACACGACTTTCAGTCAAAATCTCCTTGCCGATGAAGAGGAATATGCAACGGTGATTTCCGACCCGAAAGACCTGGATGGATTGCCCGACTCTTTCCGAGCCGCTGCTGCTGCCGAAGCCGAGCGCCGCGGCCAAAAAGGCAAATGGGTGATCGCCAACACAAGGTCGAGCGTGGAACAGTTCCTCACTTATTCAACTCGGCGCGCGATCCGTGAACAGGTGTGGCGCCAGTTCGTCAGCCGTGGAGATCATCCCGGCCCGCGCGACAACAAACCCATAATCACTGAAATTCTAAAACTCAGAGCCGAGCGCGCCAAGTTGCTCGGTTACCCGACCCACGCACACTGGCGCCTTGAAGATCAAATGGCCAAAACACCCGAACGCGCCATGGAACTCATGCAGGCCGTTTGGAAGCCGGCGATCGCACGCGTCCGAGAAGAGGTGGCCGACATGCAGCGGATTGCTGATGCCGAGGGCGCAAACATCAAAATCGAGCCGTGGGATTACCGGTACTACGCCGAAAAGGTCCGGAAAGCCAAATACGACCTCGATGAAAACGAAATCAAGCCCTACCTGCAACTCGACAAACTCCGCGAAGCAATGTTCTGGGCAGCAGGCCAGATTTACGGATTCAAGTTCGCGCCCGTCAGAGACGTTCCAGTTTGCCACCCCGATGTAAATGTCTGGGAGGTCAAAGACGCCAACGACCGCCATGTCGCGTTGTTCTATTTCGACCCTTATGCGCGCCCCGGCAAGAAATCAGGCGCATGGATGAATGCCTACCGCAACCAGGAAAAGTTCGAGCGCGAAATCACCCCGCTCATTTCAAACAACTCGAACTTCATGAAAAGTCCGCCGGGCGAACCCGTATTGATTTCATGGGACGACGCGAAAACACTTTTCCACGAGTTCGGCCACGCGTTGCACGGGTTGAGCTCGGACGTGAATTATCCTTCGCTGTCGGGGACGAGCGTGCCGCGCGACTACGTTGAATTGCCATCGCAAATCAACGAACGCTGGTTATCCACGCCGGAAGTGCTGAACAGGTTCGCGCTGCATTACAAGACCGGCCAGCCAATGCCCGGGACATTGATCGAGCGCATCGACAAGGCCGCAAAGTTTAATCAGGGGTTTGCCACAACCGAATTTCTTGCCAGCGCCCTGATTGACATGAAAATCCATCTTGCCGGCGAGCAAACAATCGATCCCGCCACTTTCGAGCGCGATGAACTCGCAAAGCTCGGCATGCCTTCGGAGATCGTCATGCGCCACCGCCTCCCACACTTCGCTCACGTGTTCGCCGACGAAGGATACTCGGCCGGTTACTACAGTTATCTTTGGGCTGACACACTCACGGCGGATGCCGCTGAGGCTTTCAAGGAAGCCGGGGGCTTTTACGATAAAACTGTCGCAAAGAAGTTCAAACAGCATATCCTTTCGAAAGGCAACACAATTGACCCTGCCGAAGCGTACCGGGCGTTTCGCGGGCGTGACGCCGGCATTGCCGCTCTGATGCGGGATCGCGGATTTCCCGTTCCAGAGGGCGCAAACTGAGCAGTTGCCGTCGCGCAACACCGCGCAACTTGACGCTTGGGAGATTGTCCGTTACGTTGAGGCATTCTGAGAACGATTGGTCATGAATGATTTTTTGATTCCAATGGTGGTCGAGCAGACCGGCCGTGGCGAACGTGGCTACGACATTTATTCACGTCTGCTCGTTGATCGCATTGTTTTTCTGGGCACACCCGTCGATGACATGGTTTCGAACGTGATCATTGCCCAGTTGCTATTCCTTCAGATGAATGACCCGAAGAAGGACATTCACCTCTACATCAACTCACCCGGCGGCAGCGTGACGGCAGGACTCGCAATTTACGATACCATGCAGTTCCTGACCTGTGACGTGAACACTTATTGCATCGGCCAGGCTGCAAGCATGGGAGCTGTATTGCTGGCCGCAGGCACCAAAGGCAAACGGTTCGCCCTGCCAAATGCGCGAATCATGATCCACCAACCATGGGGCGGCGTCCAGGGCGCAGCAACCGACATCAGCATCCAGGCCAAGGAAATCCTTCGTTTGAAAGACCGGCTCAACGAAATCCTCGCTTTCCACTGCAATCAAAGCGTCGAAAACGTCGCGCGCGATACCGATCGCGACAGATTCATGTCAGCCGAAGAAGCCAAAGCTTACGGGATCGTGGACGAAGTGGTGAAATCGCGCAAAGAAATACCCGGCCAGGCCGCGGCCGCAGCAGCCACACAACTTGCAGCAGGTTGAACAACCCGGTGGCCCACAACCACCATTTACCAAATAAGTCAATGGCCAGATCCACTCATCTTACCCTGTGTAGTTTCTGCGGAAGATCACATTCGGAAGTCCGCACGCTGATTCAGGGCCCCGGCGTTTACATCTGCGACATTTGTGTCGAAACCTGCAAAAGCGTTCTGGACAAGGAGGAGAAAGCCCAGGCACGCAAAAACCTTCGACTCCGTGACGTTCCGCGTCCTTCAGAGATCAAACGGCTGCTGGACGAATACTGTATCGGCCAGGAGCACGCGAAAAAGACCCTTGCGGTCGCAGTCCACAACCACTACAAGCGAATACAGGCAAGCTCAAAACCCGAGGCTGACAAGGTGGCCGAGTCAGATGTCGAAATCGAAAAAAGCAATATTCTTCTGATAGGTCCCACAGGTTCGGGCAAAACACTGCTCGCACGCACGCTGGCGAAAGCATTGGAAGTTCCGTTCGCCATCGCCGATGCCACCACGCTCACCGAAGCAGGCTACGTGGGCGAAGACGTCGAAAACATCATTCTCAGATTGCTGCAGAACGCCGATTTCGACGTGCCACGCGCACAGCTCGGAATTGTCTATGTCGATGAGATCGACAAAATAGCGCGCAAGACCGAGAACGTGTCGATCACGCGCGACGTTTCCGGCGAGGGCGTTCAACAGGCGCTCCTGAAGATTCTTGAAGGCACCATATGCAATGTCCCCCCTCAGGGCGGACGAAAGCATCCCCAGCAGGAGTACATCCGGGTTGACACCACCAACATTCTCTTCATATGCGGGGGCGCTTTCGTCGGCCTTGACAAGATCATTCACAGGCGATTGGGCAACCGTGTTATGGGCTTCGGAGCGGTTGACCAGTGCGCACGCGCACACAGCTACTCCGAACGCGAGGTCTTGAAAATGGTCGAGCCCGAAGACCTTGTCAGCTACGGGTTCATCCCCGAGTTCGTGGGCCGATTGCCAATGGTGACGGTTCTCGATGAGCTCACCGAAGAGCAGTTGGTTAGAATCCTCACCGAGCCCAGAAACGCCCTCGTCAAGCAGTACAAGAAACTGTTTGCAATGGAAGGGGTCGAATTGACCATCGGCCCCGAAGCGCTGAGCGAACTTGCCGCCCAAGCCTGCAAGAAGGGAACTGGCGCCAGAGCATTGCGCGGTCTGCTCGAGCGGTTGATGTTGGACGTAATGTACGATATCCCGGGAGACGATTCCGTCACAGGCGTAACCATCAACAGGGCGGTCGTTCGGGGCGAATCCCCGCCGGTATTGAAACGCAAGGCTGATCAAGCAGCCGCATGAGGTCTGTATTGCTATGTTGAGAAATCGATCATTTTTGCGAAGATTTTCAGACTGCGAGTTCCCTAAGTTTGTCACCAGAGTGCGGCCTGTGGAGTATAATATTGGATGATCTGCGCTGAAACTGCAGATCATCAGATCCTTCGTGACCTTTGCCTTCGAATTGTTGGGCCGCTGATCCGGCTTTTGCATCTCTCCACCCGTTGGGCGACGAAGTCGCCCCTTTCAGCGCGGCGGGACGGAGTGCCAAGCCTGCAACGAACGCATTTATCTCGCCGCGGTCATTCGGTTGCGGCTGCGCCGCGCTGAGGAGGATCCGGCACATGACCGGCGGGGTGCCATTTGGACCGCAGGAGTTTGGTGAGGGGGGGGTGTTTGCGCTTCCGTCAGGGAAAATCTGCGTGGCGGTCACTTGGTTGCGGTTGCGCCGCGCTGAAAATGATGTCGAGAGGTGCACCCGGTGCCCACTGCACCGGCCCCGGCCAAAAATTTCCGCTTGCGGAAGGGTGACTTCGCGCTAAAATGCCCTTTCACTTGGGCTGAACGGGTCCACCGGGAACGGTGGACTTTTCGTTTCAGCACCGAACCGAATAGCAAACGTGAAGATTTTCAGCGGAAACTCGAATCGTCCATTGGCAGAGGCAATTTGCAGGGCCATCGGCACCGAGTTGGGCAGGTGCGCGGTATCGCAGTTCCCTGACGGTGAGACTTTCGTGAAGATCGAGGAAAACGTCCGTGGCGAAGACGTTTTCGTTGTTCAATCCTCGAGCCCGCCAAGCAACCAGCATTTGATGGAGCTGTTCATAATGATGGACGCTCTCAGACGAGCCAGCGCTTGGCGGATCACAGCCGTGATCCCATTCTATGGCTACGCGCGCCAGGACCGCAAAGACCAGCCAAGAGTGCCAATCACGGCAAAACTCGTCGCAAATCTCCTGGTTGCCGCAGGGGCCAATCGGATTCTTACCGTTGACCTGCACGCGCAGCAGATTCAGGGCTTTTTCGACATTCCAGTTGACCATTTGTACGCGGCCCCGGTGATGTACGAGTACATCCGCGAAAAAGACATTCCAGACCTCGTTGTTGTCAGCCCCGACATCGGGGGAATCAAAATGGCGCATGCCTATGCCCAGGTGCTGGGCACCTCGCTGGCAATCGTTGCCAAACGCCGCACCAGCCCGGTGGACGTCGAGTCAATGACCCTGATAGGCGAGGTGGCAGGAAAGAACGTTCTGATGGTGGACGATCTGACAGAGACGGCAGGAACGTTGACGGCAGCAGCCAGCATGCTCAGAGAACGCGGCGCCAAAAAGGTTTATGCCTGCGTCTCCCATACCATCCTCAGCGACCTTGGCGTCGAACGTCTCCGAAAATCTGTAATTGACGAATTGATCACAACTGATACAGTTTATCGCCCTGCCATTGATGGTGTGCGGATCGTTACCCGGTCAGTGGCAGGCTTGTTGGGCGAGGCGATCAAGCGAATCCACACAAATTCCTCGGTCACCTCGCTCTTTGAGTTCCGAGGCGCCAAAATCGGATGAACCGGCGTCGTAAGAACTCAGCTTGTGTTAAAAGACGAAGATGAAAGCAATACCTCTGACAGCGTTTCCGCGAGTTGTGAGCGGGCGAAACGGAGTCAAAACACTCCGCGCCAACAAGCGCGTGCCTGCTGTCATTTACGGCCGCTGTCGCTCCGAACCTCAGAACCTCGAACTGAAACAGAAGGAAATCGAGGATCTCATCGAGCATTCCGTGTCCGAGAACGTCCTCATCGACCTGAAGATCGAGGGTGACACCGTGCCCAACCGGCTGGCCCTGTTGCGCGAAGTGCAGCATCACCCGGTCACAGGCAGGGTTCTCCACGTGGATTTGCACGAAATCGGCGAACAGGAGCGCGTGACCGTCATGGTGCCGGTGGAAACAACCGGCGAGGCAGTCGGCGTGAAAACAGGCGGCGGTGTTCTTGAGCACGTTTTGTTCACACTCAAAGTCCGCGGCTTGGCAAAGGATATACCCGAGGTCATTACTGTCGATGTGTCTCACCTCGACATTGGCCAGGCGATACATATCGGCGACATCACACCTCCGCCAGGCGTCGAATTGGTCGGTGACAAACAGATCACTGTCATCGCCGTGTCAGCGCCTGTGTCCGAGGCCGAAGAAACGGCAGCCGCTGCCGAAGCCACAGCCGAACTCGCCGAACCCGAGGTTCTTCGCGAAAAGAAGGAAGAGGCACCTTCCGAAGGAGAAGCACCGGCCGAAAAGGGTTCCGCGAAGACAGCAGCAAAGGGTGGCGAGAAAGCTCCGGAAAAGGCCCCGGCAAAAGGCGCCGAGAAATCTGGAGAGAAAGCAGAAGAGAAAAAGCCCGAAAAGGCCAAAAAATCGGAAAAGGCCAAGTAAATCTCTTTTGGGCGTCGGACCTGAGTTTGACGTCAAGTGTGCGCCCGATGCATGGAAGGCTGCTATCTCATCGCCGGTCTGGGCAATCCGGGCGCTGCATACACGCGAACCCGGCACAATGCCGGTTTCATGGTCGTCGAAGAATTGGCGCAAAGATGGGGTGCAAGTTGGCGGATGGAAGAGCGGTTCAACGCGCGCATTTGTTTGGCCGCGCCCGACGGACTGCGGTGCCTGCTTTGCCAACCTTACACCTTCATGAACAGAAGTGGTGAGGCAGTGTCTGCCGTGGTCCGATACTACCAAATCGGTCTGGACAGATTGTTGGTGGTTGTGGATGATGCCGACCTGCCACTTGGGGAACTGAGAATTCGTCCCAAAGGTGGCACCGGCGGCCATCACGGCCTCGAGTCGGTTGTGCAGCATCTCGGGACTCATGATTACGCGCGCCTGCGGATGGGAATCGGCAGACGTCCCGAAACCGGGCGTGATATTACCAATCATGTGCTCGGCGCAATCAGCCCGGAAGAAACGCCGGTGTTCCATGGCATGGTGCAACGGGCTGCAGATGCCGCAACCTGCTGGCTCAAAGATGGTATCAGAACGGCAATGAACAGATTCAACGGACCGGGCGCAGGATCGGTCCCTGAAAAAAGGAATACAGAGTGAAAAGGTACGAAGGACTGTTTATTTTGAAAACCTCTGCCAAAGAGGAAACGATCAAAGATATTATCGACAATGTTTCGGCTGAAATCGCCGCGCAGGGCGGCAAGGTCGAAACAGTGCAGAAAATGGACAAGCGACCGTTTGCCCGAGTGGCAAACCGGAGATACAGCTCCGGTTATTACGTCAACATCATCTTTAACGCGCCACCGGAAGCAATCGCCACACTCCGCTCGCGATTCGCGCTGAACGATGACGTTTTCCGCGTGATTTTCACTGTCGCGCCGCCTCCACAGCAGGCCAAAGCTGCTTGATCAACCAACAACTCAACTCCATCTCACGCGTATGGCCGCCAGCTTCAACAAGGTTATCTTGGTGGGCAATCTGACCCGCGACCCTGAAGTGCGTTACACCCCAAAAGGTGTCGCTATCGCCAGGGTCGGTCTCGCCGTCAATCGTGTATGGCGAACAGAAACTGGCGAACAGCGTGAAGAAACAACGTTTGTCGATATAGACGTCTTTGGCCGCACCGCTGAGATAGTCGGCCAATACCTGCGCAAGGGAAGTCCCGCGCTGTTCGAGGGACGGCTCCGGCTGGATACATGGGAAGACAAACAAAGCGGGCAAAAGAGAAGCAAACTTACCGTTGTTGCCGAGACCGTGCAGTTGCTCGGCTCTCGCCAGCAGGGCGAGGCCTCGCCCGCGTCCCAGCCCCAGCAGGCAACCGCGCAACCGCCTCCCCCGGAACCAACCAGCGCTACACCACCAATCAACAATTCCGAACCATTGCCACCGGAAGACGACGACGTGCCGTTCTGAAGTTTTCGAGAAACAATCCACTACCTGGAAAATTTATGGCCAAAACCGAAGTAATTCTTACTCATAACATCATAGGCTTGGGCGCCGAATCCGACCAGGTCAAGGTCGCTGCAGGCTATGCCCGGAACTACCTCATCCCTCGCGGCCTCGCGATTCCCCTAACCGCAGCAAACAAGAAACGCCTCGAGGCACTCAAAAAACGCCGCGCCGAACGCGAAGCCCAGGAACTCAATACAATGGCCGAGCTGGCACAGTCTGTTTCCAAGTTGCTGCTCAAGATCACTGTCAAGACCGGTGCCGATGGCAAAATGTTCGGTGCCATCACCGCCGGCACAATCGCAGACGAACTCAAGCATCAATACGACGTCACACTCGACAAAAAGAAGATTCACCTCGAAAGCCCAATCCGCACTCTCGGCGAGCACGAGGTCGAACTTCGACTTCATCCCGACGTCACGTCCAAACTCAAAGTGCTCGTCGAAAGCAGCACGCCGCTTGAATTGCCTGTGGCCGCTCAGCCTGCTCCCGCGAAAGAAGCTCAGCAGCAGGAAACCGCTGCAAAACCAGCAAAGCAAGCTCGGGAAAAGAAGGAGAAAACTCGAACTGCTGGCAAGGGTCAGCCTGCCAAAGAACCCAGGCAGCGACCGGCCAAAGAGCCCAAAGCTAGAGCGCCAAAAGAGTCCAAGCCGGAAGAAACCAAGACGGCCAGGAAAAAAGCCGAGCCAAAGAGCCCAGAGGCACCCGCAGAGCCTGGTCAACAGTGACCTTGCCCGCGGGTTCGACCGGGCGTTTGTCCCGGAAGTCTCAGCGTAATCAAGGTCTGAGTGTGTCGGGCAGTGTGCCTGTTGGATTCCCTGATCATCCGAGTTTCTCCGGGATTTCTTTCATCGGCCCCATCCAACGCAACTCGCGTTCGATGTCGTCGTGCATCCGGTACTTTTTTGCCACCTCGGAGATTTTTGCGCCGCGGACATCTATATTGGCGAGCTCTGCATTGCCAAGTCCGGCTCTTGCGCAAAAGGCAAGGTACCCAACCCACTGCGGATCAATTCCCATGGCTTCGAGGGCGACACGATCTGCTGCAACGTAGTCTGTGGAAGCAATGGCAATTCGTGATGGGACCGCACTGCCGCTGCCGGGGCCGTTGCCTTCCATGCCTTCCCAGCCATCAAGCACTGCCAGGCCCCAGTAAGGTTGAAGCCGCTGGGCGGTCAGCGCAATGTCAACGTGAGTTTGTCGTACCCCCCCATGGTAAAGGCGCTTGTCGTTCCATCTTGGGCTTTCTTTCTGTGCGCTGTGCAGAGGCGCGCCGAGAGCCATGTTCTTGATTGAGAGCGTGGCGACAACCGTATTGTGCGTTTTGAGTATGGCCGAGGAGATGACATAGGCGTCAGGGTCAAGCAGCCGAGCCGCAAGACGGACGTGCACCATGTGAAGATCGCCGTTTAAGATCGTGTGGGTCTTGTATTGTCCTTCTTCGTTCAAGTCCACCAATTGTACCTTCAGAGGCTTGTGTTCCTCGGCAAGCACCGCATACCCGAAATGATCAAATCCTTCCGTGGTGAACCCGGCTGAGGATTCGGCTATGATGACCGGTCCTTTGAATCTGGGAGCAAGAAAATCAAGGATGCCATGCAGTGCATCGACGTGCGTTGACGCCAATTGATTCGAAGTGCTCACAATGTTTGGCTTGATAACAACGTGTTTCTTTGTCGCGAGCACTGGCATGATCTGGTCTTCGATTGCCACCAGAGCTTCACTGATGCTCTGTCGTCTGCTTGTGCCTTTTATCACTGAAACCGCCGAACGGCGAAGCTCGGCGGCAGACCGCTGCCCAGAGTCAGTCTTCACTTGTTCGTCTTGAGACCGCAACAGGGTTGTGGACCCGGCAAAGGCCGCCGCCGTCCACAGAAATCCGCGACGAGAAACTTTCGGGTTTCGAGTATTCATACGAATGTAATCAGAAGAATGTTGCTGGTTGCCTGCCACAAATGCGCCTGTTTGTTCATCATGCGACTTGCCCGGTGCGCCAACCGACGCGCCTTTGTCTATCAAACCAGGGTGCTCCTTGCAACATTTAGGCTACATATTTCCCAGCCCAGCGGAGCCGGAACCAAAGTTGCCTGACGCTCAAAGGCGCGGTGCCTACGCCAAGTTGATCAGAAATCTCTGCGCCGCCGGGCTGGATAATTACAGTGAGAAATCGAACATATTTGCGAAGATTTTCAGACTGCCAGTTTGCTCAATTTGTCAGTATCTGCTTCTCTGGCAGCGGGCAGTGTGGTCACAACAGTGCGGCCTTTGCTGCACAATATTCGATAATCTGCTCGGAAATCGCAGGTCAGCGCGTGGTTCGAGCATTTTGCTTTCGAACTGTTCGTCCGCCGATCCGACTCGCAACTCCTCCCGTGGGCGACGAAGTCGCCCTTTTCAGCGCGGCGCGACACAGCGGCATTCCTGAAACCAAGGCAACGGTTACGCCTCGAGCGTTTGGTTGCGGCTGCGCCGCGCTGAGAAATATCTGCTGCGACTTCGTCGGCCACGGGGGACAGTCGGGTTCGCATGGAGCGGTGAATCCTTGCAAAAGAACACAATCGAACAATCACGGGGTCTGCGATCGACGGTCAAATCAAGTGACGCCGTGGCGCGAAACCCACGAAAGGATTGCCGTAATGGGCCGGGCCTTCAGCCCTTGGATTGAGTAAGGTGACGTGGGGGTTACCGTTCTCGTGGGGCGTTGGCCCACGCTGGTATGGTTCGCGCCGTTGGTCCTGCGGCTTCAGCCCACGCTGGTATGGGGCGCGCCTTTGGCGCTTGGGTCACTGAGAGGACCACAGTTGAAATTGCAAAGCAAGGCGCCGTTAAATTTCTGATCGCATGCATGGGGCCCGTTGCGTCGGATGCGGCAACTGTGGTGCTGGCGTAAGGGGAGGGCCAAAGGCCCGCTCCATACCAGCCTGGGGCAACGCCCCAGGTAAAGCGTGGTCACCGAATCAGAACAAGGGCTGAAAGCCCGTGCCATGGTGCTTGAAACCGGAGCATGACGCCACAGCAACAAAACGATCCGTGATCTGCGATTTCCGCAGACATGGTCCAGTATTTATACTCCAAAGGCCGCCCTGTTCTGACCGCACTGCTCGATCCCAGAGAAAGATACTGACAAATTGAGCAAACTCGCAGCCTGAAAATCTTCGCAAAAATGATCGATTTCTCAATATAGTTATCCAGCCCGGCGCAGCCGGAACCAAAGTTGTCCGGCGCCCAAACACGCGGTGCCTGCCCCCTTCACCGGAAAGCTCTGCGCCACCGGGCTGGGAAATATCTGCTGCGACTTTGTCCCCTGCCCCCGGCTCACGCCTCCTCAAAAAAATACAGGCACTGCAGATACCGACTCCACAGTACCGTCATGAAAAGCCCAGTGATACGTATCACCGTAACTCCGTGTCTGTCCCCATATCCCGCCCACCATGCGCCCTTTCGGTCACCCCGTTAAAAGTTGAGAGTTGAACGTTTCACGTTGAACGTTCCTGATCGGTATATCGGACATCGTGCCTGTCCCCATATCTGGGCGCCGCAGCCGGCTTGGACCGCCCGACCGGCGCTGGGTCAGGTCCGCCGGACCAGAATCCCGGTTGCCTCAGCTCCGTGTCTGTCCCCGTATCGCGTCATGAAAAGCCCAGTGAGGGGGGCGTGCCCAAGAGGCACAAAACTCTCAATCGGAACTCTGTGGGTAACCAATCCCACCCGGCAAAGGTTAACCACCAGCCGGAAGCGAGTTTTGCGTAGTCGTCAGTAATTGCGGCACGAAGCGTAAACAGCCAGTGTCAAAGCCGTGTGATTGAGCCTCGAAATAAAGATGTTGCTGGAGCCTTCGTTGTTATGGGAGCGGGGGCAGTATCGAAATCCCGATATGGTGAGGGATGCAGGTCCGACCGGGGTCAGAGAACATGGCATAGACACAAGAGGGTTCCCTGGGAACATGAGAGACCCGTCGAGGTCCTGAGACAAAGACCGGAGTGGTCGCCACCGGTTATCAACGACCAGGCCACTGAGCCAACCAACTCCCTGGCGAGGTGGAGCGAACAGAGGGAGTCACTCAGGTATTGGTGCTCAACCGACAAAGGGAGAGCGCCGAGAAGCCCGACGGGAGTCTTAGTCTGCTCATAGTACTGGATGAAAGCCGGCGAACTGTGCCGCTTGGAGCCGGGGAGTAGGGAAGGGGCAGACACGGTTACG
>Ga0315298_1003127_pt1 | contig 26787 bp, 27 predicted proteins | sample WHS_1_MG_FD_203077 | JGI IMG/M metagenome (GOLD analysis project Ga0315298, IMG submission 203077) | Extremophilic microbial mat communities from Washburn Hot Springs, YNP, Wyoming, USA - WHS_1_MG | ecosystem: Environmental > Aquatic > Thermal springs > Hot (42-90C) | place: USA: Wyoming... | reverse complement strand
CGTAACGCTTTATCGCATCCCAAGTCTCATCAAGTCTCTGCCACTCCAAAAAATGCGGCTCCAAACCATAACGCAATGGCGCCAAAGCAACTCCAGGGTCTATCAAAATCCTAGCGTCCTCTGTTTCGATGAAAGTTGCCATTGAACGAACACCGAAACTGTCAAAAGCTAAGGGAATTATACACTCAATCACTGGTTGTTTCCCTCTGTAAAGAAAGTTTCAAGCTTTTTTGTTTCGGTCCTCTTCAAGGTTTCTGCACATTTTTTTGGGTTTACCACTTTAAACTCCAAGCCAAGGCTTGTCAATAGCCTTTTAGCGTCTTTGGCTATGTTTGGCGCCGCTAGGATTCCTCGCACCTCGCGGTCTGCCTTGCTTTTAATTGCTTCTATGTATTTTGCAAGTTGGAGTGCTGCTTCCTTGCCTGCTGTTTTGCGTTTAACTTCCACGACAACAAGCTTTCCATCTTTGTCCACGCCGTAAACGTCCACGAAGCCCGGCTCAACCTTCTTCTCATAGCTTATTGGCTTAAACCCTTCCTCCAAAATTGAAGGTTTAAGGAGAATTGCCCTGTGCATGTCTTCCTCGCTTGCGTAAAGCGAGAACTCTCCGGAATCCGCGAGGTTGAAGGCAGAAGCCATAAGTATCTTGTCAAAGAAAACTTTGACAGACTCGCTGGGTTTTTGTCTGACGGCGTGAATTTCTAGAACTTTGTCTTTCACTTGGATGTGGAAAATGCAGCCCGGGGGTTGCCAGTTTATGGGTTCGTAGCCTACTGAACGGTGGATAAGAAGGGAACCATCCTCCTTAACTATTAGTATGCGCTCGCCCGGTTCAAGCTTTGATTTTGCCCTTCCAGCGTAGTGAACCCAGCAGTTACCGACAATGAGCAGCGTTTTACGGTGGAAAATCGCCTCTCTGGCAATGTTTTCCGCCTCAGACATGTCTGGTTCAACCGAAACAGTCATAGACTTGGGGCTTGACACTTTCTCCGCCAATATTTTTAGAAGACCGATTGTGTACATAAGATTTCTGAAGGATGCCAAGATGGGCGAATGGGAAAGGAAACGCGAAGTCATGGAGCGTTATGACTTAACTGCGCATATGTATGATATGCGGTATGCTGAGGAGCAAGAGGCAAAATTTGAGGCTGCACTAAAAAGCCTGAAAATAGGCAGTTGCTGCAAGGTTCTGGATGCGGGGTGCGGGACAGGGCTGCTATTTAGGCATGTTGCATCAAAAGCGGAAATGGTTGTAGGGTTAGAAATTTCTAGGGAGACGCTATTAAAGGCGAAGGAGCGTGCTGAAGAATTTCAGAATATTCACTTGGTTATGGCTGATGCAGATTTCATGCCCTTCAGAGACAGCGCTTTCAGCATGGTCTTTGCTTTCACGTTAATCCAAAATATGCCAGACCCCGCAAAAACCCTAGAGGAAATTAAAAGGGTCGCAGAGGACAGCGCCCAAATAGTTGTTACAGGCTTAAAGAAAATCTTTAGTTTGCAAGCGTTTGAAAATTTGCTGCGAAATGCTGGTTTAGGAATCGTTTCTTTGGAGAAAGAAGAGTTGAAGTGTTATGTGGCTACGTGCTCAAAGTTTTCTAGCGAGGTTGTCGCGTGAAATTTTCACGGAATTTTATATATAGTATATACATCTTATGTTAACACACAACTACGCTGGATTCACGAAAACATCCGAGGATGTAGGTAAAAAAACTTATATCATATGTGTTCTTTCTCAAAGTATTCTAACTGCAGCATCTGAGGAAATGGATAAAATAATGGGTAGTCGCCCTCAGCGTATAGACTTAATCCGCGTTTCATCTACGGTTTATTTATTTAAGAAAATGTTTTTGGTGGTTTACTTATGCCTCTGAAAACGTTGAAAAGGGATACGGCTGAATCCTTAACATTAGAGTGGATTTTACACGTAAAAAATTACAAGCTAACTCTTGATAAAAAACTTTGCGTTGGCTGTCAAGTCTGCGCTTTAGCGTGTCCCAAAGAAGCTATTAAGCTTGAAAAACAGCTCAAAGTCCAAGGGGAAAAAGCTCGAAAAGCCAAAGTTGACATTGACTTGGCGAAATGCAATTTCTGTGGAATATGTGACATCCTGTGTCCTTATGGAGCGGTGAGGGTGACTTTAAACGGCGAACACATTTTGTCCGTTGTTGAAAAGGAAAGCTTCCCCCAGTTAATTCGCGAAATTCAAGTGGACTCCAGCAAGTGCCCGTCTGACTGCGTTGAATGCGAAGAGGCTTGTCCCCTAGACTTGATTAAAATAACAAGGTTTACGCGTGATGGAAAACTTGTTGAAAACCTTGGCTCCCTAACTAAAAGGGAGAAGGCAAGGCTTCAGGTTAAAGTTGATGTTGCGCTGGAACGTTGCCCATGCTGCAGAATATGTGAGTTCAAATGTCCAAAAGGGCTTATGCATGTGCGAAAGTTCTTCTTCGGAAAAATACTGATCAACACGGAAAAATGCCCTGAAGGCTGCACAGACTGTCTAGATGTTTGCCCAATAACTGGCGCCTTATACCTTTCTGACGAGGATAAAAAGGTTCATGTCAACGAACTGTTTTGCGTTTACTGTGGAGCTTGTAAAGTTGTCTGTCCAGTTGAGGAGGCGTTAGAGCTTAAGAGAACAAGAATAAGGCATACGCCTGTCCGCTCTGGCGCATGGAACAAAGCCCTAGAACGATTAGCTTCGCCTATGGAAATTTCTAAGGAGTTGAAGGCTAAAGGCTCTCGGAAAACGATGGAAACCGTTGAAAAAAGGCTGAAATGGAGGTCCGCGTACGTATGACCCAAAAACAAAGCGAAAACCAAGAACTGCGAATAGGAGTTTTCATTTGTCACTGCGGCTTAAACATAGCTGGCGTCTTGGACATAAAAGAGCTTGTCGAATATGCGAAAACTTTGCCAAATGTTGTTTATGTTAAAGACAACCGCTATACATGTGCAGACCCGGGGCAAGAGGAGATTAGAAAAGGGATAAGGGAGCATAAGCTGAACCGCGTGGTTGTTGCAGCATGTTCTCCGCGCATGCATGAACCCACATTTAGGCGGACGGTTTCCGATGTTGGTTTGAACCCGTTTCTTTTTGAAATGGCGAATATTCGCGAGTTTTCTTCATGGTGTCACCCAAGCACTCCGAAGGAGGCGACGGAAAAAGCCAAAGATTTGATTAGGATGGCTGTTGCAAAGGCGAGATTGCTAATGCCCCTCCAAACAATAGAAGTTCCAGTAATCAACAAGGCGCTTGTCATAGGCGGCGGAATCGCTGGAATGAATGCGGCTCTTGACTTGGCTGAGATGGGTTTCAAAGTTTATCTGCTGGAAAAAAGCGAAAGCATAGGCGGACACATGGCGCAGCTTGACAAAACTTTCCCAACCCTTGACTGCTCCATATGCATCGAAGGTCCAAAAATGGTTGATGTTGGGCGTCATCCAAACATTGAAATAATATCGTACGCTGACCTGCTAAGTGTCAGCGGATTTATAGGCAACTTCAAGGTTAAAATCCGGAAAAACCCGCGTTATGTTATTGCGGAAAACTGCACGGGCTGCGGCGAATGCAAAGACGCTTGCCCAATCGAGTATCCAAACGAGTGGGACATGAGCCTAGGTGTTAGAAAAGCGATATCTGTTCCCTTCGACCAAGCTGTGCCGCTTGTCTACACAATAAATCGGGATTACTGCATCGAATGTTACAAATGCGTAGACGCCTGCGGAGCGCGACAAGCCATAAACTTTGAACAGCAACCCGAGGAAATCGAACTTGAAGTCGGCGCGATAATCGTTGCAACAGGCTATGATATTTATCTGCCCTATGACAATCCGCTTTATGGTTATGGCAAATACTCAAACGTCATAACATCCCTAGAATTTGAAAGGCTCATACTTGCAGCGGGTCCAACAGGAGGCAAAGTCGTACGGGCTTCTGACGGGCAGAAACCACATAGTGTAGCCTTCATACAATGTGTTGGCTCGCGGGACACGAACAAATATCCATACTGCTCCAACTTCTGTTGCATGTACACTCTGAAGCACGCTGTTCAACTTAAGGAGAAGTACAAGGAAGACGTAGAAGTTTACGTCTTCTACATGGATATGAGAACAAACTTCAAGGGCTTCGAAGAGTTTTACCACAGAGCAAGGGAACTCGGCGTCAACTTCATCCGCGGAAGGGTAAGCCGCGTTTTGGAAGTTCCAGAAACAAAGAACTTGATTGTGCACGCTGAGGATATGACGCTGGGTCAGCCGATGGAAGTGGAAGCTGAAATGGTTGTCCTTGCAACGGCAGCCATACCGAAGAAAGGCTCGGAGGAAATAGCGCGAATCCTCAACTTAACACGGGGGGCAGACGGCTTCTTCATGGAAAGCCACCCGAAGCTCAAGCCCCTGGATGCGCCAACCGACGGAGTATTCCTGGCTGGCTCATGCCAAGCGCCGAAAGACATACCCTACAGTGTTTCACAGGGCAGCGGTGCAGCGGCAAGAGCCGCAACAGTGCTTTCAAAGCCTAAATGGAAAATTGAGCCCATAGTCGCGTTTGTAGACTCAAGCAAATGCAGAAACGTTACAGTAAAATGTGGAATATGCGCTGAACGCTGTCCATACGGAGCAATAAGAGCCGAAGAAAAGAAGCCAGCAGAGGTTGTAACTGCCATGTGCCACGGTTGCGGAACATGCGTGGCTGAGTGTCCAGCAGACGCCATAACACAGATGCACTTTACAGATGCGCAAATTATGGCGCAGATAAGAGCTGCTCTAGAAAAAGACCCAGAAGACAAAATCTTGGCTTTTCTATGCAACTGGTGCAGCTATGCGGGCGCGGACTTGGCTGGAACAAGCAGGTTTGAGTATCCGCCTACCATAAGGCCTATACGCGTGATGTGTTCTGGAAGGGTTGACCGCGACTTCGTATTAGAAGCCTTTAGGCTTGGCGCTGGGATGGTTTTGGTTGGCGCTTGCCATTTACCTTACGACTGCCATTATATAAGCGGGAACTGGAAGATGAAAGCTCGAATGGATGCTTTGGCGCCTATGCTGCACAAGCTTGGTTTAAGCCCCGAAAGGTTCAGAGTGGAATATGTTTCTGCTGCTGAAGGCGTTAAGTTTGCTGAAGTGGTGAGGGAGATGACTGAGCAGATGCGCGCCCTAGGCAAGGATAGGATTAAGGCTGAAAATGAAAAGTTGCGCCCAGTGCTTGAAAACATGCTGAAAAAGAAAGCGAAGTGATTCCTTAAGGATTGTTTTTCTTTGGAAATTTCTGCTTGACAAAATAGTAGGCGGCTCCTATTGCTAGGCAGGTGATTCCCGTTATCCAAGACTGCAACGAAGCGAAAAAAGCGAATATTAAAAGAGCTAAGCATGTGCATGCTCCAAGAACTGGAATTATGCGCGGATAAGCCCTCTCCTGTGTCTTTACTCTGAAAGCGCAAACATTAGCTAAAGTATAATAGAAGAGCAGCGCGAAGGTGCTTATGGCTACAACCTTATCCAAATCTACGAGTAGAACAAGTAAAACCATCAGTGAACCAATAACCCATATCGAATAGTGGGGTGTGTTAAATTTCGGGTGTAGCCTACATAAAGCCTCTGGAAGGTCTCTCCTCCTAGCCATAGCATAAGCCATGCGGGAAACGCCCAAAATGGCTGAGAGCAGAACGCTGGCTGTTGCAAGCAATCCACCAGCAGAGACAAAAAAACGTGCAAACATGTTGTTTGTTACGCTGATGGCATCCGTCAAAGGCGAGCTTGACCTTGCAAGTTCATCGGCTCCAACAAGCCCAACAGCGACAAAACCCACTAAAACATAAACTATGGTGGACGTCGCCAACGACAGCAATATCGCCTTTGGAACGTTACGTTTTGCGTCTTTAACCTCCTCTGCTATGACTGCTACTCTTGCGAAGCCTCCGTAGGCGAAGAAAATGTAGAAGGCACCATAAAAAACGCCCAACTGGCAAGGTGCGAAAGGAGCGAGATTTGTTGCGGTAAAGTGTAGCGAGCCGTATATGACAAAAAAAGCCAGTATCAGCAATTTTGCTGCAACAAGGATGTTGTTGAGTAAAGCTGTCTGGCGAACACCTAAAAAGTTTAGGGTTGTAAATGAGATGCATAGGATTGCAGCAACCCAGTTAACTGGCAGAGCAGGAAACAAAGCCGCTAGATAACTGGCAAAGCCAAGCGAAACCGCCGCGCCAGCGAAAGTGTTGGACACAATCCACATCCAACCTGTTAGAAAACCAGCGAACGGCGACATCAGCTGGTAAGTGTATTCGTAAATGCTTCCTTCTCGGGGTTGCCAAGCCGTTAGTTCAGCAAAGCTTAGCGCCGTGAGCACCGCGATAACGGCGGCTAAAAGCATAGAAACTACAAGCGCTGAACCTGCTTCTCTTGCCGAGATACCTACCACTATGAAAATGCCCGCACCTATTATTGCGCCAACACTTATGGCTGTAGCGTCCAACAAACCCAAAGTAGGCTTGAACTCAAGCTGCTGAGAATCCTCTTTTTTCATTAACGCACCATTTTCCGAAAAACCTTCTTGAATAAAACAGCTATTAAGACTTTTTATAGCCTTTCAGTTAGAACCCTCAGACACTCTATTTTGCGGACAAGAAAATACTTTACCAAACGCCAAGGAGTAAGAAAGCTTTAAGCCGACATCTTCGCCATGTGCAATCGAAATTTTCTCTTTAAATCCTCCTTCGGTAAGTACGTTGTTAAACTCTTCTATTAAGGGCTCTTTTCTGCTGCAGAAAACGAGTTCGCCATGCTCGTTTATCCATATAGTTAAGCCTCTTGTCTTACCCCTATGAACAAGGTGTAGGAAAGCTTTCTCCTCTCCGATTTGTAACAATGCAATTGCGTTTGAACCCTGCAGTGCGCAGAGGAGCGCGTACAAAGCCTCTTCAGCGCCTTTTTTCTCCGTCAACAGTTCCTCGAATAGATGGGGAACAACTTCCGAATCGATTAATTCAACTCTTTCAGATTCAAAAAAATGTGCTCTGCCCAGTTTTTCCCTAATTTCCTTATAATTCGTTATGTTTCCATTGTGAATCGATACAATAGTTAAGTCTCCATAACACTTTGCAATGTATGGCTGCGCCGTCTCTCTAAACTTTGCAGTTTTCATGAAATGCGGACTGGGCATCCTAACATGTCCAAACAGAACCGCCGCCTCGTCAACGCCAAAAATTTTAGACAAGTGATTTGATGGAGAACCAGAAACTTTTCCAACTTTCTCAAAGATAACGCTTCCATCACCCCTAAGAACAGCTACTCCAGCGCCAAAGCCTCCAACAGGCTTTGGCTCGTGTGGATACTGGTGGGCTTCCAACTTTTCTAGAATTTTAAAAACCTTGCTCATAGGTATAGGCTTTCTTAGCGCAAAGCCGAAGATGCCGCACATAGCTTGCACCCTAGACTGGAAATAGCTATTACAATTTCGTATAAAGCCTTCCAGTAAAATGTAAATAAGTTTGAACTAGCAATATGAAATTGGACGATGAGGTAATCGAGGTACACTGACGCCCAAGCGGGTGATTGCTTTTTCCGCTCCCGAGTCCAAAAATAGGCGCTTAAGTTAGGATTTTGTGTTGCGGGTAAAGAAGAAGGGAAGTTGTAATGGTTTCTTTAGTGTTCCGTTGATCCTGTTATGTAAGCCCAAACGCTTACCAGAAGCACTGTTAAGCAGGCGCCTGCAAAACCTGACACTAGAAATCTTATTTGAACAAGTTCCGGCAATATCACTAGAAGCGCTGGAATCACGTAGTCTGCCGTTAATTGGGCTATTATTCCCGCTATGAATCCTAAGAGGGCTACTAACCCAAACACTTTTAACCTTTCACCCATATGCTTCACCTTTTGCTTAGCATTTGACTATAAGCCTCCTTTTTAGTCTAACTTACACATTTTTGTCTATTACTCCAGAATCGGCAACATTACCTTTTAATTTTCCACTTAAAGCTCAAAACAGCTTTAAATTAGACATATAGCTCTGCTTATAGCCTCTAGTATAGCTCTGCATATTAACAATGCATAAGATTGTTTTCCGCATCCTCTTTTTCCGGAGGTATTACCTTGACAGAAAGGTTTAATAAAAAATGGGAAAGTAGACGCGACGAGCAACCATTCACGGAACGCATAAAGGAGGCCGTCAGGCCGCCAGGGCCCTTGAAGCCGCGTTTGGACTTCGCCATCAGACGCATTGAACTACAAATCCAAAAACTAGATCAGGCAACGGAAAGGTTCAGCCAAAGAGACAAAGCAATTTTTGCAAGGATTGTCGACGCATACACTAAGCATGACACAGCCCGCGCAAACGTTTTCGCAAACGAATTGGCAGAAATTCGAAAAATGGAGAGACTTATAATAAACGCGAGACTTGCACTTGAACAGATCGTATTAAGGTTACGAACAGTATCGGAACTTGGAGATGTTGTTTCCACGCTTGGTCCAGCAGTGGGCGTTTTAAGAACAGTCAGAGCCGGGCTTGTAAGCGTTTTTCCAGAGGCAGAAAACGAACTTGGCGAAATAGGCAACATATTAAGCGGTATAATGATTGAAGCTGGACAAAGCTCAGGAATGACAATAAACTTTGACACGGTGAACGAGGACGCACAGAAAATTCTCACAGAAGCAGCCACAGTCGCAGAGCAAAGAATCAAAGAAAAGTTCCCAGAACTGCCAGCAGGCATACCGGGAATCCCAACAACTCCATTAAGCGAGAAAACCTCAACGGAAACATCTTAAACTTGGGGGAGGAAACATGCAAGAAAACTCCAATCCCTTTTTTTCAGTTGGAAAAGAAATTAAAGACGAATACGGTCGCGTAGTGGGCAAAATAGCATCTTTCGCTGTAACCCCAAGCGGGAAGATAGACGCCGCCTTCATCGAGCAAGCAGACGGCAAATTTTCAAAATGCCACTTGGAAAACCTGCATTTCAACGGCGAGGAAGTGACTTTTACATCATGGGTTAAATCGAAAGCAAGCGTATTCTGCGATCAAATACCACTTATATGGCGAAAGGACCAAACCCTCAAAGATTTGGTGGAGAAAAAGAAAATTTCGTCTGAGCTTTATCAGGAGCTTCACAGCAATTTTGAAGGAGCCCTAACGCAGCTAAAGAATGATGCGCAAGCCCTGATGGAGCAGATAGATAAAGAGATTGTGAGATGTAATGAAGAGGTTAAGATGCTTAACTATGCGCTGGTGAACCTTGAAATCGAGCATGAAATAGGCAAAATCGACGACGAATCTTACCAAAAAGCCTTCAATATAATACAAGAAAATCTTAAGCGCGTTAACGTTGAAAAAAGCGATTTAGAAGCCACAAAAAGCAAACTCTCAAACATTCTATTGGGTGACAGTCCAAAAGTAGCCGAACAAAAGGCAGAAGAAATAAAAATTGAAGCTTCCTCGGTTCCAGACCTTCCTGAGCCCCCAGTTGTCGTTTACGTGAAGGAAATAGGAAAGTCAGAAATATAGGCTAAGGAGAAGGTGGCGGGCGGAGGGGAGGAAAATCAAAATCTTCACTCGTCCAAGTCCTCCACCACTCCGCGAAATAGTCACCAGATCAATGCATACGCTTAGAATCCAGCAAAGCAAGCTTGAGCAGGCTACTTTTAGGCTTAAGGAAAGAGACAGGATTCTTTTCCGGACATGTGTAACTTCGCTGAAGAGCAACAACAAAGAAAGAGCGGCGATATTCGCAAACGAGATTGCCGAAATCCGAAGGCTAATAAAGTTTCTCTATAACGTGGAGCTGGCAATCGAGCGTGTAATCCTCAGGCTTGAAACAATAAAGGAACTAGGAGACATAGTCATCGACCTCAAGCCAGCTTTAAAACTTCTTCAAGGGGTTTCGCAAGAGCTCTTTGAGGTTTTACCTGACGTTTCCACCGAGCTGGAAAAGGTCAACGAGGCAATAAGTGAAACGTTGTATTCGACGAAAATAACGGCAGACGAATCCGTAATCCCAGTAGGCAGAAAAACGCCCGGAGGAGAGGAAATTCTAAAAGAAGTTTCATCCTTCCTCGAGCAAAAGCTAACTGAGGAACTTCCCGAACCGCCAGCCACCCCAACATTGAAAGAACCAGAAGCAACAACGCTAAAAGAGCTTGTTGCTCTAGCAGCAAGCAATTCGCAAACATCTGGCTGCAGTACAGTTGAAGAAATCGGCAAAGAACCATCCAAAACCCTCTTTTCTTATAAAAAGGCTGAAATTCAGGAAATTTCGTTAAAGGTTGAGAAGCCATCATTGGAAGATGTGCTTCTCGATTATGTTAGGAAAAGTGATGGTGAAATAGACATAACCCGTTGTTCGGACGACTTGAAGATTCCGCGTTTAGAAGTTGAAAAAGCCCTTGAAAGTTTGGCTTCAAAGGGGAAAATAAAAATTGAGTTAAAGAAAACGGTTAGGTGAAAATATGAGTGCCTCCCAAGAGCTTGAGAAAGCCGCCACAAACTACGCCCTAGAGGCAGTGCGTTTGGACAAGCAAGGAGCAAAGGGCATGGCTATAACCATGTACCAGAAGGCGATAGAAACCCTTTTGCGGCTTGTTCAATTGTACCCCGAATACAGCCTAAACAAAGTCTACATACAAAGAGCAATAGCCTACCAGGAAAGAATAAAAGTGCTGCAAGGGTCTGTTGCCTCTTTCGAGCCTAAAGCAGAGGCAGTTAACAAAAACTTTGAAAAGGAAACCACCACGCAAGGCGAAAAATCAAGTTATGAAGAGTTGATAGTAACAGAAAAACCAAACGTGAAGTGGGAAGAGGTTATAGGGCTTGAATCAGCAAAAAAGGCTGTGAAAGAAGCAATAGTCTATCCAGTTCAGAGACCAGACCTTTTCCCGCTGGGCTGGCCGAGGGGCATACTCCTATTTGGACCTCCTGGATGTGGAAAAACTTTGTTGGCTGCAGCTGTCGCCACGGAGATAGATGCAACTTTCATTTCTGTTGACGCCGCCTCCATAATGTCTAAGTGGCTTGGAGAAGCAGAGCAGAATGTTGCCAAACTTTTTGGCTCAGTTAGAAAGTCTGCCACTGAGGGGAAGCCAGCAATAGTTTTCATTGACGAGTTAGATTCTCTCATGGGGAAACATTCGAACGAGGTTGGTGGGGAAGTTCGTGTCCGCAACCAGTTTTTGAAGGAGATGGACGGCATAGTTGATAAGGGGAAGAAACTTCACGTTTACGTTATTGGAGCAACAAACAAGCCATGGGACCTAGACTGGGCTTTCATCAGGAGATTTCAGAAGAGAATTTTGGTGCCGCTTCCAGACCACCACACTCGCTTGATGATGTTCAAACTTTACACAAGCAACCTCCAACTTGCACCAGACGTTGACCTTCACGAACTAGCACGACTTTCAGAAGGCTTCTCAGGAAGCGACATAAGGGACGTCTGCCAGTCAGCCCACCTGAAGCTCATAGGGGAATTTTTCGAGTCTGGTCAAGCAACTAACAAAACAGCCAAGCCGAGGCCTCTCAGAATGGACGATTTTAGGCAGATACTTGAGGAAAGGAAGCCAAGTGTTTCCCTTGACATGCTAGCACTATACAACAGGTGGTTTGAAGCCTTCAAGGCTCTCTAGAACAGAGACAGAGGAGTGAGAAAACCTAGAACTGGGTGGAAAGGTTTGGAGAAACATGTTTTATTTTTGGAAACTCTCCTTTCTCCCCCCTCAAAACATTATCTCCAAACCCCACAATCCAGAAAACCCTTCTAACCTTTTCTCAAGAAATCTTCAATAAGCTCCACAATTTTCTCCGGGCTTTTCAGCACGTTCACGTATGGAATTCCCAAATCAAGCTTTTCGATTGAACTGACGCCGGCAAAAGCCAAAATTGGTTTAAAGTATTTTACAGCCTCAGAAGCTTCTCCCTCAGATTTTATAGTTACAATTTTTGGTATGCTTCTCTTTTTGCCTATGAGGCTTCTGAATCCCTCGAGGAAAACTATGTCGTTTTCCTCGCATTTTTTAAGGATGCTCTTTAACTGCAGATTTTTTCCGTTGACTTTTTCTATGGTGGCTACTTCTTTGGATGCCACGCTGACAATTGTTTTTGCTCCAGACTGGGCGAACCTCCAAGTGTCCTTTCCCTCCGTGTCTATTGTAAAGTTCGGTTCGGAAACGTGTTTAACTGCGGCTACTTTGTAGCCTTTTTTTGTTAATTCTCTTGTGAGAATTTCTATTGTGGTTGTCTTGCCTGAATTCTTACTTCCAACTACAGCTATTGTTTTAGTCTTCAATCACCGCGCCTCTGCCTATCCTATTTCTTCGGTGAAGATTTTTTCTAACGTCTTCTTATCTACATTAAGCCTCTTTGAGAGGTCTTTCACCCACCTAATATACTTTCTGAATATGTTCTGCAGTATCTCCGCCTTCTCCTCGTCCGACAAATCCTTTTCCTCTGCTAGCAGCAGAGCAAACCATCTGCCAGTGTCCGAAAGCTGATATGCCTTAACCCATATTGTTCTTCCTTCCTTCTCTATCTTCTCCATGTCCTCCACTAAAATTCCAAGCTTAGTCAATGACTTTAGAGTTTCAATTATTGTTTTGTTTGAGTAGGCAAGCTTTTTCACTAGGTCTTTTTGGTAGATTTTGTTTGAAATTCCTTGGGTGAGCGCAAATTTTAGGATGTTAACTGCGGCTTTTGAGCCGAAGATTGCGCTTAATATTTTGCTCTTCTGTTCTGATGGAAGAAAAACTACATAGGGATGTAAATATTCGCTCAAGCCACTCACTTACAACTGCTCTATCTCGCGTGGAATTTTAAGTTTTATGGCTTTTGCGGCAATAGGTTTTTAACATCGCACTTCTCACTCTATCGCGGTGTTCCAAAACGACCATCCAACAATGGATTCCGGCAGACGGCGACACACTCAGAACCAAAGAGGGCTTCATATTCAACGTTTTCGGGTACGAACACCCAAAAGACCGAGTCTTCGCCTTCCTAAAATATATTCCGTCAAGTTTTAAGTCACTTTTTCAAGTAGATTTCCTTGAAAGAACATGGAAGCTTGGAAAAATGAAACTTTTCCGCGCAGAGAAACTCTACACCGCGCAAAACTATCAAAGCTTCCTTGAGACCTTTAGGAAAAACTTTCCAAACTACGTTTATTTTTGTCCTTTTAGGGGAAAAGAAGTAATCAGCGCGCCGTTAAGCTCTGTTAAAGAGGTCTACGTTCCAAGGGAATGCCTAAAACTTATCGCTAGACGCAGGCGTAAGGACAGTTTACAGAAAATGACTTTGGACTTCATCAATCTGCTTTCCAGCGAATCAAGTATCTCCACCGAAGATTTTGGTGTCCACGGTTCCGTTGCATTGAACATGCATACGCATGAGTCCGACATAGACATAGTTGTTTATGGCTCAAGAAACTTCCGCAGGCTAGAAAAGACGATACAGAAACTTGTTGAGGCTGGCAAGCTAAGTTACGTTTTCAGCAACCGCTTGGATGCCGCAAGAAAATACAAGGGGCGCTTTAAAGGCAAAATTTTCATGTATAACGCTGTCCGCAAGCCAGAAGAAATCAATGTCAAATATGGCGTTTACAGGTTTAAGCCGCTCAAGCCAGTTAAGTTTAGCTGCACAGTTAAGGACGACAGCGAAGCAATGTTCCGCCCAGCCATATACAAAATCGAAAACTACAAACCCTTAAACCCATCCTCAAGCTTGCCTAAAGAGGAAATTCCAGAAACCGTGGTTTCGATGATTGGGTGTTATAGGAATGTTGCCAAGAAAGGTGCTAAAATCGGGGTTTCGGGCATGCTTGAGCGTGTTGAAAACGTTGAAACTGGAGAAGTAGACCATCAAGTTGTTGTGGGAACGGGAGTCAACGAGGAAGAGTATATTTGGCTTGTCTGAGACTTAGAGACCGCGACTCAATAATTACGAAGGAAGGCTTAATTTTCAGAGTTTTCGGCTACACCCACCCGCAAGAAGGCTACATCTGCGACGCTGAATACGCGCCAGCTGAAATATTCCAATCAAACAACCCGAAAGCCTTCAGAACGGATGGGAAACGTGTTTTTTACAAGTTTTACGAGGATGAAGGCTGGAAGTTTATGGAGAAAAACTATCCTCAACACATGATTTTTCATGAACCGCTTAATAGGAAGGTTGTTGGTGTCAAATGCTACAACATAGTGGAGACGCGGAAACCAGAAGAGAAGCTTAGAAGGCTTGTTGAAGAAGAGCCAAAGGATGAATTAATAGCCTCTACACAAAGTGTTCTTAAAATTGTAAACGAACATGCTTGCCTATCCTTGGAGAACTTTGGCGTTTTCGGTTCCTTGCTACATGGCTTTTATCACCCAAAATATTCTGACATAGACCTAATTGTTTATGGAAGACAAAACGTGGCGCGGATATGTGAAACTCTGCAAGAACTATACAAAAACAGCGGTTCGCCCCTAAAAAACGAGTTTGAAAGCGACGAGCCAATTAGGGGGAAGGTTTGGCGTTTCAAAAACATAAGCCCAAAAGAGTATGTTTGGCACCAGCAAAGAAAAACTATCTACGCAGTTTTCCACGATGAGTCTTCAAAGCGGGCAATAAAGGTTGAGTTTGAACCCGTCAAGGAATGGAAAGAAATCCAAAACGAATATGGCGACATAAAAAAGATAACGTGGAGAGGCTGGGTTAAAGCCCTAGCATGCATAAGAGAGGATGTAGACGGTTCTTTCATGCCATCAGTTTATCGAGTGGAAGTTCTTGAACTCTTGGAAGGACCCAAAGTGGATAATATTGAAAGGGTCATTTCCTATCTTGAGGAGTTTAGGATGCAAGCGTGGAAAGACGAGAAAGCCTATGTTGAAGGAAACCTTGAGAAAGTCGAGACTCAGCGCGGAAGTTTCCATCAAATAACATTAACTTATGGACCAAGATACTATGAGCAAGTTATTAAAGTTCTGGAGCATGTTTAGACGCTGTTATTTTTGGCGCTTTAAAATCATGTAGTCTGAAGGTTTGCCGCCTAAAAGAAGCCTAAAATACTCATGATTTTGCTTCTTGTTCATGACATGTTCAACTTTTCCCTGTGCAATAACTGTTTCGCCATTTTTTGCTTGTTCACAGAACCTTCCTCGGAAAGAACTTATTTCCTCTATTGGCTCAAGTTTTGGTCCCTCAACAATTTTTACGTTGCCAATTTTGTATGTGCATGGCGTGAATATTGATTCGGAATCATCCACAACGGTGGCCTCAACTCTTGCGTAGCCGCAATTCTTGTAGCAAACATCGCCATACTTCTCGTCCATTTCATTCCAGTCCTTCACAAAACGTATGAAAAAATCCCTCCCCATGAACTTGCCCTGCAAAACCTTCCTAGATTCGACGGCAACGAAATCCTCAAAACTCATAAAAGTGTCTTTCGAACGAAAATCGAAGAGCTGTTTTAGTTCATTCAGAGAGTAAAGCTTCAAGGGACAGAAGGAATCCTTCAACAATTCTTCAATCGTCGAATAGACTTTTCTACAATTTTTAGAGCCGTAAACAACTAAGTCAATGTCCGAGTTTAAAGTATGCAAACCCACCATGATTGAGCCTGAAACACCAATAGCATCCCATGGAATATAGGCGGAAGATTTAAGCAGGCTAGCCATTTCTAAAACCTCACGCTCCAAATCATCTAAGCTCTCAGCTTTCCGAAGTCGCCTAAGCGCCTCAATAGGCCTATAGTGCCTCCTAACATCCTTTACTGGGACCTCGCAGAGAATTTCGTCGGAAATCAGATCATAAACAACGTATTCTGGAAAATTCTTTCTAAGCCAATCATAACGCCTAGAAAGAGAATAAACCTTCTCATAAAACACTCCTCTGCCTTTTCTTTTACCCGCGCCGCTTGGAAAATATCTTATGAAAGCTATTATCCGATTTGGCGGATGAATTAATCCTTTAACGTCGAATATTGAGCCTTGTCTAGTTTCTATAAAGTCTCCTTCACGAAATTTTGCGCTCATTGATTGAAATGGTTTGTTTTATGTTATTTATTGTTTCTTGAAAGTAAGCCAGCTCTGTAAAGTCCTATGAGCAATCCTACTCCAACGATTGTTGCTATAATTGTCATAACTACTCTTTCAACAGCTGAAACTGGAATCATATACATGAAAAGTGAGGGGATGTCTGGTAAACCCAAGGGTTCGAGAAAGTAATCCCTAATAACACTTAGTGGAATGAGAATGTCTATTGTCCCAATGAATATTAGATTTCCAAGCATGTGATCGGCTATTATTCCACAGTAACTGGATAAAAAGACTGAAGAAATAAAAGAGAACCGTCCTGCTCCAAAAATTCCATAAAGAATAAGAATTGCAGCTATTATGCATAATGGAAGCGAAAAATAGTTTAAAGGCAAAGTTTCGTTGAGATATGGCTTTGTGAACATGTAACCAAGAACCAACAAAATTATCCCAGAAAGTATGTGGGCTGGCTGAAACTGCCAATTTTCCTTCTTTACTCCAATTTCCTTGAATGAATCTGCAACCCGGCTTCTTGTAATTAAAATCGCGAATAAACCTGCAAAGTGTAGAACCGGATAAAACAGGGCTTGTTGTCCAACCCATGTGGCGTACCATCCAGCTATTAAGGCTCCAAGGATTAGAGCCGATATGGTCCATCCTTGAATTTTACTGTTTTTTGAAATTTTATCTGAAGTTAGGAAGCCAGCCACCATGGCTGAAACTGCTGTACAAAAGGAAGTTAAAACGCTAAATGGGTTTCCAGCAGCTAGAAGGCCGCCTATTAATGCGGCTAGAAAGCCCAGATAGGGGCCAATGATCATTCCGTAGATTGGGGCGACTGCAGCATCAAATTTTATACTTGCTTCTGGAATGCCGACTATTGGTATTCCGGGTATAAACTTACAGATTATAAGTGAAAGTGAGGCGAAAATGGCTAATAACGCGACGTTCTTTGTAGACAGTTCTAAACTGACCATATGCTCACCCTATGTAATTTTGGTAATTGCAGTGTATTTTTTTACATAACATTAATAAGTCTTTCCGTGCAAGCTAATAATAAAAGGTGCTGGAATTGCGCAGTTTCAAACTTGATAAGGCTGAGCATGTTTCGCGGTGTTTGGAGCTGGCGGTTTTACTTGAGGTTGGCGCTGACAAACCTGGAAATGTAAATTTTGTTGTAGGCTTTGAAGGCACCAATCACGCGCATTTTCTCGCGAGTGCTGTTGCTGCTGCACGGCATTTTAGGCTTGCTGCGGAAAGGGGGATTGCCTTTTCACGCGGGGAAATCGAATTAAGCGATGTTGGTTTAGGAAGCATCATCCGCGATTGCGTTGCAGACATTAATGCTTGGCAAAGTGGAGGCAACACTTTACTCGGCACAGTCATTTTGTTTGTTCCACTTGCAGCCGCTGCTGGAATGACCCTTACCGGTGAGAGATTTGTCTTTGAACTTTCTGAGCTTAGGAAAAACTTGAAGCTTGTTGTGGAGGCAACAACGCCTGAAGATGCCGTCGCGGTTTATGAAGCGATAAAAATTGCCAGTCCAAGCGGGCTTGGGAAAGCTCCAGACCTCGACGTCAACAATCCAGATTCAATAAACAGAATAGCCAAAGAGAAAGTTTCCCTCTACAAAGTTTTTCAAATAGCCGCGAGCTACGACATGGTCTGCGCTGAGTGGGTGAACAATTATCCAGTAACCTTCGATTTCGCATACCCCAACTTGATAGAGGAAATCAAGGAAAACGGGAACTTAAACACAGCTATAATTCACACTTTCTTAAAAGTTTTGGCGAAGCACCCAGACACCTTTATCGCGCGAAAGGTTGGCATAGGAAAAGCGCGTGAAGTCTCGTTCATGGCTGAAGAAGTCATTAAGCTGGGAGGACTTAACACTTCTATTGGAAAGGAAAAACTACGCGAATTTGACGCGGTATTAAGGAAGTCGGACAGTCTCCTAAATCCAGGAACCACGGCAGACATAATCGCGGCTGCTCTAGCGCTGAACATCCTAAGCGGGTTCCGACCTTAACGCTTTTCTTTGCAAGTCCTCGTTGCCGCTGTTTTCATAGTCCCAGTTTGTTTGTGACTAGTGTCTTGGTTGAATGTGGGCTGGCTGATTAGTAAGATTAAAATGTAACGAGTTTTCAAGATAGGGTCAAGACCTGATGCGGTTCAACGTATCGGTTAGGAGATTTGAGGTTTAACTGATGGGAGAGTATCCTAAGCTTAAAGTCACTTTGGTCACCGGGCGGACAATAGAGCAAGGTGTTGGAAAAGAAAGAGGGAAAATGTCAAAGGAATACATGGAAAGCGTTTCTGTTTGTTACATGGATCCAGAAGACCTAAAAAAGCTTAAAATAAAAGATAAAACCAACGTTTTAGTCTCGACCAGTTATGGCTCAGTTGTTGTGAAAGCCCTAAAATCCCTCAGAGCTCCGCATCAAGGAATAATCTACATCCCTTATGGTCCATGGGCAAATGTTATAGTTAATCCTGAAACCCACGGCATTGGCATGCCATCTTTCAAAGGGATTCCAGCCGAAGTTGAGCCAGCTCCAGACAAGCCCGTCCTAAGCCTTGAAGAACTCCTTAAAACACAGTTTGGGAAGGAGGCATATGCAGGTCATTAAGGCTGTAACATGTCCAGTTTGTGGAAGCTTATGCGACGACATAGAACTAACCATTGACAATAAGAAAATAGTGAAGGTTAAGAACGGCTGCGCCATGTGCGAATCGAAATTCTTGGGATACTGCGGGGAGCATAGGATTCATAAGCCTATGATAAGAAAGAACGGAAAATTCGTTAAAGTTTCGCTTAAAGAAGCCATAGGAAAAGCTGCTGAAATCTTAGCTCAAGTCAACTATCCAATTCTTTATGGGTGGAGTTCAACAAGCTGCGAGGCTACACGTGTCGGTCTTGAGTTGGCTGAAGAAGTGGGCGGAGTAATTGATAATACATCTGTGGTTTGCCACGGTCCATCAATTTTAAGCATTCAAGAAGTGGGAATTCCTTCATGCACTCTTGGACAGATTAGGCACAGGGCAGACCTCGTCATCTACTGGGGAAGCGACCCATGGAGCGCCCACCCAAGACACATCGAAAGGTACACAGCCTTCTCTGAAGGAAGGTTTGAAAAAAGCGAGTGGAGAGGTTACGTAGCCAAAATAAGAGCTTTAATTGGCAAAAAGAAGATTCAAAGCACCATCAGAAGGCTACTCCTAAAGGGAAAAGCTTCATCTTTGCCTCCCGCTGAGAAGACCTGTCTGACAATTCCTAGGGAAGGAAGAAAACTCATAGTTATCGACGTTAGAAAAACAAAGTCCGCTGAAATGGCTGACTACTTCATCCAAGTTGAACCAAACAAGGACTACGAACTTCTCCAAGCTTTTAGGGCTTTGATTCGCGACCAAGAGCTTGATGTTGACGAGGTTGCCGGCGTCCCAGTGGAGTACCTTGAGGAAGTTGCAGACGCTATGGTCAGTTGCGACTTTGGGGCTCTGTTTTTCGGAGTTGGCTTAACAATGAGCAGCGGCAAGCTTAAGAACATAGACGCTGCGCTTTCGCTTGTTCGCGACTTGAACATGTGGACAAAGTTTATCATAATGCCCATGAGGGGACACTTCAATGTCACAGGCGCAAACACGGTTTCCACATGGCAGACGGGCTACCCCTACGCCGTCGACTTTTCACTCGGTTATCCGCGATACAACCCAGGAGAAACATCCGTCGTAGATGTGCTTTTACGCAAAGAATCAGACGCAGCCCTAGTTGTGGCTTCAGATCCCGTGGCGACTTTCCCAAAAGAGGCCGTTAAACATCTTGTTGAAAACCCGCTGATAGTTATAGACCCGCATATGAACGCCACAGCCCAAATGGCGGATGTGGTTATCCCTTCAGCTTTTGTTGGAATCGAAGCCAGCGGAACAGCCTACCGCATGGATCATGTGCCCATCCCACTAAAGAAGGTTGTTAGTCCACCCCGCGGAATACTTCCAGACGAAGAAATTTTGAGGAGAATCCTCACTGAAGTCCGAAAGATAAAGAAGAAGAGCGAGAAAGAAGCGGAGGAAGACTAGATGGAGCTTCTAATAAGAAATGGCTTCGTTTATGACCCAATTAACGACATTGATGGCGAAAAGATGGACATCGCGGTTAAGGATGGAAAGATTGTTAAAAAGGTAAATGGACGCAAGGCAAGGAAGATTGACGCTTCTGGAATGATTGTTATGCCCGGCGGGGTTGACATTCACTCCCACATTGCCGGTGGAAAAGTAAACAGCGGGAGGCTTCTGAGACCGGAAGACCACTTTAGAGATTATGAGCCTAAGACGTCGATAACGCGTTCTGGAGTTGGCTACTCTATTCCATCCACATTTACAACTGGTTACCGCTATGCAAGAATGGGCTACACAACGGTGATGGACCCAGCGATGCCTCCTTTAGAGGCTAAGCACACCCACGAGGAGTTTAACGACACTCCCATAATTGATAAGGCAAGTTATCCACTTCTAGGTGACTGGTGGTTTGTTCTCGAATATTTGAGGGAAGGAAAAATCGAGGAATGCGCAAGGCATGTTGCTTGGATGATAACTTCAACTAAAGGGTACGCCATAAAGCTCGTCAACCCTGGAGGACTGGAAGCATGGGGTTTCGGTCATAACGTCGCAAGCCTAGACGACCAAGTTCCATACTTCTGCATAACCCCCCGCGAAATAATTCGGGGGCTATGCAAAGTCAATAAGCTTCTAAACTTGCCCCACACAATTCATGTTCACACAAACAACCTTGGAAAGCCAGGAAACTACACAACAGCCCTAGAAACCATGAAGTGCGTCGAAGACTTGGCGGATGAAGGCAAACCAGCAATTCACATAACCCACTGCCAGTTTTCAGCCTTCAAAGGCGACGACTGGAGAACACTCGAGTCCGGAGCCGAAGACATAGCTAACTATGTTAACGCCCACTCCCACTTGACCATGGACATGGGCCAAATAATATTCACAGACACTACAACAATGACTGCTGACGGACCATTCCAATTCAACCTTTACCAGCTTAGCGGAAACAAATGGACCAACCACGATGTGGAAACTGAGACAAGCAGCGGAATAGTGCCCTTCCATTACCGCCGGAAAAGCTATGTTCACGCCGTCCAATGGTCCATAGGCTTAGAACTAGCCCTATTAATCAAAGACCCGTGGAAAATCTTCTTAACAACAGATCACCCAAACGCGGGGCCATTCATTGCCTACCCGAAGATTATAGCTTGGCTCATGAGCAAAAAAGCTCGGGAAAAAACCATGAAGAAAATCCATCCGCGTGCAAGAAGCAGAAGCCTCCTGCCATCGATAGACCGTGAACTGAGCTTTTACGAAATTGCCATAATGACAAGGGCTGGACAGGCAAAAGCTCTAGGTCTCAAAACAAAGGGACATTTAGGCGTGGGTGCTGACGCTGACATAGCCATATACAACTTTAACCCTGAAACGACAGACCCTTCAAAGAAGTACAAGGCTTTGAGAAGGGCGTTTAAGAGAACTGCCTACACAATTAAGGATGGAGTGGTTGTTGTTAAGAACGGCGAAGTAGTGAAGAATGCCAAAGGCGCAACTATTTGGCTTGATGTGAAAACATCTGAGCAGGTGAAGGTGACTGAAGAAATGAAAAGGCGTTTTAAGGAATATTGGACTGTTGAGTACGAGAATTATCCCGTAACGGAGCATTATCTTGAAGTTTCACGTCCAATAGTTGTGAAGGCTGATGTATGATGATAAGTTTATACCCAAAACGGGAATTCAAGTTTCCAATAATCGCCGAGTGCATAAACCCAGAAATCTTTGCTGGTAAGAAGCCTGAAGAAATAGCGGAGCTAAATGTTTGGGAAGGAAACAAACAGAAAACTCTCGGAGAACTCTTCAAAATTGAAGAAACACAAAAGACAAACCCCTCAGAAGGCGGAGCCATAACGATAAAAGGCGACGTAAGCAAGGTTAAAAGGATAGGCGCCGGCATGGAAAGCGGAGAAATAACGATTTTCGGAAATGTTGGCATGCACCTGGGCGAAGAAATGAAGGGTGGAAAAATAACAGTGCACGGCAACGTGGGCGGTTGGGCCGGTTCCATGATGAAAGGCGGTACAATAGAAATTCACGGAAATGCAGGAAGCTATCTCGGCGCACCATACCGCGGAAGTACTGAAGGAATTCATGGAGGAAAAATAATTGTTCACGGAAATGTCGGAAACGATGTGGGCAACCACATGAAAAAGGGTGTAATAAAAATCTACGGTAATGCTGGTCAATTTGTTGGTTTTCACATGCATAAGGGAACCATCTACGTTCAAGGAAACTGCGGAGATAGGGCGGGCGCATGCATGAAAGATGGCACAATAATTGTGGGCGGTTTCATAGAGTCTGTTATGCCGACTTTCACAATAGACAGCCTAAAAAAGAGGGTTAAGGTTGAGGAAGGCGAAGTTGTTGAAACCTCCTTCTATCTTTTCCTAGGAGACCTTACAGAAAACGGACAAGGCAAACTTTACGTTTCAAAAGAGAAAAACCCCCACCTAAGCCATTATGAAAGATTTCTCAAATAACCACCGATAAGGAGAAGCACTCACTTTGAAAAACGGTTTAAGCGTAAATCGCCTCGCATGGAAACTCTTGGAAAAACTATGTGAAAAAGCGGATTTTTATGAAGTGAAAGTTGAAAGAACCGCTTCGGGAACAACGGTTGTTGACGCTGGAATAAACGCGAAAGGCGGATTCGAAGCTGGAAAAATCATCACCGAAATCTGCATGGGCGGATGCGGAAAAGCAAGAATAACCAACCGAAAATACGGCGAACTCGAATTACCCGCAATATTCGTTTACACAGACCACCCAACAATATCCACCTTAGGCTCGCAGTTTGCAGGCTGGCAAATAAAAGAAGAAGATTACTTTGCGATAGGTTCTGGACCGGCAAGAGCATTAGCTTTGAAACCAAAAGAAATCTACGAGCAAATAGGCTATAGAGACGATTTTGAAAAGGCTGTTGTGGTTCTGGAAACTGATAAGCGTCCGCCAGAAAAGCTGATAGACCGCTTGGCAAAAGACTGCAATGTCAAGAAAGAGAATCTAGCCATAATCTTAACGCCGACAGCCAGCCTTGCAGGCTCAACACAAGTTTCAGGCAGAATGGTTGAAACGGGAATCCACAAACTTAACAAGCTGGGACTAAACCCGAAAACGATTCTCTACGCTTGGGGATGCGCCCCAATCTCGCCGATACACCCGAAATTTGCCCAAGCAATGGCGAGGACAAACGACGCAATTCTCTACGGCGGAACAACCTACTACATGGTTGACTACGAAAACGAGGAGGAGTTGAAGAGAATTTTGGAGAATGCTCCCTCAAAAGCCTCCAAGGATTACGGGAGACCATTCATGGAAATCTTCAAAAAAGCAGAATACAACTTCTACAAAATCGATCCAAACCTCTTCGCGCCAGCCGTGGTAATCGTCAATAACGTGCGAAGTGGTAGAACCTTTAAGGTTGGAGAGATTAACAGCGAGATATTACTGAAATCTTTAGGATTCTAGTCCGTTTTATCACTTGCTTGAAGTTTTGGGATGACGTAAGTTTTTGTAAAAACGCTACTTACAAAATTGTTAAAACCTTTGTTTCCAGCAAGAGCGCCCATTAGAAAACTCATTACAGTTATCTCAACCCACGCTTTTGAAATGACTACAGGTACCATGAATGCCATTGAAAAACCGTAGAAGTATTGCACTAAGTAATAAAAATAGATGATTGTGTAAATGCACTCTGGAATATATGACACGAGCACTATAGGAATGGTCAGTGTGGAAGATCGAGACCTATCGCCTATTCGCAATTTCCTGTAAAGAAAACCAGTTACTAAACCAGTTAATGCTTTTCCCAAGGGCAATCCGATAAGCGAGAGCAATCCAAGTGAACCCATTACATAGCCAAAATAATAACCTGCGTAAATACCGCCTAGGAATCCTACGATTGCTCCCAAAAATGGTCCGCCGTATATTGCTGCAATGAAAGTTGCGACATGTGAGAAATCTAAAGCGGCGCCGCCTTGTCCGACTGCGCTAAAAATTGGTGCAATATTAATCGATATTGCAGAGAGAAGTAAACCTAAAGCACTCATAATAGCTGCAAACGCGATTTGTTTTGTGCTCATCATGCTTTAAACTCACCGAGCATTCTGTTAATTAATTGTGTTATTATTTAAGAGTAGCTACTCAAAAAAGAGTATAAAGCATAAAAGTTGAAAAATAAATAAGTCTTTCACCTATCTTTTATGGGGAAAACCATTGTCTGAAGCGGCAAACATTTCTTTAAACGAGGTCAAAGGCTGGCTTGAACGTGAAACTGGCTCAATTTTTGTTCCTGTTCACGCTAAGGCTGAGAAACTGCTTGACGAAATGAGTGAAGCAATAGAAAATCTTGTAGCTGCCAGTCAAATGCTCTTTGACAACAGCGCTAAGGAAATTGAAAAGCGAAACATGAAAACTTACGGTAGGGCGAGAGCCCTGAACAAGCTTGCCCGCCTTTTTCTGGATAGGCTAAAACAGATTAAGGTTCCAGAACAAGTTTCCTATGACAGCCTAAAAGATTTTGCTCAAGAAACCCAAAAGGCGTTTTTGGTTACGGAAGTTGACGTGAAAAACTGGTTTCCGCGAATTTCACCCTTCTTTATCCTTGATAGGAGGAAGTTCCTCGCAGTTTTTGAAAAGTCAAAAATTTCTCTGAAGGAACTGAACAGTTTCCTAACAAAAGAGTATGTCAAAACAAAAACTCTGGAGGAAACCTTCCAGCTTATAGAAAAGCTCGGTGCCCTCCAAAAACAATTAGAGGAGCTGAAAGAGAAGAAGGCAAAGGTTGAGGCTGAAAAGGCTTTAGTCGAAAGGGAAATTTCAGATAAACAGCAAAAAATTGCAAGTTTAAAAAATGAAGGTGGCTTAAGCCAACTGAAACATTTAGACATGGAAATCGAAACTTTAAACGCTGAAGTTAGACATGCTTTGCAGCATCTGCAGAAACCATTCATAAAACTTCAAGCTCTATCGCTTCACGGCGGAGGAAGCGGACTAACACAAGACGAATTGAAAAAACTAGACGAGTACATGGCAAATCCCTTTAACGCTCTTGCCACCGAAGAGATAGACCATCCGATGTTAAGGAGCATCCTCCAGAAACTGAAGCGCGCAATGTCCGAGGGAAAAATAAGCCTCAAACCAGACAAAAAACGGAAAGCTGAACAAGCAATGGACAATATTCTCAACAAGAACTCACTAGCAGATTTGCAGCGGAGATGTGTGAACTTGACGTTGCAGAAAAGGCAGCTTTCAACATCAGAAAATGTTGAAGAGGCAAAACATGGTTTGTCAATTTTGCAGAAGCATCTTGAGGATTTGGAAAAAAGGAAAGAGGTTATTGAGTCTGAGATGAACACTGTTGAGCGGGCTATTAGCGAGACCGAGGAGAAAATCCGAAATTACGAAGCCTCAATAGAAAAGAACATCCTTGAATTTACTGGCAAACAAATTAGCATCAGCAATGGTTGAGGCGCAAATTTGCAAGCAACCCTACAGCAAATCGTCAAAGAAGCATTAGAAACTCATCATCGCCAGTTTGTGGAAGTTGTTGATAAGGCTGTGGAAGTGCTTAGCAGCGAAAATGGTAAGGTTGGAAGCTTCAATGTTGTGGGAAGGCTCGTTGAACTTGAGCCGGTTGGCGAAGCACTTGTAATGGGCGACTTGCATGGTGACCTAGAAAGTCTAATTGACATACTGAAAGAAAGCAGCTTCATACAAAAAATGAGCCAAAATAAGCAAGCATTCTTAATCTTTCTAGGCGACTACGGTGACAGAGGCGCCTACTCCACAGAAGTTTACTACACGGTTTTAAAGCTTAAACTACTTTTTCCACAACAGGTGGTTCTCATGCGCGGAAACCACGAAGGTCCTGAAGACCTCATGGCTTCGCCTCACGATTTGCCCTACCAATTTCAGATTAGGTTTGGCGAAAACTGGAATGCCGCTTACACTAAAGTTCGCGAATTGTTCAAGCATCTACACAACGCTGTGCTTGTTAAGGAGCGCTGCCTAATGATTCACGGGGGCTTCCCATCACAAGCAAAAACGTTGGAGGATTTGGCATATGCCCACATAAAACATCCAGAGCAGAGCTTTCTTGAAGAAATGCTTTGGAGCGACCCAAACGAAATGATTAAAGGATTATGTGCGTCTCCGAGAGGTGCTGGAAAACTTTTCGGCGAAAACATAACAAACGAGGCATTAAAAAGGTTCAACGTCAAAATCCTAATAAGAGGACATGAGCCATGCGAAGAAGGCTACAAAATCAACCATAAAAGAAAAGTTCTAACCTTATTTTCTCGTAAGGGACCACCCTACTTCAATGTTTGCGGCGCCTATCTGGATTTTGAACTTTCTAAAGAATACGAAAATGCAGAACAGTTGATTCCTTTCATCCACAGGTTTTAGGAAACTTTAAGAACACGGTTCAGTTAGCATCTCTCAAAATTGAATGGCACAGAAGGTTCCCGTTTTGAAAATTGGAATTGCAACAAGAAATAGGAACTCTTGGAGTTCCATGCAACTTCAAAACGCCTTAGCAAAACGTAAAATTCCCTACATATGCTTCAGCTTCCCCCACATGGTTGCCCGCGTGGGCTACAAACCATATGCAAGAGTAGGCGACATAAACATATTAGAAGATTTAGATGCGATGATAATTCGTCCAATCGGGCGCGGTTCGCTGGA
>Ga0315298_1003125_pt1 | contig 26793 bp, 22 predicted proteins | sample WHS_1_MG_FD_203077 | JGI IMG/M metagenome (GOLD analysis project Ga0315298, IMG submission 203077) | Extremophilic microbial mat communities from Washburn Hot Springs, YNP, Wyoming, USA - WHS_1_MG | ecosystem: Environmental > Aquatic > Thermal springs > Hot (42-90C) | place: USA: Wyoming... | reverse complement strand
AGCTTTCCTATGGCGACATCCAACATGAAACCCGGCTGACGCTGCAAAACATCGGCCGGATTCTCCATGCGTGCGGCGCTTCGTTTGCCGACGTCGTGAAAGTGAGCGTGTTTCTGCGGGACGGTGGGGATTTCGCCGCCATGAATGCTGTGTACGCCGAGTTTTTCGGAGAAAACAAACCGGCGCGAACCACCGTGGAGGCGAAATTCGCCGACCCCCTCATGAAAGTAGAGATCGACTGTATCGCTTACAAGCCGCGCTAGGCGCGCATTACCCCAGCCAGGCGCTCACCAGGCGATTCGCGGCCAACGCGCCCAGGTATGCGAGTACGCCCATGTAGGTGAATTGAATCGCCGGCCAGCGCCATGATCCGGTTTCACGCCTCACGGCTGCGATAGTGGACATGCACTGCATGGCGAATGCAAAAAAAACCAGCAGCGCAATGGCTCCGGCTACGCTCAAGTCCTGTTGCAGGGCTTTTTGCAGTCCCACAGAGTGAGCGTCTGCCTCGATGCCATAAATCGTACCCAAGGTTCCCACGATCACCTCGCGGGCAGCTAAGGAGGTAATGAGCCCAACGCCAATCTTCCAGTTAAAGCCCAGGGGACGGAGAACCGGCTCAACGGTGCGCCCGATGACGCCCGCAAGACTCTGTTCGATAGGCGGCGCATGGCCATCCGTCAATGGGAAATGCGCCAAACACCACAGCGCCACCGCCGCCGGCAAGATCACGGTCCCTGCTCGGCGCACGAAGACTTGCACGCGGTCGACCAGCCGTAACGCGAGGGAACGCACGGTCGGCCAGCGGTAAGGCGGCATTTCCAATACAAACGGCGCTCGCTCGCTCTTCAGGATTGAGGACTTCAGTACGCGGGCGGTCGCCACCGCAGCCAGAAATCCGAGGACATACAAACCCAGCATTGCGCCCGCCTGAGTGCCCAAAAACGGACCCAGAAGTGGCCGGTCGGGGATAAAAGCCGCAATCACCAGCGTGTATACCGGCAAGCGCGCCGAGCAGGTCATGAACGGCGCTATAAGGATTGTGGCGATCCGGTCCCGCTTGTTCTCGATCGTTCGAGTGGCCAGAATAGCCGGAACGGCGCATGCGTAAGCGGAAAGCAGAGGGATGAACGATTTCCCCTGAAGCCCGATTTTCGCCATCGTGCGGTCGGCGATCAAAGCCGCGCGCGCCAAGTACCCGGAGTCCTCCAAAATCCCGATGAAAAGGAACAGGAGGAGAATCTGCGGGAGGAAGACAACGACAGAGCCCACGCCGCCCCAAACTCCTTCCACCAAAAGGGAGCGAAGAGCCGACTCCGGCAAACGGTTTGCAAGAAAGTCTCCCGAAGCTATAATCATCCCTTGGACTTCGTTCATCAGCGGTTTGGCGCCCGTGAATATCGTCTGGAAAACCGCCACCACCACTATCGCAAACACCAGCGGGCCCAACCAGGGGTGCAGGAACACGCGATCCAACCTCTGCGTCCACAGCGGCGGTTCGGGAGCCTGATAGGATGCGCGGCTGCCGATCGTCGCCGCCCAAGCTCGGCATTTCGGAACATCCCGCAACACTGGCAGTTCCATCGGCGTGGGCGCCGGAGGACGGCTCAGAAGAAATTCGGTTACTGCCGCCAAATTTTCGCCCGTCGCCGCGCTAACCAGAGCCACGGGCGCTCCGAGTTGCTCCGCCAATGCCTCGGTGTCTACGGATCCCCCTCGCTTTCGCAAGTCGTCAGCCATGTTCAGGATGACAAGCGTTGGGATTCCCAAGCTCAAGATAGGCGCCGCCAACACCAAGTGACGACCGAGGTTCGTGGCATCCAATACTAAAAGGATCGAATCCGGGCGGGCGATGCCGGGCATCTTGCCGTACAGCACGTCGCGCGTCACCCGCTCGTCTTCTGTGCGTGGAACCAGCGAATAAATGCCCGGCAGATCCACCAGCAGGATTTCCCGGCCACCGTCAAGACGGGCTCGCCCTACCCGCTGCTCCACCGTAACCCCTGGGAAATTCGCAACTTTTTGCCGCAGACCGGTCAGTTGGTTAAAAAGCGTAGATTTCCCCGAATTCGGGGGACCCACTACCGCAGTGACGTGGGCGCGGCGATCCCGTGCGGGCGCCGGCGCCACCGCACACCTTGCCGGACAACTGTGGCGCTCACTCATCGGGAAGGTGGAGCGGGAGGACCAAGCTCACAGCGCAGATACATATGCGCCGCCGTCTCTGTCCGCAAAGCGAATTCCGAGCCGTCCACTCGGTAAACCCTGGGACCGCCGCCCGGCGCCGAGTGCACTGCCGCCACACACGTTCCGGGTAAGAAGCCCAACTCCATCAAGCGCCGGGAAACCTCTTCGGGCAGATCCAGCCGTTCCAGGACGCCTTCCTCTCCCAATTTCAGATCCACTAGACTTCGCACGCGCCCTCTACGTCCGCCATGATGGGAGGGTCCTCCAGAGTGAAGCGACGCTGCACGCAAAGCCGAAGATCGTCCTCGTTTCCGAAGCTTCTTGAAAATGAGTTGCACCACAATTTTTAGTATGGATCTTCGGATCCTTTAAGTCAATATCCCCCGCACCGTTCTCCCGGTTTTGTTACAATTCCGGCGTGGAGGGATCAGAGGCTGCTAAGCGTTGCTATTCACGCAAGGAAGTATGCCGGCTGCTCGGAATCCGGCCGCGGCAACTCAAGGCATGGGAAGATCAGGGTCTCATTCGGGTATCGACCACTTTTGATTTTTCGGATCTGATTGCTCTCCGCACCCTGCTGAGCTTGAAATCTTCGGGGATTTCCCCACGCCGCATACGGGAGTCGCTGGAAGCCATGCGAGACCGGATCCGCGAAGTTGCCGACCCGCTTAAGGAGTTGAAAGTTTTCACCGACGGCCGGCGCATCGGCGTGCAAGTGGGCGGGCGGCGTATGGAGCCGGTTACCGGCCAGCTACTCATTGATTTTGAATCGGATTACCTCAAGAAGCTGCTCTCGCTTCCCGAACCGTCGGCCGGAAAGCAAGCAGGCGAAAAAAAACGCAAAGAGGCCGAAACGTGGTTTGCGCGCGGGCTGGAGCTTGAGCAAACCGGCGCGCCGATCGAACAGGCGATCGAAGCCTATAAGAATGCGATTGAGGCCGATCCTGCTTCCGTCGGCGCGCTGGTGAACCTCGGGACCATCTTTTTCCACAAACGCAAGTGGAAAGAAGCGGAAAAGTATTATCGCCAAGCGATTGAACACCACCCGGAGTATGCGCTGGCGCATTTCAATCTGGGTAACCTATTCGATGAGCGCGGCGAGTGGGAGCAAGCTCGAGAACATTATCAAAGGGCGGTCGAGTTAGACCCGCGGTATGCCGACGCCCACTATAACTTGGCGCTTCTGTACCGCAATCTGGGCCAGACGCTTTTGGCTGTAAAACACTGGCAGATCTACCTGAATCTCGATCCGGGAAGCGAATGGGCAGCTATTGCGCGGCGCGAAGTGGAGGCGCTACGCCGCTCCGCCTTGATTTCGCGATCCGGTGGAGAATGAGCGGCCCATTGTATCCTGGATGTTTGGGGGAATTCGTTGTCACGCATCTCTCTAGCTCTGCAAAGTTTTTTTGGAATCCTGTTCCAGGGCGAGTTACCGGAAAAAGTGGTCCGGGCATTGGGATACTCGAAAGGCGCTAAGGCCGCAGCTCCCAGTCCTCCGGCTCCCACCTCCCAACTCGGCCCGGCACAGGGCGCCGTCCAACTTCTTGGGATCCTGCAACGCGATGCGCGGCTGGTGGATCTGCTGATGGAGGATATCTCGGGGGCGTCTGATGATCAAGTGGGCGCTGCTTTTCGCCAAGTGCAAGAACAAGCGCGGCAGTGCTTGCAGCGTTACATCCAGCTCGCTCCGGTAATTGACGGAGTGGAAGGCGCTTATACCCGCACAGGCGGTCTCGGAGTGGATTCCGCAGCCTTGAAACTTTTAGGGAACGTCCCACCGGATGGCAACGTGAGTGGGGGCATTCTCCGCCATAAAGGCTGGAAAGCGGAAAAGGTCAGCCTACCGCCTCTAAACATTAAGCAGGATCTCAACATCGTGGCGCCGGCTGAAGTGGAAATCGAGTAAGTTGCAGAACCGTTTCGTCATTGGAATCGATCTCGGCACAACCAATAGCAGTGTGGCGTTCGCACGGTTGGACGCCATCGAGGGCGCTCAGGATCCGCCGCCGGTGAGGCGGTTTGAGATTTGCCAACTGGTGAATCCAGGAGAGGCTCGGGATGAACCCTTGTTGCCCTCGTTTCTGTACCTGCCGGGCGCCGGCGACTTTCCGCCTGGATCCACTTCCCTGCCCTGGGAGGAAACGCCACTCTACGTCATTGGAACTTTGGCGCGCAGGCGCGGCGCCGAAGCCTCCGCCAAGCTGGTGGCATCCGCGAAATCCTGGCTTTGTTATGCAGGCATCGACCGGACGTCTGCCCTGTTGCCGGTAGGCGCTCCGGAAGGTGTACCCAAGATATCGCCCCTCGAGGCTTCGTGCGCCTACCTCGCTCACATCCGGTCCGCGTGGAATTTTCGGAACGCGGAAGCTCCGCTGGAAGAGCAACAGGTGGTGCTCACGGTCCCAGCTTCCTTTGACGCTGTGGCGCGTGACCTGACGCAAAGGGCCGCGGAGATGGCCGGCTACAGAAATGTCGTCCTACTGGAGGAGCCCCAGGCGGCGTTTTACGCATGGATTGACCGCCATCCCGACTGGCGGAGCCGTGTCGCAGTGGGCGATCTCATCTTAGTGATCGACATCGGCGGCGGGACGACGGATTTCTCGTTGATCGCCGTCACCGAGAGCGCCGGGGAACTCCGGCTGGAACGTGTAGCCGTAGGCGAGCACATTCTGCTCGGAGGCGATAACCTCGACCTCGCTCTCGCCCGTCATTTGGAGCAGGAACTGGCGGCGCGCCACACGCGCCTGGATCCGGTGCAGTTCCACGCCCTCTGGCAGCGTTGCCGGGAAGCCAAGGAAGCCATGCTGGAAGAGGGCAACACGGCCGCCGAGTGGCCCGTAAGCGTTCTGGGTCGTGGATCGGGGCTTGTTAGCGGCGCCATCCGCACATCGCTGCGGAGAAGCGATCTGGAACGCATTCTTCTGGAGGGATTTCTGCCGGCCGCGTCGAGCGAAGAAATGCCCCAGCGTCCGCGCGCCGGCGGTCTCCGCGAAATCGGCCTGCCATACGCGGCAGACGCCGCCATCACACGCCACTTGGCGCGTTTCCTCCGCCAGCCTTCGGTGTCTGTGGAGGGCCGGGCGGTGCGGCGTACTCCCAGCGGGCTCCTAGCTCCTACGCATGTCTTATTCAATGGCGGCTTCCTGAAAGCAGGCTTGGCGCGCGAGCGGATTCTCCGAGTTCTGAACTCGTGGTTAGCCGCCGAAAACCAACCGCCCGTAACCATTCTCCAAGGCGAAGACTTAATGCACGGCGTGGCGCGCGGCGCCGCCTATTACGGAGCCGCTCGTCAGGGACGGGGGATTCGGATTCGCGGCGGTATCCCCAAAACATACTATGTGGGCATTGAATCAGCCATGCCCGCCGTGCCAGGGATGCCCGCGCCTTTGAAGGCGCTGGCCGTAGCGCCGTTCGGCATGGAAGAGGGCACGCAAGCCAAGATTCCAGGACGGGAGTTCGGCTTGGTGGTCGGCGAACCAGCTGAGTTCCGGTTCTTTTGTTCCGCCACTCGAAAAAATGACGCTCCTGGCGAAATGATGGACGACATCACGGGCGAGTTGCAGGAACTCTCGCCAGTAACCGTAACCTTGGAAGATGAGGGCGAGAAGGGGCGTGTGACGCCTGTTACTTTTGAGACCGTCATCACCGAAACGGGCACGTTGCAACTGTGGTGCGTCTCTCGGGAGGGGAAGCGCTGGAAACTGGAATTCAACGTCAGAGAAACAGGAACCCAACGCTGATCATGCAGCTATGAACATCGGCATCGATCTTGGAACTACCAATTCTGCGCTCGCGTTTGTCAACCCCGCAGAGGCGGGGGAGGTTGATTTTCCTCCAATCCATGTTTTCCCGATTCCGCAGCTTGTAGCGCCCGGAAGAGTGGAGGCGTTACGCACTCTACCCTCGTTTCTGTACCTGGATCCTGAGCCCATATGCGGCGCCTACGCCCGTGACCAAGGTGCGCTCGTGCCGACGCGCTCGGTGCACTCGGCGAAATCCTGGCTTTCGAACCCGGACGTGGACCGCACGGCCAAGATTCTTCCCTGGGACGCACCGGAAGGGGGACGGGTTTTATCGCCTGTCGACGTCTCGGCCCGGATTTTGACGCACATGCGTGAGGCATGGGACCGCTCGCACAGCGAACCCCTAGCGGCCCATGAGGTGGTTCTCACCGTCCCTGCCTCCTTCGATGAGGAAGCACGAGAACTCACCGTTCAGGCTGCCCACGCTGCGGGCATCGAAAAGCTTACGCTCCTTGAGGAACCCGCAGCAGCGTTCTACTCGTGGATCGCCAACCACCTCTCTCAGTCCCGCAAGACTCTCGCGGACGGGCAGACTGTGCTGGTATGTGACGTGGGCGGCGGCACCAGCGATTTCACTTTGATCCGCGTCGAGCGTTCGGGCGATCGCATCGACTTTACCCGGACTGCTGTAGGCCGCCACCTCCTGCTCGGAGGCGATAACTTGGATCTGACTCTTGCCTGGCTGGCGGAAACCAAGCTCGGCGTAGCGCTCTCGGTGCGGCAGCGCAGCGCGTTACGCCGCCAGTGCGCAGCTGCCAAAGAGAAGCTTCTGGCCAATCCGGAGCTGCGGTCCGTAGAGGTCACCGTGCTCGGTGCAGGGTCAGCTCTGGTGGGCGGCACGCTGAAAACAGAAATCCTCCGGGAGGAGGCTCTTGAACTTTGCCTCGAAGGCTTTTTGCCCTTCTGCGATAAATCTGAAAGACCTCAAGAAGAAAAACGCAGCCTGTTTCGGGAACTGGGACTGCCTTATGTTTCCGACCCCGCCATCACGCGTCACCTAGCGGCCTTTCTAGCCGACTCGTCGGCGCCTGCTCCAGACGCCATTCTTTTTAACGGCGGCTTCTTCATTCCTGCTGTGTGCCGGGAACGGGTGGCGGACGTGGTGGGTAGCTGGTACGGGCGCCGCCCCGTGATGCTTGACAACCACGATTTGGATCTGGCGGTGGCGGTGGGGGCTGCCTATTACTCCTATGTGCGGACTACGGGCGCCGGCTTGCTCGTACGCGGCGGACTGCCGCGCACCTACTTCATCGCCACGGAAAGCGACGCCACACGCACGCGCACGGTTTGCTTGGCGCCACGCGGAATGGAAGAAGGCGCCTCCATCGAATTGGATCGCGAAGGTTTGCTGCTGGTCGCCAACAAGCCGGTGTCGTTTCAACTGTTCAGTTCTCTGACCCGCACTGAGGACCGTTTGGGCGACGTGGTGGATTTCACCCCCGCGGAAATGGAAGCCAGCTTGCACCGCCACGCCCCGCTTCATGCCGTCATCCGCTTTGGCAAGCGCACCGAAGAGCGGTTGATTCCTGTACGGCTCGGAGTGAAGCTCACCGAGGTGGGCACGCTCGAGATCTGGTGCGAGTCTAAGGTCAGCGAACATCGCTGGCGCCTTCAGTTCGAGCTCCGGAAAAAAGCCACCGAAAGCGCTCCTGGGCGCCGCGCCGCTGCGGTGGTCTCCGATGAAGCCGTGACGGCTGCTGTGCAGCTTATACGCCGGGCATTTGTCTCGGCTGATGTCCCACTGGAGGAACTTCCGGTAAGGCTCGAACAGGCCATGGGGTTAGGGCGTAATTCGTGGCCGGTTTCCGCTATCCGGCGGCTGGCCGATGCACTCCTCGATGTGGCGGAGCAGCGAAAACGGAACGCGGCGGCGGAGGCGCGCTGGTTGAACCTGTGCGGTTTTTGTTTGCGGCCAGGTTTCGGCTTTCCAGGCGACGAGCTACGAATCGAGAAAGCCCGGCGGATTTATGCGGCCGGAGTGCAGTTTCGAAGTCAGGTTCAGAATCAGATTGAGTGGTGGATTTTTTGGGGACGCGTAGCGGGCGGTTTAAACCGCAACCAGCAGACCGATCTTTACCAGAGGCTGTCTTCTGTATTGCTTCCTAAGGGCGGCCAGCGTCAGCGGGTCAACACGAGCTTATTGCGCGAGATGTGGCGAACCGCCGCTAGCCTGGAGCTCCTTCCCGTGGGGGTGAAGACCGAACTCGGCGAGACCCTCCTCGCGCGCATTGCCGCCGGTGATTTTCGTGAAAGCGAATTGTGGTGTCTGGGCCGCCTGGGAGCGCGGCAGCTTTTCTATGGTCCGATCAATTTGGTCGTCCCGGCGCCGGCCGCGGCGCGCTGGGCGGAGCGCGCCGCTAAATGTCTCAGCCAGTGGCCTCAAGCCGCAGAAGCCGTGGCCAGTTTAGTGCGGCGCACTGGCGACGCCACGCGCGACGTGCCGCCCGCCACTTTTGAAATGGTTCGGCGCGCCATCGAAAACCACCCTGATTACGAACGCCTCGTCGATCTCCTTGAGGGCGAGGAAATCGAGGACCAAACCTTGGGGCGAATCTTCGGGGAAGAACTTCCTTCCGGCCTCGCCCTCGCCAATTCCGGCGCAGCCGCTACAACTTGAAATCGAATGTGAGCGTCGTGATGGCTTTGGCCGCTTTGCCGCCGGAGGTCACCGGCGTGAACTTCCACTTTTTCACCGCATTGGCTGCGGCCGCAGTCAAAATGGGGTTTCCGTTGCTTCCTTCTACTTTCTCCACGTTGCCTTGTTCGTCAATATATACATCCACCTGCACTCGCCCGCTTACGCGCATCTGCTTCGCAATCGGCGGATACTCCGGATCTACCCGCTGCACCACCGCCTTCTTCGCTTCGGCTTCGGGTAGCCGCACCACCTCCGCTTTCAGAATCCCCAAGCCGGAGATTCCAGCCCATGCCGCGACAGCCATGACCAGTTTCCTCATGTTTGTTTCCTCCTGAATGAAATCTGTGAAACATCGCTTATCGGCAAGACCATTACGCTTTTGAGCGAAACTTCGGCAGGAGTGCGATTCTGAGAGAAAGACGGCATGAACGAAGACCAGATTCTCAACCGGATCCGCCGCCGCGCTTTGCTTCCCAGACGTTGCCATTTGGTAAAAGGCATCGGCGACGACTGTGCGATTTATAGGCCGCCAGGCTCTCCCGAAGACTTGGTATTCACGACCGACCTGCTGCTGGAAGATGTGCACTTCCGGCGGACTACGCATTCGCCTGCGGATATCGGCTGGAAGGCGGCGGCCCGCGGCCTCAGCGATATTGCCGCCATGGGCGCTGAGCCCCGCTTCTGTCTCCTCTCGCTGGCTGTGTCGGAAGACGTGGACCAGGGTTGGATAGACCGCTTTTTTCGTGGTTTCTTCGCACTCATCCGTTCTCACCGTACGCCGCTGGCTGGAGGCGACCTAGCCCGCGCGGCCAAGATCGCTTGCGATATCCTCATATGTGGCGCGCTGCCCCGTGGAACCGCTCTGCTTCGCTCTGGAGCGCGTCCTGGCGATTCGATTTATGTTTCCGGCGTGCTAGGGGGATCTGCATTAGGTCTGGCGTCTCTGAGGGGCCGGGCTCTCCGGCGGCACCTGCGTCCCCAGCCCCGCTTGGCTTTGGGGCGGTTCTTACGCGAAAAGCTTGGCGCCACGGCGGCGATCGACCTCAGCGACGGGCTCTCCACGGATCTGCACCGGCTATGCCGTGAATCGCGCGTCTGCGCTGTGCTTGACGCTCCGATTCCGGTGTTTCCCGGCGCCGCTCTCGAGCAAGCGCTGCACGGCGGGGAGGATTACGAGCTTTTGTTTACCGTGCCGCCCCAAACCCAAGTGCCCGCGCGTTTTCACGGGTTGCCCCTCACTCGCATCGGAGCGATTCGCCGGGGTGCTCGCGGTAAAGTGACGTTTTTCGGACTGCCGGCGCCGCCGCTCGGTTACGACCATTTCCGCTGAACCAACTTTTTTTGGGAATTTTCTTGGCTTCGGGGCGTCATCGGGTTTATAAACAATAGAGGAGGAAATCCATTTGGCAAGAGAGCGCGCCCGTGTTTGGACCCGTCGGTTCGCTTATGGTCTCTTTGCCGCCTTCGCCTTGACGGGGATCGTCTTTGGCGTTCGGGGTCCACAAGGTTTTTCCACCTTGTTCGAAAAACAGCGAGAAATCCAGCGCTTGCAAGAAGAGAACGCCAACTTGATCAAGGACATTCAAGAGAGGCGCGAACGCATTCGCCGCCTAAAGGATGATCCGAGCTTTCAAGATGAGGTCATACGACGCAATCTGAAGCGATCCAAGCCCGGTGAGACCACCCTCATCTACCCTTCCACACCCGCTGCCGAAAACACCCGTTAGCGATTCCGGGTTATTCCTTCGTAGGCACGGGCGTATGCCTGCTCGGGGCTCTCAGGACCCTGGGCAGCAAGATCAGTGTTCCCCCATAGGACAACAACGAAATCACGGTGGCGAACATTTGATCCTGTTGCAGATCTTGGATCGCCAACTTGTAAGTGGCGGCGCCCACCATCAACCACGCCAGCCATTTCCATTCCAGCCGCCGGCTCCGCCGCCAGAACCAACCCGCCATGAGGGCGAGCGTGAGCAAGACCGCCGTCAATAATGCCGGCCGTAAGTGCAGCCCTGGCTCCCCTGTGATCCCTTCTAGCGGAGCGGCCAGCACCGCGCCCACAGCCGCCAGTGCCCATAGTCCGTTCCCAGCCACTGCCGCACAGGCCAGCCGCGACGCCGTCGATACCTGCCCTGACCCGCGGAGCGCCAGAACCCCACTCAAACCCGCTGCGGCGGCGGCTATCGCCATCGGCAGCGTCAAAACGGCTTTCGTAGCCTGATCTCCGGGCGCTAAATAACAGGCGGCTGTCAGCGTTCCCAAACCGGAAACGGCCGTACTCAACGCCAGAAACGCTCCCGCGTGCAGTTTCAGCGTTGAGCGTCCCGAGCGTCGGGCGAGTCCCAAGAAAGTCATCGCGGTTGCGCACCACGCACTCACGAGTAGAACTCCGCGTAATAATAGGACACTCGCCCCCAAACTCAACGCCAAGCCAAATGTTGCGTAGGTATGAAAATTCCTGTCCATACCCTGTCGGCGCTCCAAGAACGCGAAAGACACCCCGTAGCTAATCAGCCCGCTCAGTGCGCAAAATACTCCCACCGCTTTGATCGCGGCCGGATGCCCGTGCGCCACTCGAACCGCTCCCCAGCAGGCGCCGGCCGTGGCCACGGCCCCTTGCCAGATCTCGAAAGCCTGGACGGTGAAACCTCGCCCTAGCGTTCGAAACATAGCGCTTCCCAGATAAATCACCACTAGCCCGATCTGAGCTCCCAAAACAGCATTCCGTTCTAAGGGAACGTACCCTAGAAGCCCTTCGGTTTGCCGCACCGCCACCACGGTCATCAGACCAACCGCCAGATCGGCGCTTAGCGCCACGATCCACCGTTCACTGAGGTAGTGATCCAGACACGCGGATGCTTCCACCGCCAGCGCCAGCGCGAGCAACGTGGCCGTGAACGGCAACAAGTCGTGCGTCTGCACCAACAATCCCCAGCCTAATGACAACCCCGCCAGGGAACTAACCCAGGCCACGGCTGTCAGATTCTTTTTCCACGAAATGGCGAGCCCGAAACCGGCGAACAACGCGAGGACGCTCGCACTTTGCCATGTGTCCAAGGCGCGGAAGTGCAACTGGGCCTCCCACAGCAGCGGCCCCATGATGAGCGCCGCCGTCAGCGCACGCAGATGCAGCGTCACCCGCTCTCCGGCTGGCGTACGCGCGGCCCATACGAGCCAACCCATCGCATATGCGCCCCCCAGCGCCACGCCGTAGCGCACCGGCAAGCTGCCGCTCGCCGTCATGGCGCGCAGCAAATAAGCCACTGCCAACCCCACCAGGGACAGACCAGCGTGGGTCACCCAACCGCCACCCTCATTCCACTCCGCCGCCCTCGGAGCTGGGCGGCGTTCTGCTGTCCCCTCCGCACCTTGGTATGACACGCCAAGCAGGCGCTCCAATGCGGCAATCCTTCCCTCCAGCGCCGCCACCTGCTGCCTCAGCGCCTGAATGGGCGTATCGTCCGACGCCGGAGTTGGTCCCATGCCCGCCTCCTCACACGGCCTGCTCTTCCCTCCAGGGCGGCAAAAGCTTCACCAAGACCCACAGGATGCCAAACGGTAAGAGCATCAGTCCCACACTGGTTAACAGCCCTTCCCGCGCCGCAAACTGTAGCTTGTATGTGGTGTATCCTAGGTAACTTTTCGAGAAGAGCTGTCCCCCGATCACCACGTTCCAGCGCATCGCAAAGATCCCCACTAGCGTCAGCACCCCGGCAATCCAGTAAAGCTTTTTACGCCACGACTCGCTCATATGCACCAACTGAACCAGTGCGAGTAACGCCAGCGGCGCGCAAGTTCCCAGCAGGATCTGCACCACCACCTGAGAACCCCAAAGTCGCGTGTGCACCATGAAGTCCAACGAACGGAACGATTCGTCCGCTTCGTAAATACGGTGCACAAGATCCAGCATTTCGAGCGAAAAATCGATGAGAAACACGTAGAACAGGTACTTCGCGATCGTGTCCACGCATTCCATGCTGGGCGCCTTGCCCTGCATCCGGCATTGGACCATATACAACAACATCACCGCCGCAATTCCGCTGACCATGGCCGAAAACAGGAAGACAATGGGCATAAGCGGCGTGGACCACCAAGCGTTGGCTTTCACCGATCCGAAGATGAAACCCACGTAACCATGAAGTAGAAATGCCGATGGAATGCCGACTAGCGTCACTACATAACCCACCCGGTCGTCGATGCGTCGCGCTTCGGGGCTAACGTTCATCGATCCCAGAGTCAGGGCGCGATAGATAAAACGCTTCGCGCCGCGTTCGCGCTGCGCCCACTCCACAATCTCAGCCCGATACTCCAGCCAGATCTCCGCCAACAACACCACCATCAAATACCACAGGTAGACGAATCCGAACATCGCCATGGCCGAAGACCGGTGCGGCGTCAGGTACATCTCCAAAGAACGTTCCGGATGCCCCAAATGCAATTGCAATGGCAGGGGCGCAACCAGTAGAAACGCCAACGCGGTGAGCAGCGCCAGCCGGTAAGTCGGCTTTACCGCCCGAACCTTGAAAACCCGCTCCAGGGAAGCCAGTATGAACGCTCCCGCCACCAGCCCGGTAATGTAGGGATACAACACAATGAGAATGCTCCACTGCAACTCCACTTCATTCGGGTACATGAACCCCTGAACGCCGGCGATTGTTTCGTGCATAGTGACCCCCCCTCAACGCACCGCTCCATCAAGGTCTTTGTAGTAGACCTTGGATCGCGTAGCCATGTGTGGCTTCAGCACTTGAACCTTGTTCTTCCGGAGAAACTCGTGTATAGGGTCCGCCTCGTTTTTGAGGTCCGCCAAGGACCGCGCCTGCGTGGGGCACGCTTCGCAGCACGCCGTCGTTAAACCCTTTGTGATCCGGTGGTAACATAGGCTGCATTTATCTACGGTCTGCCTTTCCGGATGGATATAGCGGCAGCCGTAAGGGCACGCCTGCACACAGTAGCGGCATCCCAAGCAGTAGCTGGAGTCTACCAGCACCACTCCATCCGGCGAATCAAACGTAGCGCCTACCGGACAAACCTGCACGCAAGGCGAGTCCAAGCAATGGTTACACAGCTTGGGTACGAAAAACTGCTTCAGGGTGCGATCCGCGGACGGGGCAAAACCGTTTTTGCCCCCATCTGGAGACGTTACGTGCGGATGTTCATAGTCGGCGCCCCGAATCTCGTAACGCTCCACCCACGTACGGAAGTAGCCCTCAGGCACGTTATTCTCGACTTCACACGCCCTCACGCAGTTTCCGCAACCGATGCAGCGGTCAATGTCGATGCTCATCGCCCAAAGATGGTCGCGCGGGTTGTAGCCGCTCCCCGCTTCCGGCGCAACTTTGGGAGCCCCCGCCTGCCCTTCGACCGCCGTCCCAAGAACCAACAGCTTGAGGCCCTGCGTTAGCACGGCACGACGCGTTACATGCGTTTCCATGTCTCCCCCCGTGTCACATCTGCGGGCTGTGCGGCTGGTGGCAAGCCTCGCAACTAGCGCCGCCGGAATGCTCCCGGCTCCTCACCTGTTTGAACCAAGCGGGCTTGGCGGCGTCTTCTTCATGGCACCGCACGCACAGCTTCCCTATCTCCACCCTGGCGGGCTTGTGCTTCTCCGGATCTTCGGCGTGGGATGCGGCCGCCCCGTGGCACGCCTCGCAGTGTACGGTCCGATGCTTCCCCTTCGCCTTCGTGGCCGCCTCTCCTGGATGGCAAGCTGCGCAAACCGCCTCTCCCGCAAAATGCGCCGGCGCATTTCGGATCTCCACCAGCGCAGCGCCGCGGTAGTGCCCGTACTGACCGAAGCTAGCTGGAACAACCGCTTGTCTCAGCAGCAGAAAGACCAGCAATCCAGCGACGAATACCAGCGCCGGGCGAATCAGGTGAGCCGCGTTTCTCCATGGATTTTGCAACTTGCTCAGACCTCCCCACCGTGGATTGGAAGCTTGACCGCACCGTCCATGTTTGCCAAATAGGATATTAGGATTTTATGGGTGTCATGTCAAGAAGTTCGCGAAGTTTTTCGAAGTGTTCGGTTATCATAAAATCAGACTCGATAAAACCGATAAAGAGGCGCCATATGCCATCCCCACCGGGCCAACTCCTATCGACCGGTCAGGCAGCCCGCCTGCTCTCGGTCACCCCAGACACGGTCCTCAAATGGATTCGTCACGGGCGGATTCCCGCCATCCGCACTGCGGGAGGACACCACCGGATCGACGCCTCCGACCTTGCTGCCCTAGTGGAGGCTCGGCGCAGAAAACCTTCGCATCTACCCCCTCAATCCAGGCCACTTCGGTGCTGGGAATACCTGCACGGACACGCTGTGGTTCGGAGCGAGTGCAAAGAATGTGCCGTTTACCGCTTCCGCGCCGCGCGCTGTTTCGAGGTGCGGCAATCGGTCTTTTGCCACCAAGCCGGCGGCTTCTGCGCCACCGCATGCCACGCCTGCCCGTACTATTTGCGAGCGCACGGCGAACCCCAAAGGGTGCTTGTGATAAGTACAGATCGTGCCCTCAGCAGCCACCTTGCCGCTGCTTCCGGACCGGTATTCGACTTTCGGACCGCTGCTTCAGCCTATGAAGCGGGCGTTACGGTGGCCGAATTCTTCCCTGCGCTGGTTCTTGTCGACGAGCAGTTTGATCCCGCCGGACAGCCTTCACTGGTTGCCGGTCTACTGGAGGACCCTCGCATCCCATGGGTCCGGGTGGTCCTGTTATATCGCCACAAGCCCCCGGGCAAATTGCCGGCGGGCGTGTATGCTGCGTTACCGGCTTCTTTCCAGGCAGCCGACCTGGCGCCCCTAGCTCGGCTGGAGCCTGTAGAAGCATCCGCGGACTAACGCCTCCTGAGCCGCCAGTCACGAGGCAGGGCTACGCTACAATCCGGATATGACGCAGCCGCGCGGCCTCTCCCCGCGAGGGCGCATGGAATAGCTACTTCAGATCCCTTCTGAATCCAAGGCGGAAGTACTCGGCACGAATTACGCCCTCGAGTTGGCGTGTTCAGCCGGCATCGCTACGCTCGGGCTCGTATTGAACAACCCGGCGGGGATCCTTGGAGCGACGTGGATTTCACCCCTCATGGATCCGATTCTTGCCGCGGGCCTCGCGCTAGCAGCGGCGGATCTATATCTTCTAGGCCTAACTTGCTGGATCGGGGAGTAGCGTGGTGCTCCGGTTTGGCCGGTTCGGTCGTCGTGTTCGCGCAGCCGCCCTCTGCGGGAAGCGCGCAACGAAACCATCAGCCGTGCTGCGGTGCGGAGGCATGCGCCTGTTAGGGCCGGCCGGCTCGCTAGCGGCGCCTCCGTTTTCGCCAGAGCGTGCAATGTGCAAAGTCGTCGATGGCCGCATCGGGTCAGCCGGCCAGCAGGCGCATGGTTTTGCGAAACAGCGCTTCCGCTGCTTCTTCACTCCGGGCTTCAGCCGCGATGCGGAGCAAAGGTTCCGTGTTGGAGCTCCGCACATGAATCCAGCCTTCCGGCAGCACTAGTTTCAACCCATCGGAGCGATCCGCTATCGCGTGAGGAAACTCGGCTTCCAAGGCCTGCATTAGGGAGCCTAGTTTTCCGTGCTCGTAAGGAGCGCGCCCAAACTTGCGAACATAACGAGGCAATCGCCGGGCCATTTCGGAAACCGCAGATCCCGTTTCCGCCATCCGGTCCAACAGAAAAGCCATACCGGTGTAACTATCCCGGCAAAGGTGCACTGCCGGGACGATGATGCCGCCATTCGAACCCTCGCCGCCAATCGCGGCTCTCACCGCCTGAATCATTTCGACAACGTTGGCTTCGCCTACAGGCGTGCGGTAAACCCGGCGGCCATGCGCGGCAGCGACATCTTCCACTACGGAAGAGGTCGTCAAGTTCACCACTACATCTCCCGGCAGCTTTGGCAACGCTGCGTCGACGGCGAGCGCCAAGACATCGTCGTTGTCCAACACGCGTCCGGTTTCATCGCACACTGCGAGCCGGTCTCCGTCCGGATCCTGGGCGAAACCAATGTCGCAATGTTCGCGGCGCACAAGTTCCGCCAGGTCTCCGAGCGTGTCCGGACGCGGCTCGGCGATCCGCGAGAACGGTCGCTCGGGATCCACCGCCATGGCGTGCAACTCGCAATGCAACTGGTCTTTCAGAAAGCGGCAGCTCAAACGCGAGCCCGCTCCGTTTACCGCATCGAGAGCGACGCGAAAGCGCCGCGCCCGAATTCTTTCCGCATCCACATGCGCCAACACGCGCTCCAAATGCAGCTTTTCGGGGCGCTCGTAGTCCCGGCTGAGGCCGCGCATCTCGGCATTCGTCGCCTGCCGGAATTCGGTTTGATGATACAGATCCAGCAGTTCGCTGCGCTCATAGTGATTGAAGAACAAGCCTTGCGCGTTGAAAAGCTTGAGCGCATTGTATTCCGGCGGATTGTGGGAAGCCGTAATGGCGATGCCGCCCCGCGCCCGGGTGTGCCCCACGTAAATTTGAATGGTCGGCGTCGGAAGCACTCCCACGTCCACAGGCTCGCAGCCTGCCGCGAGCAATCCGCAACTCACCGCATGTTGAAGCATGGGCCCGCTCGCGCGCGTATCACGCCCGACTACCACACGCCCCGGTCCCACATAGGTTCCGAACGCTTGAGCGAAAGCGCAGGCAAGCGCTGGCGTCAAAAACTCACCTACGACCCCGCGGATCCCGGAAACGCCGATCTTCAGTTGATGTTCCCGCCGCGCCATTTCAAGAAAGGCTCCTCACTTTATCCAGCAACGACTCAAACAGCGCCGTGGGGGGCTCCCCGCGCTGCTCACAGATCACGCGGACCACCGGTTCGGTCTGGCTCACGCGCACATGAAACCACCGATCCGGCCAGTCCACACGCAACCCATCGCTCACGTTGATCCGCCCCGAAGCGTTTTTCTGTTGCAGTTCCATCAACAACGCCGGAATCTGCTTGGAGACAAGGGGCAGTTCGCCTTTGAGAATCGAATAGCGCGGATATCCCGCCACAATCTCGGAGAGTTTCTGCCCTCGTTCCCGCATCATGGAAAGGATGGCGAACATCGAGGCGATCCCGTCGTACACAAAGCGGAATTGTGGCATCATCACAGCGCCGGTTCCTTCACCGGCGAGCGCCACCTGCTCGGGGCGGTACGCGGCCAGAGCGTCGATAGTAGCCTGCCGCCCAACGGGCACACGAACCACCTTGCCGCCATGCCACGCGGCGATCTCGTCCACCAGCGCCGTGGTCGAGAGGTTGGTGATGACGATCTTGCCGGGTCCCCGGGGCAACATGAAGTCCGCCAGCATCGGAAGCGCCATCTCTTCGGAGAGCGGCTCGCCTTCGTCCGTGGCTATCGCCACGCGGTCCGAATCCACGTCAAACAGGAAACCCGCATCCGCGCCCAGGGGGCGAATCAACGGCGCCAGTTGTAGGGACACAGTACGGCTGTTGGTTAACGGTTCATGCGCGAATTCCACGCCTTCCATCCGTTCGTTGATCAAGATGAACTGAAAGCCGAACCGCTCGTTCAGCCGCCGCAGAATCAGGCCCGAGGTGCCGTTGCAGCAGTCCACCACCACCCGGAAACTGCGCAACGCCGCAAAATCAAACACCGAGGCCAGAGTGTCGAGGTAAGCATCCAGCGCGCCATCTTCCACACGTAACCGGCCTAGCGAGTTCCACGGCGTTAGCGTGAATTTCCGTAGATGATAAATGTCGAGCAGTTCGCCGGATTCAGCAGTCGAGAGGTAAGTGCCGCGAGGACCGAAAAACTTCAGGGCGTTCCACTCAGCCCGGTTGTGGCTGGCGCCGATCGAGACGCCGCCGCCCGCCTCCATGCGCCGGATCGCATGCTGGATCACCGGCGTAGAAACAATCCCCAGATCGACGACGTCGTGGCCGGAAGCCAGCAGTCCGGCAATCACGCCTTCCCGTATCATCACGCCGCTTGCGCGCGGATCACGCCCCAACAATACCGGCCGCCCGCGCTCGAGGAACGTACCGAACGCGGCCGCAAAATCCAGCACGTGCGCAGCCGTCAAGCCGCGTCCGACAATGCCGCGTAAACCGGCCGGAGAAATCCGGAGCGCTTTCGGTTGCAGCACGGCTACCGCCTTTCCGTTTTTCCGCCGAAGGATGGAGCTGGCTTCATCGCTGCTCTTTTCAATATAGCGGCCTGGCAGGCATGACGTTGCTACAATCGAAAGTATCGCCATGATCGGATCGCTGTTTGGTGCGGGGACGAAAGAGCCGAATCTCCTCGAACGTCTGAAACAAGGCATTCAAAAGACGCGCGCCGGATTGGTGGACCGCATCGAAGACGCCCTGCAAGGCCGCAAGGAGATCGATGCGGAGCTGCTGGATGAATTGGAGGATACGCTTTACACAGCGGACGTCGGAGTCAAGACCACCACGGAAATCCTGGAGCGAATCCGCCAGCGGGTGGATAGGCGTCTGCTGGGCGATGCGCAGGAACTCAAGTCGTTGATCCGCCAGCACGTCTTGGAGGTCCTCCAAGCCTGCGAGCGCCTGCCGGCTGCGGTCGCCGAACCGCCCGAGGTCATTCTGGTGGTGGGCGTAAACGGTTCCGGCAAGACCACCACGATAGGCAAACTCACCGCCCGCTTGAAATCCGAAGGTAACAGCGTGTTGCTGTGCGCTGCCGACACGTTCCGTGCAGCAGCCATTGAACAGCTCGAAATCTGGGGGCAGCGCACGGGCACGGAGGTGATCCGCCAAAAGCCGGGCGCCGATCCTAGCGCCGTTTTGTTTGACGCGCTCCAGGCAGCGAAAGCCCGCAAGGTGGATTATGTGATCGTGGACACCGCCGGCCGCTTGCATACGAAAGACAACCTCATGGCCGAACTGGAGAAGATGTCCCGCACGGCCGCCCGCGTTGTGCCTGGCGCCCCGCACGAAGTGTTGCTGGTGCTCGACGCCACCACGGGGCAAAACGGTCTTGAACAAGCGCGCCGCTTTACGGAAACCACCGGCGTTACGGGAATCGTGCTCACCAAGCTTGATGGCACAGCCAAAGGCGGCGTGGTGATCGCCATCGCTCGGGAGCTGAATCTGCCCATTCGGTATGTGGGTGTGGGCGAAAAGGTAGAAGACTTGCTTCCATTCGACGCGGAGAAATTTGTCGCCTCGCTATTCGAAAAATGACCCCCGATTACATGGGAATGGCGCTCGAGTTGGCCGCGCGCGGCATTGGACAGACAAGTCCGAACCCGGCAGTCGGCGCTGTGCTGGTGCGCGACGGTGAGGTGGTGGGTCGCGGCTACCACATCTACGCGCTGGTGAAACACGCTGAGATCGTGGCGCTGGAGGAAGCCGGCGAAAAAGCCCGCGGCGCAACGCTGTACGTCACCTTAGAGCCGTGTTCGCATCAGGGGCGGACGGGTCCTTGCGCCGATGCTCTTATAAAAGCGGGAGTTCGAAAAGTCGTGGCCGCCATGCAGGATCCCAACCCGCTGGTCTCGGGACAGGGATTCCGAAAGCTTCGGGAGGCCGGCGTGGAAGTCGAAATCAGCGCCGAGCATACCGCCGCCGCCGAGAAACTGAACGAAGCTTTTGTGCACTTTGTGCGGCGCCGCCTGCCGCTTGTGACCATGAAGGCCGCCATTACGCTTGATGGCAAGATTGCCGCTCCGGACGACAATCAAGGCTGGATCACCAGCGAGACCGCCCGGGCGCATGTCCAAACGTTGCGTCACGCCTCCGACGCCATTATGACGGGTATCGGAACTGTGCTCGCCGATGATTGCCTGATGACGGACCGCAGCGGACAACCTCGCAGCCGCCCCTTACTCCGCATCGTGCTGGATTCGCAGTTGCGGCTGCCCTTCACCTCGCGTATGGTCGCCTCCTGCCGCGACGACGTGCTCGTGGTCACCACGTCCGCCGCAAGCCTTGAAAAGCGCAAGGCGCTCGAGGCGCGTGGGGTGAAAATCATAGCCTTCGATGGACCCGGCGGACGCACCGACCTCCGAGCCGTTGTCGATTACCTCGGCAAAGCTAGTTACCTTTCCCTCATGATCGAAGCGGGCAGCAAAGTGAACTGGGCGGCGCTTGAAACCGGCATTGTCGATAAGATTTTCTTTTATTACGCGCCCAAGATCTTGGGTGGCATGCAATCGCTGCCTGTGGCCGGCGGCATCGGCAGACGGCGGCGCGCGGACGCTATCCGTTTTCATCGGGTTTCTCTGCACACGGTGGCTCCCGATGAGTTTGCGGTGGAAGCGTACATGGTCAAGGAGGACTGACTGTGTTCACGGGAATTGTCGAGGAAGTGGGCACGGTGCGCCGTTTCGCAGTGGGAAGCGCGGGCGCTCGGCTGTGGGTGGGGTGCTCAGAAGTCCTCACCGGCACGAAACCGGGCGATAGCATTTCGGTGAACGGAGTCTGCCTGACGGCCGCGGAAACCGGCGCCGGTTTTTTCGCCGCAGACGTATCTCCTGAAACGCTCAGCCGCTCCAATCTGGGAAGCCTCGCCGGCGGTTCGCCGGTGAACCTCGAGCGTGCGCTCGTCGCCGGCGAGCGCCTGGGCGGGCACATCCTGCAAGGGCATGTGGATGGCGTAGGCGAACTGCTGTCGATCGAATCCTTAGGCGATGGCAATTGGTGGATGGAGGTCGCCCTTCCCCCGGAGTTGAGCCGCTACGTGGTTTTTAAAGGCTCGATCGGGATCGATGGCATCAGCCTTACGGTAGCCGCCCTTCGCGACCATATTGTCTCGGTCGCCGTAATTCCGCAGACGTACCGGAACACCAACCTGTGCAGCTACCAACCCGGCGCGAAGCTCAACATTGAATGCGATATCCTCGCCAAGTATGTCGAGAAACTGCTCGCCGCCTACCAACACCCTGAAGAGAAGCTTACCGTCGAAAAACTTCGGGACCTCGGCTACTGAGCCCCGGAGCCAGAGCGCCCTTATCGCCCGGCTAGGGCATTGCAAGACGCGATGATTTCCGCACGGGCGGCAGCCCGATCGAGCCCAAAGCGGCATGGGTTAGCGTTTCCCAAGCCATGTGGTGATTCACGCTCGTCGGCCGCATCGCCAGCAGCACCGCCTCCATCTTCGGCAGCGGGTATCCCAGCCGATTGTGGAAATGGTTAAAAGCGATCTCCCATGTGGGGTGGATCTTGAATTCCAAGCGTTCCGGGGGCTTGGCGGCGTTCGGGGGCAAGTACTGCGCCTGAAACTCCAGCGCCGCCATAATCCGATCGCCGACTTCGCTGTACAAATCCAGGCCTTGTTGGCGCGCCGTTTCCGCCGCGTTCACCATGGCGGAAAGCCCCATATTCGCGTGACCAGAGTCGCGTGCTGTTTCCTGCAAAAGACCGTCCACGAGCTGCGGCGTGAAGCCTTTGTTCCCCCACAGCGCGGGACCGCACCCTGCCGGCTCCACAGGCTGCATTCCGTCCTTGCTTAAGTAAATGTAAGCGGGCGCGCGCCCGCGCCACATCCTAACGCCAAAATCGAAGGCCGCCCGGTCGTCATTGAACACGCCGATGTGGATGATGGCTTCGCTCATGACCAGTTCTTTGTTGCCGTTCTCGCAGGCGCCGTGAATCAGCGCCGGCAAGTATTGCACCCTCAGCATGTTCTGAAACTGCGCAATCGCATCGTCCGGCCAGGCCCGATACGTATAGCGTATGATCTCTGCTGCACGCGGCCAAAGCGCACCCGTCCAGCCCGCCTGCACCGGCCCGTTCGCATTCGTGTGTCCACCGTTTAGCGTACGCGCCCAGGCGTTCATGATTTCGATGGCCTTTTTGGCATGGGCGGTCTCGCCGGTGATATACCACAGCAGGGCGTGCGCGTAAGCCGCCTGGCTGTCGGACTGCTCATCTTTGCAACCGAAATCGGGGCGTGAGTAAGATCCGCATTCGACCGTTTTCCAGGGATGTGGCGTATAATCCAGCGCGCCCCAGCGGCTGCTCCGCAACTGGTCGAAGGCAGAGGCTTGCGGCTCTATTCGCGCCGCCACTCTACGTTTGATCTCGTTGAGCTGCGCGCGGTTTACGAGGATGCCAGGATGGATGAAGCCCGCCGGCGGCGCCGGCCGGCCGCTCTTGTCGGGGGCGGTGGAAACTGCTGGGACGCGATAAGCAGGGTTGCTCGTATCCTCATTGGGCTTTTTCGCACTCAAAAGCCCGCATGCCGCCACCGCCAGAACAAGCCCGTTCCCTCGCACCCGCATCAATGCTTTCGCTCCTCCTCCAGCACCCAAATGTTGCGGAACTGCACCGGCATCCCGTGCTCTTGGAGTTGCAATGGTCCGGTCGCCGCTTCCCCAAGACGCGCTGCGTTGAGCCTCACCGGGCCCAACTCCTGGTCCTTGTAAAGCACCGTGCCGTTTAAACGGACGGTTGCCCGCGCACTTTTTACTTTCTTTCCCGTGTCGTCAAACCGGGGAGCGCGGAATTCTACGTCCAGCGTTTGCCATTCCAGCGGCGGTCGCGAGCACCGTATGCCGGGATTTGCGCTGGAAGGCGTGCAGTTATCCAAGCCCCCACACGGATTGCCATCGAGCCTTCCATACATCTCGTTGATGTTCACTTCATACCGATTTTGGATGTACAGCCCGCTGTTGGTTGGTCCGCCCAGGGTGCGGAATTCTAGATGAATGCGTGCGTCTCCGAAGCGCCTCCGGCTGATGAGGCTGCCCGCGTGCGGCACGGCCTCCATAACGCCGCCGAACAGGTTCCACTTCGGAGGCCCATCTTCGACGAGCCACTCTTTCTCTTTCATTTTGGCCCACGCGTCCAAACTAGTCCCGTCAAATAAGACCACTGCACCTGCGGGCGGTTTAGCTCCTAGTGTGGGAGGCGTGCGCGCTACATGCTCCAAGTCCATTGACTCGCGGCCCTTCCACACTCGAAAGCGTCCGCCTTCGATTTGCCCACTCCAGCCATCCCCTGTGAAGGCGATGCGGTCGCCAACCTTCGCGCCCTGCAACACGGCCACCGGACGGTCTTTCGGGACGTCAAACGCACGGAACAGATTTGCTTGATATTTGCCGTACTCGGCGGGATCGGGAAGAGAATCGGGAACGGAGAGCAACTTATCATCCAGACGAACCACTTGCGCCACATAGCCGCCCTTGCCTTGCCAGTCTCCTCGAACTGGATCTGGAACCGCCCAATAAAAAGGGTGTGGAAGTTCGACCTTCTTTGCGCCGGATTTTTTCTCCCCCGCTTTGGCGGGCCCTCCTGCCGGCGCGCGGCACAGCATCAGGGCGACGACCGAGGCAGTCAATGTGGGCCAACGATGCTTCATGAGCTAAATCGTCCGCGCTAGGGCTTCTCGAAACTGCCGGAGAAACTGTGGGACCACCGTGAACGGGTCGTAGGTTTGGCCCCGCGAACCCAGCGTTTCGATAGGTAGGTAGCCCCGGTATCCCGATTCCCGGATGATGCGAGCGAGTCTCTCCAAATCCATCGGCGCCTCCTGGCTACCTAGAACCAGGGTCTGTTTGATTTGCCAGTTGACCGCGTGCGGAGCCACCAAAGCGATGTCGGCGTATGGGTCCGCGGACCGGAAGTAGCCCGTATCTACGATGGGACCGCACCACTCCGAACCTACCGCTTTCACCAGCGCCATTACATCCTGTGCAGTCTTCAAGAAATCGCCATGATTTTGCACTCCGATTTTCACTCGGAATTTCCGTGCGTAGTCGGCGCACTCACGCAGGGCCTCGGCGATCCATTTCTGCACTTCCTCCCGCGATGCGCCCCCGGAAACGGTTTGCCAGTTTTCCGAACGCATCTGCGTATCAGCGAACACACGGATGACGGGAGCGCCAAGTTTCGCGGCGACCTCTGTAAATTGCTGGATGTGCCGTACACTCTCCGCACGGACCGTCTTGTCGGACGTCGTAAAATGATTCCGCACTCCGGTGCCGCTGATTCCCACACCGAGATCGGCTGCCCGCCGTTTCAGCATAGCGATGAAGCTGTCGGGCGGAACCTTCGGGTACCCGGGAAAGTAGTACGCTGTGGCGTCAAACCCCTCGAACTTCAAGCGGGCCGCGAATTCCAACACCTGCACGAGCGTAACGCCTTCCGCGCGCCCTTTGATGCGGTCGTTCAGCAGCGTGTTGAACGAGTACGCATTCAGCGCGATCTTGAGCCCGTCTGAAGCGCCCCATCCGGCGCCGGCCGCAGCCAGCGGCAAGCCGGCTCTCTTCAGAAACTCTCTCCGGTTGAGATCGGTCATCATTCGGTTCACTCCGTAACCCGAACTAAAAGCTAGCGCGAAAACCAAACTGCAAAACGCGCGCGGCTTGGGCGCTGGTGATGGTCGCGGCGTTGGCGACGTCCACATTGACGTTCGGGAGGTTGAAATTGGTGTGGTTCGTCACATTGAACCCTTCCCAACGAAATTGCAAATCCGCCCGCTCCCCCAATCGGAACCGGCGGCTCAAGGCCAAGTTGAGGCTTTGGTAGCCCGGACCATCGAGAATATTGCGCCCTGAGTTGCCAAAGCGGAACGCAGTCAGCGGGACGAGTGGAAACGCACTCACGTCATACCAGCGCTCGGGGCCCGGACTGGGAACACTGCCGTGACGGATCCGGTCCGGGCGAGTGGGCTCGCCCTGGCTAATGTTGCCGTTGGAAAGTTGCGGGGTAAAGGGTTGTCCGGAGTAAAATCGCCCTGTGCCTGCAAGTTGCCAGCCCCGGACTAACGCGTTCCGGTGGAGGGGGATTTCGTAGCTGAAATTCAAGCTGGCCACATGGCGCATGTCAAAATCGGACCGTCCGCGCTCGCTCTTCAAGTTTCGGGCGTCCTGCGCCGAGGCGAATCCCCCGTCGCCGGCGTAGTTCAGCCCGGAGGCCGTGTCGATAGATTTGCCAAAAGTGTAGTTGAAGCGGAAAAATAGACCTTTTTCGAACCGTTTCCGCACTGCAAGCGTCCCCGCCTCATAACTTGAATCGCTTCCAAATCCGTAGTAACTCAACGTGTTCAGTCTCGGAATCGGACGTGGATAGCTGCCGTCGGGCAGTTGCAGTCCCGGCTGGCGGTACGCCTGATTGATGTCGTATTTCCTGCCGAGATGCGTACCTTTTGAACCCGCATACGCCAACTCCACGGCAATCCCTCGAATCACATCACGCTCCATGGTGAGATTCCAGCTCTGGAGGTAAGAAGACGGGGCGTCAACCTCATACCCAGTGGAACTGGTCACGCCTTGGATGGACGCCAGCGCCGGCGGAAAAGGATTGTCCAACGTCAAAGCATAAATGTTATTAGGTTGCCGGTTAAAGGTTTGTGAAATCGAGAATGGGAATCCCCCCGTCAAGTCCGTGCGGATAGGATTCAATCGCGACCCGGTGTAGAAAACCCCGTAGCCGCTTCGCAACACCGTTTTATTGTCACGGAACGGGCGCCAGGCGAAACCCAACCGCGGCGCAAAGTTGTCATGTTGGGTATTCACTAGTGATTTCGGCAGGCCGACATCCCTCGCCAGAACCACCAAATCAGCCAACCCCGCTTTCGCCACCGTGGCCTGATAATCCGGCGCCATCACCACATCCGCCAGAACGAGTTTGTTCAAACCAGGCACGAAGTTTGTCATCTGCCCATACTTCTCGTAAGGCGGGATGGACAGCTCATACCGCAGTCCGAGGTTAATCGTCAGCGAGGGCGTCACTTTGTAATCATCCTGCACAAAGAGCCCGTAGTTGGTCGAAAAGATATAGTTCGTCGCAGTGCCGATCCGGCGCGAAGTCGAGTTCGGCAGTCCTAACAGAAAATCTGCAAACGGCACACCCGTATTCCGGTTTTGAAACGCAAACGTCCCTCGGAAATTGGTGTTGGTCGGCTGAAAAAACTGCGTCCGGATTATATCAAAACCCGCACGGACGTTATGTTTGCTCCGGATCCAGGTCATCGTATTGGCCCACTGGTACGTGTTCACCGTGTATTCGATGGGCGTGGACGTGTTTTCGCCCAAAGCTGGAAAACCCGTGATCGTAATTCGCGGAAAGCCCACTAAATGCGGATCCTTTGTAGCGCCGGGAATGCCGAAATCCGCAGCGTAGTCGTGACCGGCGTGCGCGCCGATGCCTGCATGGACCGTCCGCGTGAAGCCGCTGCGAAACTCATTGATCCAGGCCGGTGTGAACGTGCGAATCCAGTTCACACCCAGTAGGTGTTGCGTGTCCTTCGAGTCCGTACCGA
>Ga0315298_1003120_pt1 | contig 26838 bp, 22 predicted proteins | sample WHS_1_MG_FD_203077 | JGI IMG/M metagenome (GOLD analysis project Ga0315298, IMG submission 203077) | Extremophilic microbial mat communities from Washburn Hot Springs, YNP, Wyoming, USA - WHS_1_MG | ecosystem: Environmental > Aquatic > Thermal springs > Hot (42-90C) | place: USA: Wyoming... | reverse complement strand
TGTGGTTAGGGTGCGGGTCCGGCGGCAACGGTGCTTCAGTCGATTCGAGCCGGCCACTGGCAGAAAAATGGGTGGCAGAAAAATGAGGTTGGGGCCGATGTTTCCAGTAATCCAAAACAGCGGCTTGTTCGTTTGACCATTTTTCTGCCCCCCCATCTTTTTGCCTGTGGTTCTTATGCCGGACATTTTTCTGTCGTTCCGCAGTGCGATCTTTCCGCTCAGTTGCTACGGTGCACACTCATGCACCATCCGCCCCCTCCGGGTTTGCGATCCGTGATCGACCGTGAACCTGTCTATGGCTGCTCATCGATTTGGGACCGGGCAGTGATCAGGGATTGTGCTGTTCCCACAGATTCGGGTCGCTGCACCGACGGCCAATGCCCAGACCGGACTGTGGTTAGGGTGCGGGTCCGGCGGCAACGGTGCTTCAGTCGATTCGAGCCGGCCACTGGCAGAAAAATGGGTGGCAGAAAAATGAGGTTGGGGCCGATGTTTCCAGTAATCCAAAACAGCGGCTTGACCGTCTGACCATTTTTTGCCCCCCATTTTTCTGCCTTGTCCTCCATATTCCTTCCAGTGATTTTTCTGCCAACGACATTTCTGCCGTCGGTTTTTCTGCGGGTTAGGAAGGCGGTGGCGGAGGGCGCGATTCAACATAGCGGGAACGGAGCTTGGTCTGAGGAGAAGTCAGCGGCTGTTTTAATCTTTGGCGTAGCCATTTTTTTTTGGCAACGTGGTTGGACGATTAGAGCACGTTTGGTTTTGGAATTAACGCACTAAGTACGGTATCTGCATCTGATTGGCAGGCGGGCATTGGCCTTGTGAGTTTTTACTTGACGCAAGCGTGCTTAGGCGCAACAGTGCGGCCCCGAGAAGACCAAGAGCGTTACAGGACGTCCACACGTAGTGCGTCAGGGTGTGGACCAAGGTATGACGACTTCACGCACCAAGTCGGCGCTTGACCGGTTCCGTATGTGTTGTTTGTTTTTGCGTTTTCGGGTGGATCGGTCTGCAGAGGTGGTGGTCAAAACGCCGATTGTGCGATGTGCTGTAGATGATTTCTGAGCATATGCTGCAAAGCCAACGTAGTGAGTCTGTGCGTTCTGTTTCTGTGCAACGTTTGCGGGGAATAGAGCACGTCGCTTTGGACCTTGACGGAACACTTTACAGGGGACAAACGGTGTTCCGCGAGACCATTCCATTTCTGGAGTTGTTGGACAGGCTGGGAATAGGCCGAACTTTCCTCACGAACAACCCGTCGAAACGGCCCGAGGAACAACTCAAACACCTGCGTCAGCTAGGTATCGAGGCCAGAGAAGACGAGTTGTACACATCGGCACACGCTACAATCGAACTGTTGCGCGAGAGATTTCCCATGGTACGGCGGGTTTTTCTGCTGGGAACTCCCGGTTTGGCGGAGAGTTTTGCGAGGGCGGGATTCGAGATGACCTCGGATGATCCGACGGATCAGCCGGACGCGGTGGTGGTTGGGTTTGACCTGACGCTGACACACCAGCGGCTGTGTCGTGCGGCGTGGTGGATTGATCGTGGCGTTCGGTGGTTTGCTACGAATCCGGACCTTGTTTGTCCGACCGACCAGCCCACGGTGTTGGTGGATTGCGGTGCGATATGCGCTGCTTTGACCGCAGCGACGGGCCGTTCTCCTCTTGCTGTCGCGGGCAAACCCGATCCTGCAATGCTGCGTGGCATTCTGCATCGACACGGGCTCGAACCACGGCAACTGGCAATGATAGGGGATCGGCTCTACACGGACATGGCAATGGCGCGGGTCACTGGAGCTTTGGCGGTCTTGGTGCTAACCGGCGAGACAAAGGCTGACCAGGCAGCAAGAGCCCAGCCTGCCCCTGACATTGTGGTTCCGACGCTCGGAGAACTTGGATCACTGCTGATTCAGGCAAAGCAAGCGCATTGCTAAAGACGGTTTTATGAATCTTGCGGATACGCGTTCACGTACATTTGATGAGCTAACCGCCGCACCGCTTGACCTGCTGGTGATCGGCGGCGGTATTGTGGGCGCCAGCATTGCTCGTGACGCTGCGCTACGCGGCCTGAGGATCGGCCTTGTAGAACAACACGATTTCGCTTTTGGCACCAGTAGCAGATCAAGCCGACTGCTTCATGGCGGGCTCCGATACCTTGCGCAAGGACGGATCAGACAAGTTCGGCACGCCAGCCGCGAGAAGATGATTTTGCATCGGATCGCGCCGCACCTTGCACAGCCGCTGCCTTTCGTTTTTCCGACGTATCGCGATCATCCTGAATGGCCGCTGTGGCAATTGAAGATCGGGGTGAAGCTTTACGATCTTTTGTGCGGGGGGCACAACCTCGGAAACTCGTCGTGGCTGAGTCCCGGACAGTTGCTCGAGAAACACCCGGGCCTGCGCAGGGAAATGTTGACAGGCGCTGTGCGGTACTATGACGCACTGACAAACGACGCGCGGTTGGTTGTTGATTCGCTGCGGTCGGCTGCGCGCAATGGAGCGCTGGTGCTCAATTACGCAAGGTTCATTGACGCGAACCGGTATCTGACGTCTCCTCCGCCACTGGCGCCATGGGATTGCGCGGTGGAGGACCGGTTAAGCGGCAAACAGTTCGTCCTGAAGGCACGTGCAATAGTCAATGCCGCAGGTCCATGGTCACCATCGCTTCCGCACAGCCGCGTTCGGCTGAGGCTTACAAAGGGTGTGCATCTTGTTGTTGACCGCAGCCGGCTGCCTGTTGATGAGGCTGTGGTGCTGACTGAAGGCCGCCGAATACTGTTCGCCATCCCATGGTTCCAGCGGACGATTCTGGGCACAACCGACACCGATTTTCACGGGTCACCCGACTTCGTGTTCACAGACCCGGAAGACACGGAATACCTGCTTGGTGTGATCAACCACTTTTTCCCCGGTGCGCGACTCGAAGGGTCGGATGTGATCAGCGATTGGGCGGGAGTGCGTCCTCTGGTTGCAGATTCGCACGGCAATCCTTCCGACATTTCACGGTCGCACGAGATTCGGCTTGCTGAGCCGGGCTGGTGGGATGTCACAGGTGGCAAGCTGACCACATGCCGTCTGATGGCCGAGCAGGTGGTGGACCGTGTGCTGAAATCGTTGGGTACCGCACGTGTTCTGAAACGGGAAATCAAACCATGCCGCACGGCGGAAGAACCGCTTTTGTCAACGCCCGACGAGGACGGGGCCGGGGGAGTTTGTCCGCCTGAATGGGGCGCAGGTCCGGTTCTTCGTGCTGTCGAGCAGGAATGGGCGGTGCACCTGGAAGACGTCATGGTCCGGCGAACTTCGTGGCACTATTACCTTGCTGATGCTGCGGAACGCGCCGAGCGGGTGGCCGATTGGATGGGCGCGGCACTGGGTTGGGACAGTGCCACCAGACAGGCCGAGCTCGAACGGTATCGCAAACAGACCGGAATCCGCGCTGAGTGTTCGCCCGGTGGGCAGTCGATGCCGGGCGCCGGCACGGTTGCGTCACGGATCAGGAACTGAACGGCTGTTGAAGTGCAGGAGTGCAAGAATCCTGATTTTTGCGTTTGCGATGTGACGAGGCTCACATGAACAATACCCGGAACACCGTGTCATGCTGAGACTGTTGAACTGGTTCAGACCTGCGCCGCCGATTCCACGCCTGTCGGAATCCGAAATCGAACGTCGTTATCCACGTGAACGGTGGCGTGTCTTCGAAGCCGCATTTTTCGCGTACGCCCTGTTTTACATCGTGCGCAACAACCTCGCGCCGGTCTCGAAGGAAATGGGTCTTGCGCTTGGTTATGACAAGTCGATGATCGGCGACATTCTTGCCGGAACGGCGATGGCCTACGGCATCGGGAAGTTTGTGATGGGATACTTCGCTGACCGTTGCGACGCGCGAAAGTATATCGCCTTCGGAATGCTGCTCACCGCGGCGATCAATTTCGTTTTCGGCGCCACTGCCAACTATTGGGGGCACGTGTTCCTTTGGACACTCAACGGTTTCGTGCAAGGGATGGGATACGGTCCTTGCGCGCGCGGGCTCTCACACTGGTTCAGCCCGCACGAAAGGGGAACATTTTTCGGGATTTGGAACATTTCACACAATCTTGGGGGTGGCGTGGCCGGTTTCCTTGCTGCGTGGTGCGCCGAGCGTTGGGGATGGCCATCGGCGTTTTATGTTCCCGGCGTCATTGCAGTGCTGGGTGCCGCATACCTGTTCTGGCGGATGCGCGATACGCCACAGTCGGTCGGCCTTCCCGCTGTCGAAGAGTACAAGAATGATTGGCCGCTGGATCACAAGGACGCACACGAGCAGGAACTCACAGCCAGAGAACTGCTGCTTCGGTACATCCTGCCAAACAAACAACTTTGGTTGCTCGCACTGGCGAACATTTTTGTGTATATCGCGCGGTACTCGATGGTGGATTGGGGGCCAACATACCTCAAAGAAGCCAAGGGCGCTTCGCTCACCGAAGGCGGATTTAGCACGACGATCATCGAGTTCGCCGGCGCCGCAGGCATGATTTCAATGGGCTGGCTGTCTGACAAGCTGGGCGGACGCCGCCCTCGGGTGAGTTTGATTGCGATGATTCCGCTGACGTTCGCTTTTGCTGCGATAGCTTATGTCCCGGCAAGATACCTGTGGCTGGACATGGCACTGTTTGGGGTGATCGGATTCCTCGTGTATGTTCCGGTCATGTTTTCGGGCGTGGTTTCACTCGATCTTACCTCGAAAAAGGCTGTCGGGACAGCAGCCGGTTTTGTCGGGTTTTTCGGGTACGTTGGACGGGTCATCCAGGGGAAGGGATTGGGCTGGATTGCCCAACATCACGGCTGGGACACTGCGCTGTGGGCGGTGGTGATTTGCACGATTATCGGGGCGGTGCTGCTGGCCACTCTGTGGAATGTCCGTCCACGCGGTTGAGCCACACTGTCAATGAATCCAGAAAACACAGAAAAGGAATGAACACTGAAAACCAGTACCGTGACGCCACTCAAGAGGCACAGAATCTACACCAGCTCGCATTGCCGACCGTTCTTGCGGTTTTTCTTGCTGTTGGAATGGGCTTTGCAGCCGCGCCTGCAGTTTCCGCCCAAGATGATATGCCGGCTTTGCGGCTGGTCCACTCGACCCGCCCGCTGGTGATTGCCCACCGTGGCTACTGCGCGTTTGCACCTGAGAACACACTGCCGTCTTTTGACCTTGCCATTCGCGCAGGTGCGGACCTTGTCGAGTTGGACTACCATCATAGCAAGGAAGGCCAGCCAATCGTCATTCACGACGGCACCCTCGATCGAACCACAGACGCAACCAATCGCCTCGGGCGGCTCAAGATTGCGGTCGATGCACTGACCGTCGAAGAATTGAAGCAGTTCGATGCCGGAACATGGTTCGATCCGAAGTACGCCGGAACACGGCTTCCGCTTTTGGTTGAAGCCCTAGAGTTCATTCAGGGACACGGTGGCGTAACGTTGATCGAACGCAAAGGCGGCGATCCAGCCACATTGATTGCTCTGCTGCGCAAGAGCGATTGGGTCAACAAGGTCGTGGTGCAATCATTCGATTGGCAATACCTCCGCGAATTCAACAAGCGCGAACCGATGCAAATCCTCGGTGCACTCGGTCCGCCAAGTCACATTGCCAACGGCTCCGAACCAAAAAGACCGAAGCCTTTGGACGTCACATGGCTTGATTTGCTGGCCGAAACCGGCGCAAAAATAGTCGTTTGGAGCCGCGAGGTCTCCCGCGAATCAGTCGCAGAAGCTCATCGGCGCGGATTGAAAGTGTGGGTTTACACAATTGATGAGCCGGGACTGGCCGAGGCCATGCTGGACATGGGCGTGGACGGCATTATCACGAACAACACCTCGCTCATCTGGCGTGTGTTGGCCTTGCGTTGTTCGAAGACCAGCGGTGCCGTATCGATCACGCCGGAGGGACAAAGCCTCCCTGACGACGCATCGAGACGGACTGCGAGGAAAAAGTTACGGTAAGACAGATGTCTCCGAATCAGCTCAGCGCGGCGCAGCCGGAACCAAATGCGCGAGGCGTAACAACTGCGCTGGGTGCAGGAGTACCGCTGTGCCGCGCCGCGCTGAAAGGGGCGACTTCGTCGCCTTGGGGGGGAGATGCGAGTGTGATCAGCGGACGAACAGTTCGAAGGCAAAAGTCTCGAACCAGACGCTGATCTGCGATTTCCGGGCAGATTATCCGATTTTATACTCCAAAGGCCGCGCTGTTCTGGCCGCACTGCTCGCTGCCAGAGAAGCAGATACTGAAGAATTGAGCAAACTCGCAGCCTGAAAATCTTCGCAAATATGATCGATTTGTCAGTATGAGTATTTGGTTGGCGTGTTTGGGACCACAATAGAGCACGCGCTGGCACCGACTTAGCGCACTAAGAATTGACCTCCTTTTGACTGTTTTTTATCGGGAATTTCTCTTGACAGGCTCTTGAGTGCTGGACAATCTCAGCAACAACTTGCACCGGTGTGCAGGCCGGATAGTGCGTTAATATGGCGATCGACTGGGCAAAAGTTCACGCATTAAGTTGCGCTTTCCCGCGCTTTTTCCGTGTCGCTTGCCACCGGTGTAGTTGGCCGACAAACTCTTAACCGCGCACGAACCCGAACTATGAAAGCAGAACGCATGCGTACAATTAGACACCGCCTTTTCGGCGGTTCAGCCAGAGCTGGTGACAATGACCAGCAGAACAGGAACTGTCAGTCTGCCTCTGGGCCGTCGTGGCCATTTGCGAGCGGAAAACTTGCATCGGTGCTGAGGTCCGGGCGTCTGGCGGTCGCCGTTGCTTTGGGACTGAACATTGCACTGGCTGCGCCCGTGACGATCTACAGCAACGACTTCGAGACCTACAGTGGCGCCGCCACCAGCCTCGAGGATGTGGCTGATGCTGATCCCACAGGGGACGAGTGGATGGTGACCGATGACGACGCCTTGAATCCGAATACGCCGGGCATGGGCGTTCAAGTCATCAATTGGAAGGCACATTCCGGAACCCAAGCGCTGTTGTTCCGCAGCAGCAGTGAAGCTCAAATCCATTTCCCCGGTCCACGCAGTGGAACCCGTTATCAGTTGGATTTCTGGCTCTGGGTCGAGAAGGGAAGCGGCGACCGCAATTTCTACTTCATTATGCGAGGTGAAGGCGCCGACTTCAACGGCGACGATTACGTGGCTTATCGGTCGGACCGCGGGACATCAGCGAAGGTGTTCTATTATGATGGCGTGGCGAACAACAACGCCGGAATGTGGGTGGCAACACCGGGTATGCATACCGAGGGAGGATGGCAGCATCACCGCTGGGTTATTCGTCCAAACGACCTGAAGATGGACATTTACCTTGATGACATGGCAACGCCCGTGGCGGTCGATGTTGATCTGGCCAGGTGCGAAGTGGCAGTTCCAACCATGCTGATCATCAGGCACGAAGGCAATTCGGGCGACGACGGGTTCTTTGTTTTGGACGATATCAGCTTTGAGGTCGAAGGAGCCATCGATCTGAGCACGCCTTTCGTTGAAGGTTTCGAGAATTATCCTGCTCGCACAAGTCCTGACGATGACGCTGATCCTCTGGGTCCGTGGATCACGATCGAGACGGACGGCACGGGAACCGGGAGAGCACTGGCGCCCAACAAGGTGCAGGTTGTGGATGCCTCAGTTGTTGCGCCTCACAGTGGCAACAAATGTTTGAAACTGGAAGGTGGCCAACGCGCCGGAGTGAGCATAGCATGGGGTGTTCCGCCGCAACGCGACGTGCAGATCACATGGTGGGCGCGCGTTCCTGAATCTCAGCCGTTGTACGGGGCAGAGGCGAATTACCTGCGAATGTCGCTTTACGGCGCGGAAAACCGCAACAATTTGGCTGGCGACAACGCATTGCTCGGGTACGGCATCCGCAATGCCTCTGTTGGTCGTCCAACCTCGCTCACTTACTACACAACTGGCTGGGTTGACAGCGGTATCGATTTCACCCCCGATGCTTGGGAGCAATACCGCTTGATTACGCACACGGCGCAAGGGCTGTACACAATCATAAAGAACCCGGACAGCGCCACTGCAGAGGTGGTGGTTGACCGCGCGCCGTTTATCGGGACGGCCGCTGTCTGGACGCCGGTCTTCATGGCCGGCTGGAGTTCGTCAAACGGCACCAATCATCCGCCGGTTTACGTTGATGACATCGAAATCAAATCGCTTGTTGCCGATGCGCCTGAGCTTGGCCCGCCTTACACGCCCACACTGCACTCGACGCGGTTTACCAACATCACGCAATTGGAGTGGTCGGGGCGCATAGTTGGGCGGCCGTTTGTGGATCCGCGAGATAATAAGACGATAATCTTTGCTGTGGACGGTGGACCGGGCGAGGGTGGCGGCATTTATCGCGCCGTGCAGGTATCGAGTGGCAATTGGGTAATTGACACCAACGCAATCGTCAGCGGTTTGGATCGCCCGTCCGGGCTGGCCCTGACTGCGGATGGCACAATCTGGTGGACGCATGATTACAACAATGATTACACGCGGTCTGTTGGCAGGCTTCGGTGGCCGTGGAATGAGAACACGGTTGAAACCATTATCGCAGACGTGGGCGACCCGGCAGCGGCCACTTTGGACGATGACGCCATCGATTTGTGTGTTGCGCCGGCTTCGTTCGAGGGTTCGATCGGGCACGCGGGCTGGATTGTTGTTGCTGATCGCGGTGTTGATGGCAATGAGCGCAACGCTGTGTACGTGATTGATCCGGCCACCATGGAACTCAACCAGGTGGGGTATGCGCAATGGTTGGTTGAACCAACCCAGACCGGCCTTGGCGGCGATCTGATGGCCATAGACGCTCTCCCACAAACCGGGGAAGTGGTCGTCCTCAGCAAGGATGGCTTCATTGTTGCGATCAACGCCGATGGGTACTATCGCTACATCAATACGACGAGTTTGTGGCCGATTGGCGCCACAGCCGATGGCGCAGCGCTCGCCGTTGACCCGACAACAGGGCGCATTTGGGTCGCTGATGATACCTTGGACCAGATTTGGTCTGTTGACCCCAGCTCGGGCGAGGATCAAAAGGAGATCAGTTTTCCGTTGACCATTCCGAGTCGGCCTGATCGGCAGATTGACGTGCACGATCCCGGCATGGCGTTTGCCCGAGATGGCAGCATGTTGGTGGTGAGCGACGCCAATGTTGGCAACGGCGGCGGTCGGCTGATCATCTTCCATAATCAGGCGAGTACTCCGCCTTCGTTTGCCGTCACGAGCGTTGAGCGCGGCGCAACCAGCGTGAAAATCCGGTGGCAGGCCGCCGGCGCTGCAAGGTACGATGTGCTGCGCAGCACCAACCTGGGCAATCCGACCGGTTTCGTGGCGGTGGCGACGGACCTGACAGACACGAATTACACCGATACCAATCCACCGTCTGAAATGGCGTTTTACATTGTTGTGGCGAAACCCTGACGTGGCAGGTCGGCTGACAAACCGTTGAACCCTTACAGTCGGGAGCGGGGCATGTCACAAGTCCCGCTCCCGGTTCATATGTGCAAATGCAGTCAAGAATGTGCAACAAGGCAAATCGGGGCTTTACTCTGATCGAGTTGTTGGTGGTGATAGCGATCATCGCCATCCTTGCCGGCATGCTTCTGCCGGCGCTTGGCCGGGCAAAGAGCAAAGCGCAGGGCATTTACTGCATGAACAATCACCGGCAATTGCTGCTGGCATGGCGAATGTACGTCGAGGACAACAGCGACACGCTTCCGTACGTCAAACACGGTCCTTATGCGTGGATAAACGGTTGGCTGGATTTTTCGAGTGCGCCCGACAACTGGGACATTAACAACGACATAACCAAGAGCATCTTGTGGCCATACTGCGGCAACAACGCCAGCATCTTCAAATGTCCGGCCGACAAGAGCAAGGTGAACGTGCGCGGCAAGTGGATGCCAAGGGTCCGCACCATGTCGATGCTGAACTGGGTTGGCGGTCGCGGTGAAAACCTGCCGATGCAGTGGTCGGGCGTCACTTACGGCAACACTTCCGGCGAATGGCGCATTTACCGCAAATACTCGGATATGACCGATCCCGGCCCCGGACAGACCTTTGTTTTCCTCGACGAACGTGAAGACAGCATCAACGATGGCATGTTCGTGGTCGATATGGAACGCTATCCAAACACCACCGAGTCCATAGTGGATTTCCCTGCCAGTTACCATGGTGGCAGCGGCGGTTTTTCGTTCGCCGACGGCCACTCCGAACTGAAACGATGGCGAAACAAGTTGATCCTTGAACGACCGCTTCGTGATCAGGTTCGACCCTACCCGACCCCGTTAGGCGGACGGGATGCGGACGTCGTTTGGATGCAGGAACGCGCAACCAGAAAAATCCCATAGTTTTGCCGAGGCCACACCTCAGAGACCGGTCGCTGCTTCGGACGCCGACGATCGCTTTCCACACATGCTCAGCACGAATGCGGGCGGTGTCATGGAACTTATCAATACCGGCCCTGGCGGCATGGCTGACCCGAGGCAAACCTATTGGGAGTTTGTGTGCATGTCGAACGAGCTGGCCACACCAAAATTGGTCGTTTGTCCAAGAGACGATTTGCGCACTTCGGGCAGCAACTTCATTGGCATGGCCTACGGGAGGCTGATGTCCAATGGTGCGCAGAACGGCGGGGTCAGCTACTTTGTCAGTTTGTGCAACAAAGACCCGGAGCCCATGTCGATTTTGGTCGGCGACCGGAACATATCGACCATGGGAAAGGTCGAGCCGGCGAGTGCATACGATGCTTTTTTAACATTGAACGCCGGATGGGACCTCGTGAGGGCAAAAACAACGGCATTTACTCAGAGCTCGAGTTTCACGGCTCGATGCACAATGCCGCCGATGCGTGGGCGCGACGCAAGAATCCGCAGCCACGCACGCTATCAGGAAATGTCGCCCTGGTTGACGGCAGCGCACACTCGATGACAGGTGACCAGGTTCGCGAAGCGATTGCCTCTTGCACGAACGATCACAGGCTGTTGTTCCCATTCGTGCCGGGCAAGAATTGGTAAGGTTGACCGCCGATGTCGGCGACCTGCTGCGTTGTATCAGGCCGACCAACAACGCGCCACAAACAATGACATCCCGGGCCCGCCCGACTATTGGACGTCAACCAACCCGAGGTCGATGTACTGTCCGCCACCGGTCTGCCGACAATGAACGGCAATGACGTTCCGGCCGGGGCGCAAAGCGGCTTTCCCTGCAGGCGTTAGCGGTATTTCTTCATAATCGGTGGTGTAACCGGATGCAGCAGCAGCAAGAACTCCGTTTACGTACACTTCGACATCTTCGTCGTGATGCAATCGGAACATTGGCGAACGCAGCGGGGTTTCAGGCAGTGTGATTTCACGGCGCAACCAGATGTTCTGCGTGTTCCATCTTGTCCGAACATGTGCGCCCGGCGTGCCTTCCGTGCCGAACCCGGCGGGTCCCTTGCTCCATGCGGAGTCATCAAACTCGGGTTTCATCCAGTCCTGGGGAGGGCGGGAAGTTGTGTAGTGCCATGTTGCGGCTTCGACTTCGGAGGTTGGCAGAATCGTCTTCGTCAATGGCGGTGTGGGCATGGGCGCCCAACCGGACGCCCTGGTTTTGTCACGGCCTGCATATTTCTGCCAGATCGCTTTGTCGTATAGCATCTGAGCAAATACACCCCCCACAACGGGCCGTGCGGTGAATCCGACCTTTCTTGCTGTCTTGGTCTGGTACCAATCGGTCATTGGAGACCGGTCAGGGGTCTCGTTCAGGAAGAGAATCACCGGATCAATGAGCGCTTCAAAATCTGTGCGGTTCTGCGTCAAGGTCGCCGTCCAGGTGATCCAATCGAGCTTGGTATAAGACTCGCGATTGTCCAGGGGCAGGCCATACCTGTTTTGGACTTTCTTGTAATACGCCATCTCTTTTTGAGCGACTTCTGATGGGAAAAGGTTCAGGCCAAGAATACGATCCCAAATGAGATTGTACTTCTGGCTCCACGTGCCGGGTTTGTCGAACGCAAGACGGAAATGGTCGCCGTCGTCGGCTTCACGGACCCAGCGTTGTGCGAAATCTTTCGCGATGGCAGAGAATTCTTTTGCCCTTGCGGTCTCGCCACGGAGCTCGCAGAGTTTCGCGAATGCGCCGAGGCCACAAATGGCTTTTGCGCTCAGATTCACATTATGGGCAAGGTGCCCGGCGAAGTCGTCGGTGCAAAGTTGGTTCTCGGGATCGAAGCCTTTGTCCTTCAAATACGAGGCCCATTGCTCCAACTGCGGCCAGTACAAGCTGGCGAAAGATGCGTTGCCCTCGATTTGCGCCACCGCAGCCATGAGGATCAGCAGGTTGCCACTTTCCTCGACCGGCATCTGGTTTTGCTCGGTGCGCTCACCGCCGCCATACACCTGCCCGTTTGCGTGCGGGTAGGTCCCAAGATCGTGAGGCGCGAACGGAAATTTCCAGCGCGGGCTGGCCGCGTAGTTCATGAACGGCACGAGAAAAGATTTTGCCAGTGAAGGTCCGAACAGGAGAAACTGCGGTGACATTGGATAGAAGACATCGGACGTGCCGATGCAGCCGTTCGAGTGGTTTTCCTTGCAGAACTGGAGTGGTTGCCCGTTGTCATCGGCAACGAACTTGCCCGCAGCAAAACATTGTCGGTACGCCAGCGCGCACAATTTGGCATGGTTGGCACCGCCGACACGGGTCAGATCGGCCATTAACTCGTCATCGAAAGCTGCGCATCGTTTGCTGAGCGTCTGATAGTCTTTGGCCGCGGCGCGCAGCAAATCCGCCGCTTCCCACCCGTTTCGGCGCCAGTACGGTCTGAGGTTTTTCTTCATGTACTGAATCGAGTAAAGGTCATCATATGCGAGCATGAACCATCGGACAACGCCCTGAGAAGAAACCTGCCCCAGATCAAAAGCGAGCGAAGCGACGATTTCCTCTGCCGCGGGCGTTGTTGGTATCTCGAACGGGCCCGGGGACCGTCCTGCGGCTGCACAGGAGAGCACGTCGTTCCATGCGCCATGTGGTGCTATGGCATGGAAAGTGCCCGGGCCTGTTTGCGAGCACATGTACAAATAACCCCAGTCGATTCGGATATCATCGCCTTTCTTTGCGAGGACCGGCTGATCTTTGGATCCAATCTTCAACGCGTGGAGGTCGCCGATTGTTTCTGTGGCGTACACGACCTGTTGTCTGGGCTCGTTCACGGTTAGTTCCGCTGAAGCGTCGAAGTACAACAACACCTTGTGCTCCTTGCCATCGGAAGCGCGCACATCTGCAGTGACGTAGGTGACGGGTCTGGATAACAGGTCAATGTCTTCAGGCAGCGCAGCGGTCATGAAAGTGAGTTCAACAGTAACGCCATTGCCTTCGAACGTGTAAAGGGTTCTGGTGGGCAGCACGGTTAGGTTTTTCTGCGTCAGTGCGGGGATTATTGCCGGGCTTGCCCCCATGATTCGGTAAAACTTGTCGTCAATTTGGATGAGCCCGGTGAGCCTGTGCGGCCGGCCTGTCCAGTGGACGGTGTCCTCGTCCGTCAAACGGTCCGCGGGGGACCAAATGCTGAAGTAAGGGTCGCATGCGACCAGTGGTGTTGCGGGGGGCACAAGTTTGCCGGCTTCGGCTTTGCGTGGCGCGGGCGGCGTATAAACCGATTTGTTGGCTTCGGTGATTGCGGCTTGGTCCATTTTCACCATGGCACGGTCGTAAGTCATGAGACCGTTGACCTCGATCTCGCAATCCGTTGTCTGAGTATATACAGCGGCGCTCAGTCCCGGGTCGCCGGTCATGGGTCGCAGTTTTCGTATCAGAGCCACGTAAGCGTCAGTGAGTTCGTGTGATGTTTTGTAGCTTCGATAGCCCCAGTTTCGTTCATCCTGCCATGTATGTCCTTTGATCGGGAGGCCGAGACCGCCAAACTCGCCGAGCACGACAGCACGGTGTTCCTCGCGTTTGGGAACTGCAGGTCCGGGATATGAATGAACATCGTTGACGTCTCCGCATTTGCGGTCGGTCCAGCCGCTGGCATTGTTGACAAGGCGGGTTGGATCGTGGCTCTTGATGAGATCGACAATGCGGCAAGTGTCCCACTGGCCCCATCCTTCGTTGTAAGGCACCCACATCACAATGCAGGGGTGATTGAATCTGCCTTCGACCATTGCGATGAGTTCGCGCTCGAACTGCGCTGCAGATTCAGGCGACCGCTGAATATCGGGGTCGTTTCCGCCGATGAATTTGTCGCCGCTGGGCATGTCCTGCCAGACCAGCAACCCGAGTTTGTCGGCCCAGTAATACCATCGTTGCGGTTCGATTTTGACGTGCTTTCGTGCCATGTTGAACCCGAGCTGCCGGGTCATTTCGATGTCGTAACGCAACGCTTCATCCGTGGGGGCTGTGTAAATCCCGTCCGGCCAGAACCCCTGGTCAAGCGGACCGAACTGGAACAGAGGTTTGTTATTCAGGCAGAGCCGCAAGATGCCTTTGTCGTCCTTGCCGAGCGAGATTTTGCGCATTCCGAAATAACTGCGAATTTGGTCGATTTCGTTTCCGTTCTCTTTGATCGTAATCACAAGATCGTAGAGGAAGGGACTGTCTGGGGACCACAGTTTGCAATTCGGAATGCTCAGTTTGAGCTTCGCGGCGGTGGCACCTTTTGCGACCTGAACATTTCCAGTTTCGGCGGAAGCCACCTGCTGTGCAGCATCATAAGCAGCAGCATGGACGATCGCCTTTCCTTCAGAGGCGCTGCTCAGGTTCACTGTAAGATCAACTGCGCCCGCGTCGATGTCGGGTGCGATTTTGACGGACTGCACGTGGGTTCGAGACACCGGCTCGACCCACACTGTTTGCCAAATGCCCGTCGTCGGCGTGTACCAGATGCCGCCCGGTCTTCGGACCTGTTTGCCGCGCGGCTGATAACCGGCGTCAGTGGGATCCCAAACAGCCACGACAATCTCCTGTTCAGCGCCGTCGTTCAACGCCGGGGTGATGTTGAAGCCGAATTCGTCGTATCCACCGCGATGCCTCCCAACCTCATGGCCGTTGACCCAAACAATTGTTTCCCAATCAACCGCGCCGAACTGGAGCAGCACATCGCGGCCCCGCCATGATTCAGGGACTTTAAACGTCCGCCGATACCACAACCGCTGGTTTTCACTTACCTGCCTCATAACGCCGGAGAGCGCGGACTCGATTGGGAACGGAACGAGGATCTTTCCCTCCCAGGCCGATGGTTTAGGCGTGTCTTTCTCGACGACTGAATAATCCCACAAGCCGTTGAGGTTTAGCCAATCCTTGCGCATCATCATTGGACGAGGGTACTCGGGGTGCGCGTTTTCCGGTGAAACCTCTTTTGCCCAGCGGGTCATCAACCTGCCCGCAGCAGGCTGCCATGTTGCCCCGATCGCACTTGTGATGGTCGTTGTCAAAAGAACCAGACCAAGCACTCCCCCGACTTGTCTGAAACCAATCATGAAACGTGAGCTCATACAGGGCATCATTTTGACCAACACTGATGCAATATTGCAACGCCGGAAGCCGAGCGCGAGATTCCCCCTCACGGAGATCTCAGCAACCGAAAAAGGGTCCGCGCTGCCTCACTACACTCAGCGCGGCGCAGCCGCAACCGAATGATCACGGCGTAAACACTGCGCTGGTTGCAGGAATACTGCTGTGTCGCGCCGCGCTGAGCGGATACGTCGGGCCTTCAGCCCTCGGATTGTGTAAGACGATGTGGGGGTGACCGTTTCGTGGGGCGTTGCCCCACGCTGGTATGGTTCGCGCCTTTGGCGCTTGGGTCAGTGAGAAGGTCACAAATTGAGATTGCAAAGCAAGGCGCCGCAATATGGGGACAGACACGGAATTTGGAGGACCGGACTTTTGACCCGGCGGACCTGACCAGGCGCCGGTCGGACGGTCCTGGCCGGCTGTGGCGCCCGGATATGGGGACAGACACGATGTCGGGTGTGGCGCCCAGATATGGGGACAGACACGATGTCCGGTATACCCGATATGGGGACAGACACGGTGTCCGGTATACCGATCAGGAACGTTCAACGTGAAACGTTCAACTCTCAACTTTCAACTGGGTGACCGAAAGGGCGCATGGTGGGCGGAATATGCGGACAAACACGGAATTTGGAGGACCGGACTTTTGACCCGGCGGACCTGATTAGGCGCCGGTCGGTCGGTCCAGGCTGGCTGTGGCGCCCAGAGATATGGGGACAGACACGATGTCGGCTGTGGCGCCCGGATATGGGGACAGACACGATGTCGGGTGTGGCGCCCAGATATGGGGACAGACACGATGTCCGGTATACCCGATATGGGGACAGACACGGTGTCCGGTATACCGATCAGGAACGTTCAACGTGAAACGTTCAACTCTCAACTTTCAACTGGGTGACCGAAAGGGCGCATGGTGGGCGGAATATGCGGACAGACACGGAATTTGGAGGACCGGACTTTTGACCCGGCGGACCTGATTAGGCGCCGGTCGGTCGGTCCAGGCTGGCTGTGGCGCCCAGATATGGGAACAGACACGATGTCGGGTATAACCGATATGGGGACAGACACGATGTCCGATATACCGATCAGGAACGTTCAACGTGAAACGTTCAACTCTCAACTTTTAACGGGGTGACCGAAAGGGCGTATGGTGCGACGGATATGGGGACAGACACGGTGTCCGGTATACCGATCAGGAACGTTCAACGTCCAACGCTCAACTCTCAACGTTCATCTGGGTGACCGAAAGGGCGCATGGCGGCCGGGATATGGGGACAGACACGGAGTTTGCACGGGCGGACTTTTGACCGGGCGGGCCTGCCCAAGCGCCGGTTGATTGGTCGAGGCCGGCTGCGGCACCCGGATATGGGGACAGACACGATGTCCGGTACCCGATATGGGGACAGACACGGTGTCCGGTATGCCGATCAGGAACGTTCAACGTGAAACGTTCAACTCTCAACTTTTAACGGGGTGACCGAAAGGGCGCATGGCGGGGCGGGATATGGGGACAGACACGGAGTTTGGACGAGCGGAGTTTTGACCGGGCGGGCCTGCCCAAGCGCCGGTCGGTCGGTCCAGGCCGGCTGCGGCAGCCGGATATGGGGACAGACACGATGTCGGGTATAACCGATATGGGCACAGACACGATGTCCGATATACCGATCAGGAACGTTCAACGTGAAACGTTCAGCTCTCAACTTTCAACTGGGTGACCGAAAGGGCGCATGGTGGCCGGGATATGGGGACAGACACGATGTCGGGTATACCCGATATGGGGACAGACACGGTGTCCGGTATGCCGATCAGGAACGTTCAACGTGAAACGTTCAACTCTCAACTTTCAACTGGGTGACCGAAAGGGCGCATGGTGGCCGGGATATGGGGACAGACACGATGTCGGGTATAACCGATATGGGGACAGACACGATGTCCGATATACCGATCAGGAACGTTCAACGTGAAACGTTCAGCTCTCAACTTTCAACTGGGTGACCGAAGGGGCGCATGGTTCGCCGAATATGGGGACAGACACGGTGTCCGGTATGCCGATCAGGAACGTTCAACGTGAAACGTTCAGCTCTCAACTTTCAACTGGGTGACCGAAAGGGCGCATGGTGGCCGGGATATGGGGACAGACACGCAATTTGGGCGACCGGACTCTTGACGCGGTGGACCTGAGCAGGCGCCGGTCGGTCGGTCCAGGCTGGCTGTGGCGCCCAGATATGGGGACAGACACGATGTCGGGTATAACCGATATGGGGACAGACACGATGTCCGGTATGCCGATCGGGAACGTTCAACGTGAAACGTTCAACTCTCAACTTTCAACTGGGTGACCGAAAGGGCGCATGGTGGCCGGGATATGGGGACAGACACGGAGTTTGGACGGGCGGACTTTTGACCGCGCGGGCCTGCCCAAGCGCCGGTTGATTGGTCGAGGCCGGCTGCGGCAGCCGGATATGGGGACAGACACGATGTCGGGTATAACCGATATGGGGACAGACACGATGTCCGATATACCGATCAGGAACGTTCAACGTGAAACGTTCAGCTCTCAACTTTCAACTGGGTGACCGAAAGGGCGCATGGTGGCCGGGATATGGGGACAGACACGCAATTTGGGCGACCGGACTCTTGACGCGGTGGACCTGAGCAGGCGCCGGTCGGTCGGTCCAGGCTGGCTGTGGCGCCCAGATATGGGGACAGACACGATGTCCGGTACCCGATATGGGGACAGACACGGTGTCCGGTATGCCGATCAGGAACGTTCAACGTCCAACGCTCAACTCTCAACGTTCATCTGGGTGACCGAAAGGGCGCATGGCGGCCGGGATATGGGGACAGACACGGAGTTTGGACGGGCGGACTTTTGACCGCGCGGGCCTGCCCAAGCGCCGGTTGATTGGTCGAGGCCGGCTGTGGCGCCCAGATATGGGGACAGACACGATGTCCGGTACCCGATATGGGGACAGACACGGTGTCCGGTATGCCGATCAGGAACGTTCAACGTCCAACGCTCAACTCTCAACGTTCATCTGGGTGACCGAAAGGGCGCATGGTGGCCGGGATATGGGGACAGACACGGACTTTGGACGGGCGGACTTTTGACCGCGCGGGCCTGCCCAAGCGCCGGTTGATTGGTCGAGGCCGGCTGCGGCACCCGGATATGGGGACAGACACGATGTCGGGTATAACCGATATGGGGACAGACACGGTGTCCGATATGCCGATCAGGAACGTTCAACGTGAAACGTTCAACTCTCAACTTTCAACTGGGTGACCGAAAGGGCGCATGCTGGCCGGGATATGGGGACAGACATGATACTTGGCCCGACCGATGCCAGCAGGCTGATCACGCCAGAGGGATCGGAGTGCCGGTTAAGGTTTCATTTGGGCGACAAAGTGGGCATTGAAGTTGGGAGTGTATCCGGGCAAAAAGCGCCGTTCAACTGAGGCCTGGCAGTATTCAAGTGAGCAGTTGTGTTACGCCGATGACGTACTTCGAACAGCGCGTCGGGCGAAATGGGAACTGTGCAGCCACAAACGCAGCCTGATCTGCGTTGGCAGGATCGTACTTCAGCTCGATGACCAATCTTGTCGCAGCGGGTTGCATTCCATGCAGCCGATTGCCGAATTCTCCAAACCCACAGAATTGGAGGTCACAGTCAACGGTCAAACGCACTGCACCGTCTGCGCTCAGGAAGTAGAAGCGCCTGTACCGGTTGCCCAAGACCACGTCCAGCCCGCTTAACGCCAGCCGCGCTGATTCGGCCAGTTGTTCACAGTTGCGCGCAGCAAGAATGGTTTCGCGCGGAAGCTGCCCGTTGATTGCAAAGGGAGGGAAATCGGACACTTCTTTGCCGCTGGTTGTCCCGAATCGCCTTTTGATCTCGAAAGCGGGTCGTTCAATCGGTCCGTTGAACTGGCCGTACCACCGAATCCTGATCTTGGTCCGGTGAGAGACACCCTGAACGTGCTCCTTGTAAAGACGGAGGTCTGGAGTGTCGAAGTACAGATTATTCACCCAGCGCGGCGGGTAGGCTTCTCTGAACAAGGCCGGGTGTTGCCGAACGAGCGTGAGCGCGTCGTTCAAAGACAACGCTTCTGGAACGAACTTTCGTTCGACTCGCAGTTTGAGGTCGTCGGCTTGCATCGTGTCTGCAATTCAAGCGACCAAACCCCGGCTTTCAAGAACGCTCAGTTTGGCGTCACTGCTTTGAGACCGGAGCCATTGCCTGAACTCCTCGAGTTTACCCACGTTGGGGAAGCTGGCTTCGAACATGGCTTCCATGGATTCCGCGGTCTCATCAACGCGTTTGAGCTTTGCCATTGCGCCGGCGCGATTGAGTCCTGAAAGAATTTGGTTCAAATCCAGTTTCTGAGCTGCCGGCAGGTTGACCGTGACGTACAAATGCGGCTGATCATGGCTCGGTCTGACCAAACGCCTGATGATTATCAATCCCACTATGATGACGAAAGCGACCAACGTCACAAGAAACTGGCCTGCCCCCATGCCGAGCCCGATACTGATCGCCAGAAACAGATACGCGAGTTCTTCCGGCTCCTTGATCGCTGCGCGGAATCTCACGATTGACAGCGCACCAACCAGTCCCAGTGAAAGCGCAAGCGACGATTTGACCACGCTGATGATCAGCGTGGTCGTGACCGCAAGAAGCAAAAAGTTCCGCGCCAAAAGGCGCCGGTTGGCCATCGCCTCGCCAAACCTCACATAGACAAGGCCGAGGACAAACCCGAGCACCGCTGCCAATGCAAGTCCAACCGCCAATTGCAGAAGAGACGTTCCCGCCGCCGGATTCCAAAACAGATTTGCCATTTTTCAAATCCTCAACAGTGTTCAACACCAAGAACCGCCGATACCCTGAAACCCTTTTTACGCGAGACCGGCAGGCTCCGACATATTCCTTAATGACAGTCATGTGGCGTTGCGGTTACGAATCGGAGTCAGGATCCGCCGATTGCCTGACCGCAGTTCCAGCAGTAGTTGGCTTGCGGCCCGGACGATTGTCCGCACCGGCTGCACCGCCGCGTCGATGCCAACGTGCGGTGATGAATCACGAGGTTCCGCACGTACGGTATCCACGTGAACGCGTAGGCAAAGATAAACACCGAATCGCGCCTGTAAAACAGCGCATACGCAAACAGCAAGGTTGCCCCCACAAGGCTCAGCCACCAAAACGACACCGGCACAACAACGCGCTTGTGCCGCTCGGTTGCGTACCATTGCACAAGGAACCGTGAAAAGAACGTCAGGTTTCCCAGCCACCCAACGATTTTCCACGCGTGCCATTCGATGCCGAGGAACCGCCCCTCGCGCCACAACAGGTCTGTCAGCCAGTCCATGCATGACATTTAGCCTGCACCCGGCCTTTGTGACAAACAAATTGCCAGCAATCGCGCCGCCTCAATCCGCTTCAGCAATCAAACTTGCGTCAGCTCTGGAAACTGAGATTCTTTCGTCCGGGCGCGGCTTTACAGGCTACCGAAGTCTCATCGGGCTGGAGGCATGGGTATATCTGATGGGATGGCCGGCGAGATTTCCGGGGCAGGCCATGACCCATCCCGTACGTGCTGAAAAAAGACCAACAGAACGACATGACCACACAGCAGCTTCAGGATCGAATAGCCGCATGGCAAATGCGCGTTTTTTGGCTTCTTTGGACCGCATACGCCTCATATTACCTGTGCCGGGTGAACTTTGCCGTGGCCCAGCCGGCCATCCTCAAGGAATTCCCGTCGTGGACAGCAGCTCAAATCGGAACAATACCGTCGGTGTACGCCCTTTTTTACGCGGCGGGCCAGATGATAAATGGCACGCTCGGTCAGAGGTTCGGAGCGCGTCTTATGATGACCGCAGCGTTGCTGGTTGCGTCGCTGACGAATCTCGCTTTTTCCTTTGCGTCGTCGTTTGGGACCATGCTTGTGCTCTGGGCAATCAACGGGTACGCCCAATCAGCCGGATGGTCCCTTCTGGTGCAGACCATATCGAACTGGAACACATCAAGGCGGCGCGGGACCGTGATGGGCTTGATCTCGACCTGTTATCAGGTTGGCAATGTGGTTTCGTGGTTGTTGGCCGGGATGTTGTGCGACAGCAGCCTTGGTTGGCGCGCGGCATTTTGGGTGCCGAGCCTGATTCTGCTCCCGGTTGCGGTCGTTTTTTATCTGTTTCTGCGGAATTCACCCGAGGAAGCCGGGTTGCCCGCGATCCGCGATGATGTTGGCGCCGCGCTTCAAAGCCCCACAAAAACGACAAGCCAATCTGGAGACGGTTGGCACGTCACATGGCACATCCTGTTGATCACGCTGTCGAACCCGATTCTGTGGGTTCTCGGGGTCGGCTATTTCTGCATGAACTCGGTACGGTACACGTTCATGAACTGGACCGTGCAATACATGGCCGAATTCCACGGACGTTCGATCAAAGGCAGCGCTTTCATGGCAATTGCAATTCCGCTGATCGGGTCGCTCGGTGCTCTTGCTGCCGGGTGGGCATCGGATACGTTGTTTGGCAAAAGGCGGGCGCCTGTTTGTGCGATCATGCTCGCCGCGCTTGCAGTGTTGTGCCCAATGTTTACTCTCATTCCCAAGGGCCAATGGGTGACAGCGACAGTGGTTTTGGGGGTTGCCGGCTTTTTGATATACGGACCTGACATGTTAATGAGCGGCGCGGCAACAATCGATGTGAGCCATCCAAAAGCGGCATCAATTGCCACTGGCCTTACGATGAGTCTTGGCGCCACAGGCGCCATATTCTCGGGTCGCGGCATCGGATGGCTCAAAGACATCTCTCATGGCCAATGGTCGCTCGTGTTCTGGGTGCTGGGTGGAATATCTCTGGTTTCGGCCATGTTGATGGTGTCGATCTGGTACGCGCGCCCAAAGAGCTCTGAACCAAAATGAAATCGGCTTTTCAAAGTCAGAAGAAGAAAACCCGCGAGCGGGATCGGACCCTGGAGGTTCAATTGACTGCGCCCGGCTGGTGTGCGAGCGCCAAAGCAAGCCTTGAAAAACTCATACAAGCCGGCACCGGGAAAAACTGGCACGCAGTATTTGACTTCGACAACACGATCGTCTGCGGTGACATAGGCGAATCAACGCTCGCTCTTCTCGTCAGGGAAGGGTTGATTTCAATCGATCAACTGCCATCGACGCTTGCGCCGCCGTTTCGTGCGGGCGGGCGCGTGATAACACCTGCGTCGGTGGCAAATCTGGCCGAGTACTACGAAGCTTTTCTATCTCCGACAGCGCATGGCAGGAACGATCCCGAACCACTTGCCAACGGCTACGTTTGGGCCGTGGAAGCAATGCAGGGATTGACCGTTGCACAGGTCGTCGAGGCGACCCGCGCTGTTCATGCCATGTCCGAGCCGATGAAACTAAGGAGGATCATCATACGACCGGATGGCCCGTCATGGCCGGTGCCGTTCCTTTACCCCGAAATGATCGAGCTGATAGCCCGCATGATCGCTGCGTCGTTTCAGATATGGATCGTATCGGCAACGAATGTTTGGAGCGTTCGGTGGATGGTACAGCACGCGCTTAATCCGGCACTTCACGAACACGGCGTCAGCCATGGAATCCCCCCGGACCATGTCATCGGAATCGCAACCTTGCTGACCGACGACCGTAATCGATTGTTCAAAGACTCGATTCTTGTCAAAGAAGATTCAGCTTACGCAAGCCTTGACATGGAACGGCTTGGTGAATTGCACCTGACAAGCCGACTTCAGTTTCCTGTCCCCACTTACTCGGGCAAGGTCGCTTGCATTTGGGATGCTTTGAAGCAACGTCCCCATTTCGCCGCCGGCGACAGTCCAGGTGATCATGCAATGCTCGCTTTTGCACGCAACAGGCTTTGGATCGCCCGGCTCGACAAACCGCATACCCAGTCATCCACTGCAACACTCGCCCGCAAAAACAACCAGCACAGGTGGTTTGTTCAACCCGTCTGGTGCGGCGATCAACCCGGCTTTGTGTCCAGCATCGCCGAGGCGAGGCGCCGTTTCGGGGCAAACGACACCGCCACGCGAAAATCCATCGCCGCGTGGTTCCCGGAACAATGATTTGCATTCGGGAATGCGTGCGCTTATCTTATGACCGCGCAGTAGCTTTGGAGTATTGAAGGCGCTTTATTCAACAGAACGAGAACGAAAAACAAGGCGAGCCTTTCTCGTAGGCATCGAACTAAAAGGGCGACCGGCTTCTGAAGCGCGCGATTCGCTTGACGAGCTGGCTCAGCTCGCCCGATCCGCCGGCGCGCAGGTCGTTGGGGAAGGGCTTCAGCGGCTCGAAAAACCAAACGCAGCCACGTACATCGGCTCCGGTAAAGCCGAAGAGTTCAGCGAGCGCTGCAAAGCACATGGGGTCGATACAATCATCTTCGACGAGGAGTTGTCGCCCGCACAGATTCGGAATCTCGAGCGCATTTTCGGGTGCAAGGTTCTGGATCGAACAGACCTCATTCTCGAGATTTTTGCCCGGCGGGCAAGAAGCCGGGAAGGCAAACTCCAGGTTGAATTGGCGCAATTGCAGCACCTTCTTCCGCGACTGACCCGTTACTGGACACACCTTTCCCGGCAAAAGGGCGGCATCGGCCTGCGAGGCGGCGAAGGCGAAAGCCAGTTGGAAGCAGACCGCCGCAGAGTTCAAGAACGAATCAACCGATTGGAAGCCGAGCTGGAAGAAGTAAAGCGCCAGCGCCAAACCCAGCGCGAAGGAAGACAGCGGAACAAATGGCCTTTGGCGTCCCCGGTCGGATACACAAACGCCGGCAAATCCACACTTTTCAATGCTCTCACCGGGGCCGATGTCCTCGAGGAAGACCTGTTGTTTGCGACGCTTGATCCAACCGTGCGCCGGGTTCGTTTGCCGTCCAACCAGAGCATTCTGCTTTCTGACACGGTCGGTTTCATTCGCAAACTACCGCACGGACTGATCGAAGCTTTCAAGGCGACCCTCGAAGAGGTGGTAAATGCAGACCTTCTGCTGCACGTGGTTGATGTGGCACACCCACAGGCTCGCGAACAAATCACCGCCGTAAACAGCGTGCTTGAAGAAATCGGCGCTGCAGAGAAACCAACCATTCTGGTTCTGAACAAGATTGATCTGCTGGAGAATGGCGAACTGGCGTCTTTGTGGCATCACGAGCACCCATCGGCCGTTGCAGTGTCAGCAAAGACCGGCGCGGGATTCCCTGAATTGCTGGCCGAGATCGGCAGCCGCCTCAAACCGCCCAGAGAAAGCGTCAGGCTCGTCATACCGCAACGCGAAGCGTCCGTGCTGGCGAGACTGCATGCTGTTGGTGAGATTGTTTCGAGCTCGTACCGTGGCAATTTTGCGCATTTTCATGCGAGAATCCCGCCGCACCTGCTGAATGAGTTTGCTCCATACGTGGACGGAGATTCGTAGTTGGTCGTTGTTGGAAAGCCGCGGGGCACACCTCGCATCCAATAGTTCTCGAACCGGAAAAGGAAAATCGCCAGGGAGGATATGACAGGTCAGTTTCGTATCAAAGACATGCCGCCAGCCGAACGGCCGCGGGAACGTCTGATATCGCGCGGAGCAGAGAACCTCAGCGCGACCGAACTTGTGGCAATACTGCTACGGACCGGCAGCAAAGGGCGTTCGGCGCTTGAAGTCGCAGGCGAACTGGTTGCACGGTACGAACGGCTCGACGCCCTTGCACGCGCGTCGATCGAGGAGATTCAGCGGATCAAAGGCATCGGGCGCGACAAGGCTGTCACGCTCAAAGCCGCATTCACTTTGGCGCGGAAAATGGCCTTCGAAATCCATGATGAATCGCCGCTCATGGATTCGCCGGAACGGGTGGCCGATCTGCTCCGCGAGGAAAACAGGTTGTACACGGTTGAATGTTTTCAACTGGTGCTGCTCAATACGCGCCGGCGACTCATCCGGGTCGAGAAACTCACGCAGGGGACCCTGGACACGCTGCTGGTTCACCCGCGCGAAGTGTTCCGGGCTGCGATAGTAGCCGGTGCTTCTGCAATAATAGTTGTGCACAACCACCCAAGCGGCGATCCAACGCCGAGCGAGCAGGACATCAAGGTGACTCGCGACCTGATCAGGGCGGGTCAATTGCTGAAAATAGATGTGCTGGACCACGTAATTCTCGGGAAACGAACGAGCGAGCGCGACCGCGACTACGTTTCGTTGCGTGAGCTCGGGTATTTCTATGTTTAGCCCGGTTCACCAACTCGATGTATTGCGTCGAGGCAGCAACGTCTGGCAAACTCGGCTCCGATGATACACCCGACTGCGATCATAGACCCGGGCGCGGAACTGGATGAAACCGTCGAGGTTGGGCCGTATGCGGTCATTGACGCGAATGTCAAGGTCGGCCCGCGCTGTGTGATTGGGCCGTATGTTCATCTCACGGGGCATGCAGTCATCGGAAGTGACAATGTTTTCCATACCGGCTGTGTGATCGGTGACAAACCGCAGGACCTGAAATACAAGGGACAACCAACGCGCCTGCGGATTGGCGATCACAACGTGTTCAGGGAACACGTCACTGTTCATCGCTCGAACAAACTCGAGGAAGAAACAACAATCGGGTCGCACAATTTCCTCATGGCGCACAGCCACGTGGGACATAACGCGCATGTCGGGAACCACGTCATACTTGCAAACGGCGCTTTGCTCGCCGGTCACACAATTGTTCAGGATCGGGCAATAATCTCAGGCAACTGTCTGATCCACCAATTCACCAGAGTGGGCACGTTGGCTCTGATGCAAGGCGGCGCAGCGGTGAGCAAAGACGTCCCACCATGCACAATCGCATGGGGATATAACACGATCTGCGGGCTTAATGTGGTCGGTTTGCGGCGTGCAGGACTGTCATCGGAACAACGCCTTGAACTCAAAAGGCTCTACCACGCTTTGTTCAGATCGGACACAAACATCCGACAGGCGGTTGCTCGAGCGCGAGAAGAGTTCACCAGCGCCTGGGCCAGAATAATTTTGGATTTTGTGACCGAAAGCGCCCGCGGTGTTTGTGTGCACTCACGCAACGCTCAGCGCAGCGTAGCAGCAGCCGAATGATCGCGCCAAGCATGACTCCGACCCAGACCGACCAGCCCGCAGATTTCTCAGCGCGGCGCAGCCCATGCGCGTCAGGCTAAGCTTTAGCACGGAACTGGCGGGCCGGCCTATTCCGCGTACGGCACAACAATAGTGTGTTTTTGTCTTCGACCAGCCATTTCATTTCCTCCCCTTTTTCGATTTCCAACGCTTCGGCCAGCACGACTGGCAAGTTCACGTAGTAGGACCGAT
>Ga0315298_1003119_pt1 | contig 26841 bp, 26 predicted proteins | sample WHS_1_MG_FD_203077 | JGI IMG/M metagenome (GOLD analysis project Ga0315298, IMG submission 203077) | Extremophilic microbial mat communities from Washburn Hot Springs, YNP, Wyoming, USA - WHS_1_MG | ecosystem: Environmental > Aquatic > Thermal springs > Hot (42-90C) | place: USA: Wyoming... | reverse complement strand
AAACGGAATAAACCTACCTGCGAATCTACCTCTCATCTGCACCTCTCTGTTTCCGCTCTATTTTACTTAAATCAGACAACTTTTCCAGAAACAGACACCTGTTACCTGTTCTTCTCAACTTCTCCAGGAAACCTATTGGTAATCTCAGGATTACTGGTTTTTTAGCAGATTTCCTGTAATTTTAAAGTACAACTCTATGCATCTTCAGTCGCAAGTTATCTTATGATGTTTAATCAAATCTTCAAAATACATCTGCTTTGTCTGATGTTGGAATTCTTATAATGTTGTTTGAATTCTGTCTTTGTTTTTTCTGTTTGTCAAGTGTCAAGAGTTGACCCCCAGAGGGAGAGCCCGCAGGAACTCCTGCTCGTTTTCTATGACAAATTTAATTCTCAGAGCGTAAACAGGCAGTACAGAAAGCAGTCCGGATAATTTCATAATGTCTTTCTCTGTTGTTACGCAGGCATCAAGGTGGTAATTCCTCGCGGTCTCTGCGAGTTCAGCAATGTCTGCTTCCTGATAGTAAAAATGGTCTGGATACGGGATTGCACATACCGTATCTGCACCGAGTGAAGAAATGGCTTTGAAAAAGTACCAGGGCTTTCCAATGCCGCACACAGCAAGAATTTTCTTCCCTGCAATAAATGATAGGGGCACGGGTTCGCCCTGCTGCGTCACAAGGCAGACGGGCTGGTGCCCGGCAAAGAAAACCGGCTTGCCGAATTTCATGAGGCGGCCACGAATTTTCTCTTTTCTTGTCTTGTTCAGCGTTTTCGCGTGGGTCACGATGATGCAGTCGGCATATTTAAGGAACGAAAAAGGCAACCGCATTCTGCCTGCCGGAAGCAGGAGATGAGATTGCAGACCTGAATCGTAAAGCACGACATCAATCTTCCGCGCGACCGAGAAGATATGGAACCCATCGTCAAGCAGGACGATGTCAGGATTTGTTGCTGCAGCCGTTTTCAGGAGTTCCAGTTTATTTCTGCCTGCAAAAACGGGCACATCTTTTGCACGCTGGATGAAAAAAGCCGGCTCGTCCCCTGATGCGTTTTTCTTATGTGCGTAGCATACGATTGCAGGATGCCTGCTATTTCTTGATATGACTTCTGCAAGGTACAGGATGAATGGTGTTTTTCCTGTTCCGCCGGCTTCTATGTTGCCGGCAGAAAGAACAGGTACGGCTAAATCAACCTGTGCTGAAAAAATTCTCCTGATGTAGCACGCCAGTTGATATGCTGGCACAAGCGGCAGGAAAAACGCCCTCCATACAGCAGAAAGGAAAGTCCTCTGGAAAACAATCTTTCTGTAGAAAAAACTAAAAAAGGGCCTGCTGGACCTGTTCGTCGGAAATAACAGGTTCAATTTTGACTGAGCCGAATTCACCGTCATATCCCGGAGTGACATTGACTTTTCCTTCTCTCATCAGTTTTATGCCTATGGCTACTTCTTCAGGAAGCGCGCCAAACAATGCCTGTTCAGGTGTCTCAAGCAGGAGCGGAAGTTCAGGGCCGAGTTTTTGCAATGCCTGCATATAAACCTGCTGAACGAACGTGGAGTTCGGGTCCTTCCTGAGAACAGAGGCAATAATCTGGTCAAGAGGTACAACATGCTTGAAGCCGATTGGCTGGCCTGATTCGTCCGGGATTTTCCTGTCAGCAAGGAGTGTCACCCGATGCATCACCCCGATTGTTACCCGCTTTCCGCACGCAGGACAAATATACCTGTTTTTTATCGTATCCTCGGGCGAGAGCCGCACCTTGCATGCTCTGTGTCCATCATAGTGGTACTTGCCCTCCTCAGGGAAATACTCAATTGTAAACAGGAATCTTGTGCCATCTTTTCTTCTCAAAATTTCTTGCAGTTCCATAAAATCAAACGGTTTTGCAAATACATTTGCTTCGCGCCCGATTTTCTGTGGTGAATGAGAATCAGAATTTGAAACAAGCGAAAATCTGTCAAGCGATGAAAGTCGCCAGTTCATTGGTGGGTCGCTGCTCAAACCGGTTTCAAGTGCACAGATATTTTCTGTTTCCTCTTCAAAACAGTCCTCAATGCGGTCAAATCCTGAATTGGCTCCAAACAGGGAAAAATGCGGCGTCCATATATGGGCAGGTATAACAAAACCATCCGGGTCAGCGTCTCTGACTGTTTTCACAAGGTGCCGTGCATCAATCTGCACGATTGGCCTGCCATCGCTCATCAATTCTGAGAACTGCCCGATATGCCGGTTGAAATCCTCGGCCGCTTCAAAAGATGAGAAAAAAACGATATTATGAATCCTGTGGTTCTGCCGATCCTTGTCAAAAATATTGTTAATTTCGCCGGTCAGGATAAAGTCAATTCCCTCGTACCGGTAGATACCCTTGCGATCGGTCGGTTCAAGCTTCTTCCGCAGTTCGGCGAACCAGAGCGGATGTGTGATATCTCCTGTTCCGAGAAGAGAAATACCCTTCAGTTTTGACCATCGTGCGCAGTTTTCAATGTCCATGATGCGGCTGGTTGCACGGCTGTATTTTGAGTGGATATGGAAGTCCGCTATATACATTATCGTTTCCTGTGTTTTTTTGGTGAGGAATTTGAAATCCTAATTGCGTCAAATTCAACCTTCAGTATTTTCCAGAGTTCTTCAAGCGATTGTGGAATCACCTTGACACCTGCTGTCACGGGCATAAAATTGGTGTCGCCCTGCCAGCGCGGGACTATGTGAAAATGAAAGTGTTCCTGCAATCCTGCACCGGCGCATTTGCCGAGGTTCAATCCAACGTTGAATCCATGCGGATGCATTGTGCGTTCAAGGATTTGGATGCTCTTCGCAAGCAGCGTGTAAAGTTCTTCCGCCTCTTCAGGGAAGAGCTGGCTAAGTGATTTTTTGTGTTTTGCGGGAGCAACGAGAAGATGGCCGTTGTTGTAAGGGTATGTGTTGAGCACTGCGAGCGCATGTCGGCTCTTGTAGAGAAGAAAATCATCTTTTCCAGTGAGTCGGCACAGGAAACATCCTTTTTCTTCGGGCTTCATAATATAACCCATGCGCCACGGCGCCCATAATACCCTGTTGCGATTGGATTCAGTCATGGCTGCCTTCTAATAATTGCTTTCCATGTTTCTGGATGTATTGTTTGAGGACGGTCTTCCTGTTGGAAAGTGTTCCGTCAAGTACCTTTTCCTCAAGGAGTTTTTTTATCCTGCCAACTTCAATCCCTGGTTTCAATCCAAGGAGTTCCATGATGACATGTCCATCCACGGCAAGTTTGAATTTTGCAAGTCGCATCTTCTTATTTAACAGTGTAATCCTTTCGTAAAGTTTTGCAACTCTTTCACGCGCCTGCGCCACCTTTTTGGGATTGCGGCTTGTTATATCGGCGCTTGCGAGATAAAAAAGCGCCTTCATATCCGGCCCGATTTCACGGATAAAGCGGGCAAGGGCATTATCCGTAGGGTTCTCTTTTGCAAGAAGATGCGGCCTCAGATGGTAGCGGATAAGTTTTGCGACCTTTTTTGCTTCGTCCTGCGGTATCATAAGCCGTTCCATGATTTTCCAGGACATTTTTTCGCCGACAAATTCATGCCGGTGGAACGAAACCTTGTTTCCCTCTACCTTGAATGTACGGGGTTTGCCGATATCGTGCAGGAGCGTAGCGAGCCGAACAACGCGATTTCTGGTGAAGCCAGCAGCGTTATCAAGCGCCAGCAGGGTGTGGTCAAGAAGTTCCTTGCATTGATTGTCAGCGGGCTTTTCTTTGAGTACAGACACCTCGGGCATGAGAATATCAAGAGCGCCGATTTCGTCAAGCAGGCGAAACCCGTAGCCAGGGCGCCGGGCACCAAGCGTTTTCAAAATTTCATCCGCTATCCGCTCCCTGCTTACAATATTCAGCCGGGTGATGTTGCGTTTCATCGCTTCTTTTGTTTCAGTGCAGATTGTAAATCCAAGCACCGCTGCAAATCTTACCCCGCGCAAGATTCTTAACGGGTCATCAAAAAAAGTTTTGTCGGGGTCTATCGGGGTGCGTAAAATTTTTTCTTTAAGATCCTTTTTTCCGCCAAACGGGTCAAGCAATTTTCGTGTAAGCAGATTTTCAGCGATTGCGTTAATGGTGAAATCCCTTCTTGAAAGATCCTCATAAATAGTTGCCGGGGCAACAATCGGCTTTCTGGAATCATCAGAGTAACTTTCCTTTCTTGCAGTGGCAAACTCAATTTTGATTGAATCCACCTCAAGCATTGCTGTTCCAAACCTGCCGTAGAATACAGGGGCCTGGTACCCGTGGCTGCGCGCAAAATCACGGGAAAAAGCAAGAGCATCGCCTTCAAGCACAATGTCAATATCATGGCTTCTGTGCCTTAGAAGCCGATCCCGCACATATCCACCCACAAGAAACAGGACCACGCCTCTCTGGATTCCGAAATTTCTAATCTGCTCAATGAGCGCAGCGGCTGTTTTTGCTGAGGTCTTCTTTTTAATTTTCATTGATTTGCAAGTTAGTAATAGGACCGGCGACAGTCGTGATACGCGGACTGGCTTTCAACTTCCTGCTCCTGCCAAACGACCAGCCGTTACTGCGAAACAAACCGAAAGCCGCCTTATTTTTGTTCAGAACAGGCCAACGATATTGCCTGCATTGTCAATATCAACCTTTGTTCCAGCAGGAATGCTTGGCAATGCGGGCATCGTGCGCATGGCTCCACATAGAGGGTATACAAATCCAGCGCCGGCAGAGACCCTTATATCAGTGACAGGTAGCGTGAAGTTGCGCGGCCTTCCTTTCAGATTTGGGTCGTGGGAAAGCGACAGGTGCGTTTTTGCCATGCAGATAGGGAGTTTATCAAATCCCCATTTTGTATACAGTTTGATTTTTTGTTCTGCGAGCGGCGTGTAAGAAACGCCGTCTGCCCCGTAAATTTTCGTCGCAATTATTTCAATCTTTTTCTTGAGAGGAATATCCAGGGGATAGAGAAATTTAAAATCACTCTTTTCATTGCATGCTTTAAACACGGTTTCAGCCAGCTGCAAACCGCCCTCTCCTCCTTTTGCCCAGACCTCGCTGAGTTCCACTCCATACGCTCCTGCTTTTATCGCAATTTCCCTGACCAGTTCAACCTCCCTATCGGTGTCGGTGGTGAAGCGATTGATTGCCACAACAGCCGGCACGCCGTAGAGGTTGACATTCTCAATGTGCTTGACCAGGTTCTCTGCGCCTTCCTTGATTGCTTCTAAGTTTTCATCAACGAGGTCTTTGCTGAGGGGTCTGCCCGGCACGACCTTGAATTTTCCGCTATGCATCTTGAGCGCCCGGATGGAAGATACAATCACGACACAGTCGGGTTTCAGTCCGCTGTACCTGCATTTGATATCTGCAAACTTTTCAAAACCACAGTCAGCCCCAAATCCGCTTTCTGTTACGACATAATCAGCCAATCGTATTGCGATTTCATCAGCGATTATTGAACTGTTGCCATGGGCAATGTTGGCAAATGGTCCGGCGTGAACAAGGACAGGGGTATGCTCAAGCGTTTGCATCAATGTGGGTTTGATGGCGTCTTTCATCAGGACCGTCATCGCACCTGCTGCTTGAAGGTCTTTAGCCGTAACCGGTTTTCCGTCAAATGTGGTTCCGACCACAATTCTCTCAAGCCGTTTTTTCAGGTCAAAAATGTCTGATGTTAAAGCGAGTATCGCCATTACTTCAGACGCAACAGTGATGTCAAAGCCAGTTTCACGGGGTATCCCGTTGTCCTTGCCGCCCAGGCCGGTAACAATCTTTCTGAGTGCGCGGTCGCTCACGTCAACAACGCGGGGCCATGTAATTGAAAGCGGGTCCACATTGAGCGGATTCCCCTTGGAGAGGGAATTGTCAAGAAACGCTGCAAGAAGGTTATGTGCAAGCCCTACAGCATGCACATCGCCAGTAAGATGCAGGTTAAAGTCCTCCATCGGGATGACCTGAGAGTATCCGCCCCCTGCTGCGCCACCCTTGATGCCAAAAACCGGCCCAAGCGACGGCTGGCGAATGCACGTTAAGACACTTTTCTTCAACCTGCCAATCGCTTGCGACAGCCCAATTGTGGTTACTGTTTTTCCCTCGCCAAGAGGGGTTGGGGTGATCGCTGTGACATCAATATATTTGCCAAGAGGTCTATCTTTTAATTTGCCGAGGATATCAAGCGATATCTTGGCCTTGTAATTACCGTAAAGTTCAAGATAATTCTCATCTATGCCTGCCTGCGCTGCAATTTCTTTTATCGGCCTGATTTTCGCCTTCTGGGCGATTTCAAGGTCTGATAACATTTGTCCCTCCTGATTCAAATATGAAAATTAAAAATTTGATGTAGTATAACACATTCATCTATCTGATGGAATACAGTCAGGTCAAAACCAGTTTCCCGGGTTTCTGCGCATTAGTGTTCAGAAGCCGGTATATAAACTGTTTTATTCTGGCTGTGCTGCTCAAGCCACAGGATAAGTTGTTCCTCTGAGCCGTCCTCAATGAGTTTCCGCAATTGGTCATCCTGGATTTCTTCAAATGAACCTGCGCCAAGCCGTTCGCGTACCATCATTGCGAGGTCTGCATGCTGGATTGCTTCTCGTATCGCTTCCCATGTTCGGGTGGAAACCGGACCATGGCGTGATTCCACTGCGCCCATAGTTGAAGCATCAGGTATGTGTTCATAGGCGGTATCCCACTGATCGCGCCATGGATAATTAAGAGCAAAAAATGCAGTCCCGACACACCTGCCGTTTTGTGAAGGAACTGCTCTTATCTGGCTGTAAATTCCTTCAGGAAGGCCGGGAGATTTGTCCCAGAGGCAGGGAGTGGTGTACCACATCCAGGGTTTCTTCTGGTATATCTGTTTTTTTTCTGAATTTCCGTAGTATGGAGAAAATACATGAAGGGAATATGGAATCCAGAAATCGCAGTAAGGCGCAAGAACCCTGAATGTATCCAGGGTGGCTGCCTCACCGGGGTTGAAAGAAATTCTCACTTTTTGGTCATACGCACGAATCATTTTCGCGATATCAATAAACGGCTTGAGTTCGGTTTCGGTTTTTCCGCCCGGCTCATCAAGAATCGGACAGAACCAATCCTCGTATTGAAGGCCCTTGTTTTTGATTCGGACGATGTCTTCAGGAGAACCGACATATATTGCCAGCAGGCGGATACCTGATTTTTTCATTTCATCCTTGCTCATTTCTCCGCGCCACACTTTCATGCCATGTTCAACAAAGTCGTCAAAATACGCCCTACCCTCGTGTGGCAGGGTAAATCCGTCAACAAGAACAGGGTTTTTGGGCTCTGCTTTTACCTGCGAAATCTGCACTTTCAAAAGTACTGTTTTTTTCAAACCGCCAATTTCAGAGAATTCAACCGGGCATGTATAACTGCCGGGTTCAATTTTCCTGCCATCTACAGTCAGCCAGACCCCTGCAACATTGAGTGGAGGAATTGTAATTGTCGGCCTGTGGAGGAGGAAAAATGGCGTCCATGACTGTCTATCTGCCGCGTACGGAGCGAATGCTACCACTCGCCATGTAACCGCATTTGCATAACTGCGGTTTTTTCCTTTCAAGATTCCAGGTTTCACATTCAGGGTCACCGGGGCATCTGTTAGATTTCTCAGGCAGACCTGGACCGCGCGCACAGTATCTTGAGCCATCAGCACTTCTTTCCTGCAGATATTTCCATCAACAGGTTTTGCAGGCCATGATATTCCAGTGGTTTTCGTATCTGCCCAGACCTCCTGGCTTAAAGGTGTGTATGGATTTTCAGGTAACCAGAGCAGATATTTATCCTCTCGTTTTGCCCCGCACTTTGCCGCCCTGTCGCGATACATATCCATCGTCCATGGCGGTCTTACTGTCCCCTGCGGCACGATGTTAGGATTGTTGACAAGGAATATTGTATAGATCCTCCTGTATGTGCTTCCAAATCCGGAATTATCAAGGATAAACTCAACCTTCACGCTTCCTGGTTTGTTCATCACCACCTGGCCCATCTTCATCCATACCGAAGGTATTTTTCCTTCATGGTGATATACAAACTGTCTTTTTCCATCCACGCTCACAATTCCAAACCACGGAGCAGTGTATGAAAGATTTGTTGAACTTGAAAGCACCCACATTGTGTATGTTCCTGGTTTCTTTACCGGTATTTCAGTGGCGACAGTGCCAACCGGGTTCCCGTAACTTGCAAAGAGGCAGCCACCAGAATACGACCAGTTGCCGTATGTTTCGGGTCTTGTTGCATCGGCAAGCCCTGGAACATTATCAGCAATGTCGTGCCAGACATAGTCATACCCGAGCGGCTTTCTACTGATGTCTGATGTAAGCACTTCTATCTGACGTTTTGCACGAATGGGGTTTGCCACCATGTTCCATGTTTCGTTGAATACAACCTGTCTTTCAGGAGTACGATAATCAGGCAGTCCGGTTTCAGGGTATGACTTTTCGCTCAATCTATCCATCACAATCTGCCAGAATTTTCTGCTCAGGGCGAAAAGTTCTGGATTGGACGAGGCGTCCTCCCATGAAATGGGTCTCAACTGCCACCATTTCCATGTTTCACAATCCTTTTGTTCAAGGGGGAAATTTAAATTCCACTGTATGCCATCTGGTTGAACGGTTTCTCTTAACAGGGCGCGTTTTTCAGCAGAGGGCGGCTCAGCCCATGTCTCTTCTGTCAGATAAATACAATCAATCTTCCGGTAATCATACCCGCCGGCGCCATGCCACCAGGGAATTGCATGACTTAATCTAATAATGTAGTTACCAGGATTCAAATCAACCAGCATGTCCTTCCAGGCAGGTCCGGGATTTCCCTCATGTCTATCATAAATTTCGTCTTTCTGGAATATCGGGCCATCTTCTTCTTTTCCTGCCAGATATATCCTGACAATAGTCAGGCCATGGCACTGGCGATTTGCGTAATACTGGAACCATATCCTGTAAAACCCTTTCTTGTTAATTTTGAGCGGGATGTCCACCGACGGGCCAGCATCCTGCGGCATTGACATAAGATATTGTCCATCCCTGACCCATGATTTTCCAGGTTCGGGCTTCTTTCCTGGTTCACCGGTAATTTGAGTGTCAGACATCAGTTCCGGCTCTATGAGTATTGCATGCAACTTCTGCGGCGGAACAAGATTTTTTGCTGAGAGGAGTTTTTCAGGCGTATATCCTGCTTTTTTCAGATACTCGTGAAATCCTGAAATCATTTCAGGGTTGTGTCCCATATGCCAGAGTGTCATACCAAGTGAATAGCGCGCGCCAAGCGGCTCGTCAACTGTCGTTGCCGCAGCGCAGGCCAAACAGATAGGCAGAAAGCAAAAGGAATAAATGAGAACCCTCATGCATGCCTTCCATTTAATTGACCGCCATTTGAACATGACTCTCTGGTTTTGTTCTGGTTGTCGCATAAACAAGATCCGATTTCCTATTTGCTGATGATTTCAACTACAACTGGCGTCCCTTTTTTCTTCTCTTCCCCGCTTTTAAGGCAAAGCAGGCCGTTTGTATCAACTATTGAACTTACAATGCCTGATTTCTGCCTTTCATACGGATAGACATAATTTTCATCTTTCCCGCACACACAATTAACCCTGAGAAAACTGCTTCTGTCCCCTGTATTTTTTACATCTTTCATCAAAACTCCTGCTACTATTGTTCTTTCAGGAGCGCTCTGTCCGAGAGCCCTGGCTATTGCAACGCGCACAAGGATTTCAAAACTGATGTACGAAGAGACAGGGTACCCTGGAAGACCAAATACGAGGGTTTTCCCTCTTATGCCAAAAAATACCGGCTTGCCGGGTTTCATTGCTACCTTCCAGAAGATTGGCTTTACACCGAGTTTCTTCAGGACATTCACCACAAGGTCATATCTGCCCTCACTAACCCCGCCAGAGATAAGAAGTATGTCATGCTTCAGCCCTCTCTTTATGAGATTTGAGAGCGAAACGAAATTATCACGGGCAATTCCCAATAGGCACGGTTCTCCGCCTGCTTCCAAAACCTGGCCGAATAGTCCGTAACTATTGCAGTCATAAATTTGAGACGGGGTAATTTTCTGCCCGGGGTTTCTAAGTTCATCTCCAGTACTTAAAATTCCTACACTCGGCTTTTTTATTACAGGGACATGTTTTATGCCTGCGCAAGCAAGCATCGCTAAAACTGAAGGACCTATTATCTTTCCCTTCCTGAGAATGATTTGCCCTCTTCTGAAATCCTCGCCTCTCTTGGAAACATTTTCCCCCTGTTTTATCTCCCTGAAAATTTTGATAAATTTCTTCCCGGATTTAATGATTTCTTTAACATCCTCAAGCATAACAACAGCATCAGCCCCTGCTGGCAGCGGTGCTCCTGTCATTATTGATACTGCCCCATATCTTTTTAATTTTATTTTCCTTAACATGGTGCCTGCCTGGACTTCTCCAGTTACCTCAAGAATAGCCGGCGATTTTTTTGTATCCTCAGCGAAAAGCGCATACCCGTCCATGGCAGCGCGGTCAAATGGAGGCATATTAAATGGCGCCCTTATGTCTTCAGCCAGGGTCCGGCCAGCGGCTTTCTTCAGAATTACCCTGACCGCTTCCTGCTTCCTTGCTTTCCTTCTGATTATTTCCTGTGCTTTTTCAACAGATATCATGGCATTTGAATTGTTCTAAAATGTTAGGCCATTTATGTTGCAGGAAATAGCCGTCTGCGGGAGTTCAGTGCCTGTAAGGTTTAGTATCTTGTAGATACTCCCGGTAGAAACGACCCGTCCATCAATAAGGACTGCCGCTGTCCCTGCGAGCCGGGATGCGACATCCATTGCATGTGTTGCTAACACGATGGTGGTTCCGGTTTCATGATTCAGTTTCATTGTGAGTTGTTCAATCAGGTTTATGGTTGTCCTGTCGCAGTTTGCAGTAGGTTCGTCCAGAAGAAGAAGATGCGGATTCGTCACTATTGCCCGCGCAAACGCTACCCGCTGGACTTCGCCTCCCGAGAGGGCCCTTGCATTTCTGCCGGCAAGTTCAATAAGTCCTGTATCCTCCAGAACTCTTTCTGTCATTTCCCGAACATGCCTTCTTTGATAATTTCTTAATTTGAGGGGATATGCAACATTGTCAAAAACACTGGCATTGAACATGACCGGTTTCTGAAACACCAGAGAGGTCTTCCGTCGCATTTCCAATTTCTGCGATGGTGAACTGCTGATTTCCACGTCATCAAAACATATCTTTCCGGATGAAGGTGAATCCAGAAGATTTAGCAGACGCAGGAGTGTTGTTTTTCCAGACCCAACCGGTCCTATCAGGGCAAATATCTGGCCTGCTTTTATCTCAATGGAAATATCCTTCAAAACCTCTTTTTCATAAGAAAAAGACAGATTTTCTATTCTGATATGAATCATCTGCTTTTCTCCTCGACGATACTTAATGCAAGGTTTATTATCAGCGCCATGGTCAAAAGGATAATTCCTAATGCAAGGGCAAGTTCCAATTCACCGCGCTGCGTTTCCAGTGCGATGGATGTTGTCAGGATGCGGGTAAACCCCTTGATATTCCCGCCAACAATGATGGCGCAGCCCACTTCAGAAATTGCCCTGCCAAAACCCATAGTGATGCCGGAAATAACCGAGAAACGGGCTTCTTTGATAACCGTCCAGATGACCTGGGCTCTGCTTGCGCCAAGGGACACTGCCGTGTCCTTTACGGGTTTGTCAACGCTGCTCAAACCAGAAATTGTAAGGCCAAGCAGTATGGGCGAAATCAATATAATCTGCGCAATTACCATGGCAGACGGTGTGAAAAGAATGCCCGCGTTTCCAAATGGCCCGGACCTTGAAAACAATATGAAAACAAGGAGCCCAACACAAATGGTTGGCAAACTGTAAAGCGTTTGAATAAAACTGATGAACGCCCGCTTACCGGAATGGTTGCTGAAGCTGATTATCCCCGCAAATGGAAGGCAGAGCAGACCCGCAATTATGGTAGATGTCAAAGATATCCGCAGTGTGCGAAATGTGACCTCCAAAACCTGGGGGTCAAAGGTTATGATGAGTTGAGCCGCTTTGGCAAAAGCGCCTGCCAGTTCTTTCATTTTCCTGTGCCTTTGTGAACAGGGATGAATATCTGCTGGTCAGAAGAAGATACCCTGTACTCTCCTATTAATCTCTGCCCCTCTTCGGATATGAGAAACTCAATAAACTTTTCTGCCATTTCATAATTGATTCTCTGGTGTTTTTTCGGATTTACAGCAATTGCTGAATACATATTGAGCAGTTGGCTGCCTTCTGAACAAAGAGGCGCCAGATTATGGCATTTGTACGCAAGGAAGGTTCCCCTGTCCGTCAGGGTGTATGCTAACATTTCGTCTGCCATCATCAGTGTTGAACCCATGCCGCGGCCTGTTTCAATATGCCACCTGCTTGCTTTCTGGATATTCCTGAAGTCAAACCCGGCTTTTTCCCAGATTGCTCTTTCCCGAAAATATGTGCCTGAGTTGTCTCCGCGTGAAACGAATTTTATCCTTTCAGGATTTTTCTCTGCCTCGCTTTTAATTTTTGCAAAAGCATCTGCTGGCTCTAAATTTTTTATGCCGGCAGGGTCTTCAGGCGGACCGACAATCAGGAAATAATTATATGCAAAAGGTTGCCTTCTGATTCCATGTTTTTCTTTTATAAACATTTCTTCAAGTTCTAAATCATGCAGTGTCAAGATGTCAACATCGCCCCGTTTTCCGTATTCAATGGCAATGCCAGTACCGCATGAGATAATGTCCAGCCGTACCGGGTATTTCTTTTCAAAAAATACTTTCAAATAGTCCAGAATGCCCGCATCGTAAAGGCTTGTGGTGGTAGCAAGGCGCAGGACCGACCTTCTTTCTGGTACGTCCTGTCTCTGCCTGTTGCCTGCCGGCTGGCAGGCCAGCGGAAAAATTCCTGCCAGAACTGCCGCGGCAGAAATAGCCATTTGAAGGACATTTTTCATATTACCTGTCTTTGATTCAACATCTTGCACATTGCAAGGTCTGACTGCGTGTTAAGATTGAAGAAGAGTATCTCTGGGGACCCGAACTTTTCAAACCCTGTTCTTAGATAGCGCACTTTTATTTCTGTCAGCAGTCCGTAAAGTGTATAGTCCTTCAATCTGATTTTGCGCCTGACTGCCTGCTTTACGGTTTTCTGGTATATCGCGCAGAGAAGATGAACATGGTTGCCTGTTGCTGGAGCAAGGATTTCATATCCCTTCCTTCTTTTCATCATAAACAGAAGCAAATCAGGTGTCAGAAAAACCATGTCCACAGCAAGAACAAAGTTATACAGGGCATCGGATTTTTCAAGGCCGCTGCAAATTCCACCAAGAGGCCCGCATTTGTATCGGTCTTCAACGATTTCCACTTTTGTGTTTTCATATTTTCTGAATAGTTCAGGTCCAGTGGTGACAATAAAAATTCTGTCAAAAATTCCTGATATTTTATCCAGCATTATCTCAATTAAGCTTTTGTCGCCTATTTTCAGAAGCGGTTTTATTTTGCCAAGTCGTCGGCTTTTTTCCGCTCTGGCAAGGATAATCGCATTCATCTTACTTTTTCCACTTTGCACGCGCACACCTTAAATTCTGGAATTTTCGCAACCGGGTCAAGTTTGCTATGCGTCAGGATATTGGCGCCAAAATGGAAAGGAATAAAGACAACACCATCGTTGATTGAATCGCTTATTGATGCAAAAAGTTCCAGTGTTCCCCGTCGGGAAGAAATACGGATTCTGTCCCTGTTTCTAATTTTCATTTTTCTCGCATCGGTTCTGCTTATCAGACAGAATGGCTCTCCTGTGATTTCCCGCAACCCTGCTGTTTTTCCGGTCATAGTTCTGGTATGGTACTCAGAAAGGACCCTGCCAGTTGTCAGAACAAGCGGATATTCTTCATCAGGCAGTTCAAACGGCTGCCGATAGTCAATGCATTTCAGTTTGCCCCTTCCGATCGGGAATCTTTCAATATGGAGTGTTGATGTGCCTGGATGGTTTTCATCAGGGCATGGCCACTGAATTTTTTCGCCCTGCAATATTCGTCTTGAAGTGATACCCCCATAAGGGCTAACCGCTTTTGAGATTTCATTCGTAATTTCCCAGGCGTTCTGATAGTTCCAGTGGCAGCCGAATCTGCCCGCAAGATTTTGCACAATCATCCAGTCAGGTTTTGATTCACCGGGCTGAACCACGCATCTGGTAACTTTTTGTACCCGTCTTTCAGTGTTTGTAAATGTTCCATCTTTTTCAAAAGAAGCGCATGCAGGCAGGATCACATCTGCATAAGCAGCGGTTTCTGTGAAGAAGATGTCCTGGACCACAAGAAAATCAAGTTTCTCCAGCGCTTCACGAACATGTGTAATGTCCGGGTCAGAAAGCGCAGGGTTTTCTCCCATGATATAAAGACCCTTAATTTTTCCCCGGTAGGCGTTTTCAAAAATTTCAACTACAGTCAGGCCCTTCTGTACCGGAAGTTCGGGCTCGTTCCACAGGGTCTCAAACTTTTTTATTGTTGCTTCATTTTCGGGTTTTTGGTAACCTGGATAGAATTCAGCGAGGGCGCCCATGTCGCATGCACCCTGGACATTGTTTTGACCCCTTAGCGGTGAAAGCCCTGCACCCGGCTTGCCTATCTGTCCGGTCAGGAGTGCAAGGTTTGACAGAGCCATGACATTATCCGTGCCTGTCGTATGCTGAGTTATGCCCATTGACCAGCAAATCATGCTGGTTCCTGATGTCGCATAAATTCTCGCGACCTCTTTCAATTTTTCAAGGGATAGCCCTGTGATTCTTTCTGCCTCCTTGATGGGAAAGTTATTCATCCATGCGCAGAATTCTTCAAATCCATCTACCCTGTTTCTGATAAAGTCCTGATTGTAAAGCCCTTCATCAAGAATAATTTTTGCAAGGGTGTTGAATACGCAAACATCAGTGCCAATCCGCGGCTGGAGATAAATGGAAGCTATTTCAGCCATCCGTGTTTTTCTTGGGTCAATAACAACCAGACAGGCGCCGCGTTCAACTGCTTTCCTTATCCTGTAGGATGTAACCGGCTGGGTCTCAAAAACATTGGTGCCTGTTATGAGGATACAGTCGGTTATATTTTCTATTTCTTCAAGAGAGTTGCTCATGGCAGCAGAACCGAGTGTCTGGAACAAGCCCGCAATCGTGGAGGCGTGACACAGTCGTGCACAATGGTCAATATTGTTCGTTTTGATTATCTGTCTGAAAAATTTCTGGAAGAGATAATTTTCTTCGTTTGTGCATTTTGCAGAAGCAAGTCCTGCCAGAGCATCCGGCCCATACCTTGCTTTTATCTCTGTGAATTTCTCCCTTATGAAATTCAGTGCCTCATCCCATGTTGTTTCTACAAATCCGGAATTGCCAGATGTTTTTCGTCTGATGAGTGGTTTTTTCAGCCGCCCGGGGTCAGAGACATAATCATACCCGAACCTTCCCTTAACGCACAGCCATCCATGATTAACAGGGCTTTCATCCTGCCCCTGGATTTTTATTATCTGATTGTCTTTTATAAATGTCTTTATTCCGCAGCCAACTCCGCAGTAAGGACAGGTAGTATTTTCAATAGTGCAGTCCCAGGTCCTGCCCTTTCCTTCAGCATTAATTTCTCTGAGGGCTCCGACCGGGCAGACCTGGATACAGTTTCCGCAGAAGATACAGTCACCCTCTTTCAGCGATTCATCAAACCCGGAAACGATTCTCGTATTGAAACCCCTGTATCCGAAACCAATGGCGTCTGCGCCGACTATTTGTTCGCAAACAGAAACACACCTGCCGCAGAGAATGCATTTTTCATAATCCCTGATAATAAAAGGGCTGCCATCCCTGGGATGGACAACCCTTTTTTCGCCTTCATACCGGGTTTTTCTGACACCATATTGGTAGGCATATTTTTCCAAAAGACATTGGCCGCTCTTTTCGCAGGTCATGCAATCTGCCGGATGGTCTGATAGAAGAAGTTCCAGGATGATCTTTCTGGCCTGGATAACCTTCTCTGAATTGGTAATAATTTCTGAACCATTTCTAACTTTTTCTGTACATGCGGTAACCAGACCTTTGTTTTTCAGTTCCACCAGGCATAATCGACAGGCCCCCAGTGGTTTCAATTGCGGGTGGTAACACAGAGTGGGTATTTCAATCCCATTTGCCTGACACGCTTCCAGGATTGTTTGACCTTCAAAAGCAACTATTGTATTATTATCGACCGAAATTTTTAAGTTTGCCATTTTCTTTTAAATATCCAATCCAACTTCTTAAAGGATTAACACACGCCTGACCCAATCCACAGCGAGAACTTTCCCGCATTACCAAACAAAGATTTTCAATCAAATTTAATTCTTTTTTAATAATTTGTTTATTTCTCACAAAATCCTTTTGCAGGACTTCAAGGGTATTTAATTTTTCATAGATTCTTTTAGTGCCAATTCTGCATGGTGCGCAGTAACCACAGGACTCCTCCACAAAGAATTTCATTAATTCCTTCATTTTTCCAAGCAAATTAGAGGTTTTGCCGTAAACCATAATGCCTCCTGTTCCCAGACCTGTCCCGTTTTTAACCAGGGTTACATAGTCATATCTTAGAGAAAATTTTTCAGGAAAGAGCAAAGAACTGGAAGCACTCAATAAGACCGCTTTTACATGAGAAAGGTTTTCAACTTTTCCACATTCATTCAGAATCTGACTTACGGTCATTTTGCCCAGTTCAACCTCATAGACACCTTTCCTTACCAGGTCACCACTCAGGCATACCAACTTCGTCCCATAACTTCCTTCGCAGCCAAAATTTTTGAACCAGGAACTTCCCTGATAGATTATGTGCGGAATAAAAGAAAGGGTTTCTACATTATTTATCAAAGTCGGGTTTTGCCATAGACCTTTTTCCGGGGGGTAAGGAGGTTTCAGCCGGGGAATGGGCCTTTTGCCTTCTAAAAGATTGAAAAGAGCAGTTTCTTCCCCTGTAATATACCTGCCAATACCTTCCAGAATCCTGATTTCAAAGTTATTTCCAGAAGAGAAGATATTCTTGCCCAATAAATTTTTCTTTTTGTATTGAGCCAGGATTTTCTCTAAAATTTTCTTTTCCTTCTGATATTTCTCATTCAGGTATATAAAACCCCGGGATGAACCCAGAGCAATTGAGGCGATAATCATTCCATCTATAATCTTGTAAGGATAATTTTTCAGAAGAAGGCGGTCTTTGAAAGTTCCGGGCTCCCCCTCTTCGGCATTACAGATGATAAATTTTTCTGGTGCGTGGAATTTTTTTACCAGCGACCACTTTAATCCTGTAGGGAATCCAGCTCCTCCCCGACCTGAAAGAGAAGAATCAACCAGTTCCCCAATTATCCGTTCAGAACCCAGGGATAGCGCCTTTTTTAAAACAGAAATGGTAAAATCAAAACCATATGGCCGGGTCAAAATCTTTTTTTCTCTCATTTTTTATACTTACGGAAAAATTTATCGGTAAAAGTAATAAAGCCGAAGATTTCGGACGAAGATTTAGAATATCTTTTTGCAACCTTTTTCAAAACAGTTTTTCTGAGGATTTTAAGTTGGCTTAGATCTTCAGAAAGGGAAAAGCCAGATTTACTTTTCATGTCCACCCCTTTTTCCTTTTAGAATTTCAAGGGCATGCGGTATGACCGGCAAAATAATCTCTGAGCATTCACTAACGGCGTTTACACTTCCTGGCAGATTTATTATCAGTGTTTTTCCTCTGTAGCCGCTTATCCCTCGTGAAAGTATTGAAAACCGGGTATTTCTGAATGTTTGGATGCGCATTGCTTCAGATAACCCGGGGATTTCTTTCTCAATGACATCCCTTGTGGCTTCAGGAGTCACATCCCTCTTGCTTAAGCCGGTGCCACCGGTTGTGAGAACCACATCCAGTTTTTTCCTGTCAGACAATTCCACCAGGGTTTCTGCAATCATTTTTCTGTCGTCCGGCACGACCTTATAGGAGGCGACAGGCCAGCCCACAAGTTTCAATTTCTTTTTGAGGTAATTCCCGCTTTCATCATTCCTCTTGCCGGCTGCGCAACTATCGCTTATCGTTACAATTCCTGCTCGTATCCTTCTCATAGATTTCAACAGTGTCTCCTTTTCTGATTCTCCCGCCTTTTAGAACCCGGGCAAAAATTCCCTCTTTCGGCATAAGGCAGGACCCCACCCTCTTATAAATTTCGCAGTATGTATGACACTTTTTCCCGATTTGCGAAACCTCAAGGATAACCTGTCCGCAGAATATCCTTGTTCCTATTTCAAGATGCGTTAAATCCAGCCCGGCTATGGTGATGTTTTCTGCAAAGTCGCCGGGCTTGAGATTTTCACCGGTTCTCTTGAGGCAGAAATTTTTCTCCTTGATTCTTTCCCATGACAGAATACTCACCTGTCTTTTTTCGTCAAGTCCTGCGTGGACATCTCCAACAATTCCAAAGTTTTCAAGAAAGGTCGCTTCAGAAACAGGTTTCTTTGGTTCACCCTTTCTTTCGCCGATATTTAACGAGTAGACCCTCCCCTTTTCCTTCTCCATTGTTTTTTTCCGCCTGTTTTCTCCACAAGGTGTATCCTGTTTAATTCCATCTGCAATCCGGAGAATTTACACATGTCATAAATTGTAAGAAGCGCCACTGCAACTCCATAAAGCGCCTCCATTTCAAAACCGGTCCGGTCTATGCCGGTAACCTCGCTTCTAACCGTGACGCTTTCACGGTTGATATTGAAGTCAATTTTGCCGCCTGTAATTTTTACAACATGGCAGTGCGGGATTACATGCGGCGTATTTTTGATGGCAAGAAGCCCTGCTATCTCTGCCGTTTTGAGAACATCACCCTTGGGTATGGTACGCTTTTTAATTTTTTCTATCAAGGATTTTGACAGAGAAATCCTGCCTTCTGCTATTGCTTTTCTTGAGGTCGGCTGCTTTGAACCAACATCAATCATTTTTAACCCTTTCTTTATGGGTATAAATGTTAAATCTCTTGCCTCTGGCAAAACCGACTACTGTCATTCCGGCTTTCTCGGCCAGTTCAATTGCAAGAGTTGTAACAGCAGCCCGTGAAATAATTATGGATATTTTTGTCCTGCACACCCTCGCAATAACTTCTGCGGTTATCCTGCCTGAGAGAAGAAATATCATTCCTGTTGTGTCAATATCCTTGAGAATGCACTGGCCAAGTACCTTGTCAACTGCATTATGCCTTGATACATCTTCAAAGAATACAAGTATCTGATTGCAGTCAGCCAGTCCTGCAGAATGCACTCCTCCTGTCTGCCTGAAAACCGAGGAAGAGTTTTCCAGTTCTTCTGCAAGGTGAAAAATTTGCCGTGGCGATATGGTTATCCCGGGTCTTTCTGACAGCGCAAATCGCGAAGTATCTAACCGCAGGTTTTCTGCCACATTTAAACATGGAATTCCTTCTTCTTTAACATCAGCATGACAACGTTTCCCGTTAATTTTTAATGAGATTATGTCAGATTTCTTGTTTATTATTCCGCGGGTGAAGAGTATGCCGGCCGACAGGGCTTCAAGGCAATCACCGCTGCAGATAAATCCTGCATTGCCGCAGCACAGCCCCAGCCGTTTTCCATTGACAAAAATTTCAAAATGTTTTTCGGTAACCACAAGGTCTTCAATTTCTTCTTCCTCTGTTCCTGTGATTCGCCGTATTGCAACTTTCTTCTTCATAACCTGTTTTTTTTAACCTCCCATGGCGCTCATAACAACATCTGAGGTGGTGACTGTTCCAAGTTTATGCCCTGGTGGCTTGTGCAGAACAATATTTTCTAATAACGCAGACAATTCCTTCTCATCTGCTTTCAGATATTTCGCAAGGTCAAAAGACAGGTCATGGTGCAGGCAGAGAATCAATCGTCCACGAGCATCAATCCGTATTCTATTGCACCATCTGCAGAATGGTTTGCTCACGGGGCTTATGATTCCAAATACTGCGCCGGTTCTACAAATTTTAAAGTATTCCGCAGGTCCGGAACCATAAACTCCTCCGGCAGAAGATATCGGTCCGTTGGCATCTTCTATCCGCCTGAGCATTTCTTCCCTGGGCGTGAAATAGTTCTGCCAGTTGTCAATGCCCCTTGTCGGCATTAATTCAATAAACCGGACAATCAGACCTGGAAAGTCACGGGCAAGTTTGACGAAATCTGCCACTTCACCATCGTTGAAACCCCTTATGACAACAGTATTGATTTTCACGGATAGTCCGGATTCCAGCGCTGATTCAATACCTTTCCAGACATCCCGAAACAAATCAGCACCCGTGATGAAATGATATTTTGCGGCATTCAAGGTATCAATGCTTATGTTGATTCTCTTCAGTCCTGCTGCGTATAAATCCCGGGCATGGGTTGATAGAACTGTGCCGTTTGTGGTTACAAGCATGTCCGAAAGAGGCAGGCAGGACAAATCTGCCACAAGGTCAACAAGTTCGTTTCTCAGAAGCGGCTCCCCGCCTGTCAATTTGATTTTTTTTATGCCGGCGCTGATAAAGCATCCTATAAGTTTGCGAATTTCATTGATAGGAAGAATTGCTGAATCAGGCGTGCAAGGTGTCTTCTGTCCTTTACAGTACCAGCAATTCAAATTGCACCGGTCTGTAAGGGAAACCCTTAAAGTGTCTATATGTCTGCCAATGGAATCAAACATTTCTCAGGTCCACAGTCCTGATGCTTCCAGAACTTTTGGTACATGTTTTTCCCATCCAAGGGGCATGATATGAATTCCCTGGCAGAAATCCTTCATTCCTTTTATCAACTCAGCTGCTATCTTTACACTAACACTTACCCGTTCTTCCTTTTTTGCGTCAGCCATCATCTTGATGTACTTCTCCGGAACCCTGACGCCGGCGACCTTTTCGTTCATATACTTTGCCATGCCTGCTGTTTTAAGGAGGACTATGCCGCCAAGGATGGGAACCCTGTATTGTTCAACGCGCTTTGCAAATTTTTCAAATGCAGAAATATCGTAAACCGCCTGGGTCTGAAAAAATTTTGCGCCTGCTTCAATCTTTTTTTCCATCTTGATAATCTGCGGTTCAACAGGTTCAGCGCAAGGACTGACAACAGCCCCAAGAAAAAATTCGGGTTTTCCAATGAGGTCGTTGCCGACCATATCCTTGCCCTGGGCGAGTAATGAGGCGGCTTTCAGCAACGAGACAGAATCAAGGTCAAATACCGGTTTTGCCTGGGGATGGTCTCCAAGTATGGTGTGGTCTCCTGTCAAAACAAGAACGTTCCTTATTCCAAGGACATAAGCCGAGAGCAAGTCGGATTGAAGAGCAAGACGGTTTCTATCCCTGCACGTAATCTGGAAGATCGGCTCAAGGTTCCTTTCAACAAGAAGATGGCACGTTGCAAGCGAACCAAGCCGCATCACTGAACTCTGCAAATCCGTAACATTGAATGCATCAACCTTTCCTCTGAGCATTTCTGCTTCTTTAATGGCCTCTTCTATTTCTGTGCCCTTGGGAGGTCCAATCTCAGAGGTAACCACAAACGCACCTTCTTTTATTTTGCTGGCAAAACTCATCTTCGCCTCCACTCTTTTATTGTTTTCTTTCCTTATTTTTCTATTGCCCAGAATATGTTTTTCTTTGTTTCTGCCGACGGTTCCATGTTCCTGTGATTCCTCGGCTCCAGGATTTTCCGCATATTTTCAAGCATTCCTATTTCTGCCAGTTTGTTGTAAATCAATTCCCAGCCGCACTCTTTTTCAGGGTCAATTTCACACTTCCCGTTCTTTGCGCCGCCGCATGGGCCATTAACCAATTCTTTTGTGCATTTTGTTATCGGGCATATCCCGCCGGTAATTCCAAGGTAGCAACTTCCGCAGTTGCCGCATCTTTCTTCACCGAGCCACAGGCCCTGGGTCCCCCCGATTGATACTGTGTTTGTTGCAGGATAAACCGGTTTGCTGGTGATTTCTGCAACGACCTGCACTCCGATGCCGCAGGACATTACAAGAACCGCAGAAGAATCAGATATGTCTTTCTCTGCCCTTCTCATTCTCCTGTGGACAAGCGCTTTATTACACAGAAAGTCAATATTGAATTTTCCTGTCACTTTCTTTCCTTCTGCGACAAGGAATGATTCCATTTTTGACACCGCTTTAGACCCGCCTGTCTCACAGACCTCCGCGCATCCATTGCAGCCGATCAGAAAGATAACCTGGTGCTTATTGAGCAATCCTCTTAACTCATCTGCGTCCTTCAGTTTGCTTACAAGCATTTTCGTATCTCCTTTTTAATGAATTCAATTGCATCCGGTATTCGTTTTTCTGCCTTAGGGGTGAGCGTCTGGCCCCATTCAGTGCTGTATGGCTCAATGCCAAACAAGAATACTTTCTGCTCCTTTGCCTGGTTCGCGAGGTAAGAAAGCGGATGCATCTGATGGGAAGAAACCGGTGTATCACAGGAGAATGTGAAATCATCAATGAAGTATAATGTTCCTTTTTCGCCACCAAGTCTAATACAGTCAAGAATCACAATCTTTTGAAATTTTTCAAATGCGACAGACAGAATATCTTCGGTTCCCAGAGGGAGAATTTCAACATTTTCAGGCAGATTTTCTTTCTTCAGCGCCTCTGCGAGATGGACTCCAAATCCATCATCCTGCCGCAGTGTGTTGCCTATACCAAGTATCAAGGTTTTCATATGAGGATGCAGTTTTTAACAGTAAGGTTTTTTCTGTCCAGTATATGAACAGCACAGGCAAGGCACGGATCAAAAGAGCGCACGATCCTTAAGACCTCCACAGGATTTTCTTCATTTCTCACCTTTGTACCTATCAACGACTGCTCAAGCGGGCCTGGATTTCCGTTCTCATCTTTCGGAGACATATTCCATGTGGACGGGGATATTATCTGATAATTCTGAATCTTCCTGTTCTTTATTTTAATCCAGTGTCCAACTGCTCCCCTTGCTGCCTCGCTGAATCCTGCTCCAGTTGATTCTTCCGGCAACTGATAGGCAGCGACGTAATCACCTGTTTCCTTGATGGCCTTTGTCCATGAAATAGTTTCTTCAATTAAAAGTTGCGCCTCAATGGCTCTTGAGATATGTCTGCCCATCACAGAAATAAGTTTCTTTGCATCAACCGAAATTTCTTTCATCCTTGATTCAACGAGAGAATAGACCGGCTCAGATTTTCTGGCATAGGCAATGAGCGTTCTTGCCAGCGGTCCAACTTCGTACGCCCTGCCGTTGTATCTTGGCGATTTAATCCATGAATATCCATCCTTTACGCGCTTCGGGCAGGTCTGGCCATCGCCGGGATATGTGGTCTTTCCTTCATACCACGAGGAGTGGACGGATTCAGTGATATTTTTCCCGTTGAGCGGCTCCCACTGGAGTTTTTCATCTGTGATGCCTGAAGGATGAAATCTCTTCCTTTCAAGATAGTCGCCCTTTCCTTCAAGGTCAAAGGCCCCGAAAGCAAGGAATTTCTTGCATCCTGCCCCGATTTCAAGATACTCAGGGTAGAATTTCACAAGAGTTTTTACATCTTCCCAGTAGTCATTCTTTATAAAATCTCTAACTTCAAGCACCCTTCCAAGAAAATTACTGATTCTTCCTGAATCAGGCCTGGTATTAACTCCTCCAGGAACAATCCCGCAACTGTGAGGCATCTTTCCTCCGAAGACCGCAAGCATCTCATGCGCCACGCGTCTCATGTCCAGTGCTTTAAGATAGTTGGAAAGAAGGCGCTGGTTAATCTCCACAGGGAACCTGAAATCACCTTCCTCCCTTGGAATAAACGGCCCTTTCTCCTCCCTTTTTAGAAAATTCAAAACAATTCCGACCTGGGGGTTATCCGTCTTCACATTCGTCACATCCATATAGTCCAGCAGCGCAAGATGATAGAAATGCAGTATGCTGTTATGGATATGGTTTGAGGAATGGATAAGGTTTCTGATGAGCCGCGCATTTTCAGGGATTGAATCCCTGACTCCAAATGCATCGTCAAGACACATAGAAGATGCTGAAGCGTGTGCCTGCGGGCAGACACCGCAAACCCTTTGTGTAATCTGGTTGGCATCTCTGGGGTCCCTGTTTTTCAGGATTGTTTCAAGCCCGCGGAAAAGAAGCCCGGAACTTTTTGCGTCAACCACCACTCCGTTCTCTATGTGCAACTCTACCTTAAGATGCCCTTCAATTCGCGTGATTGGGTCTATTACTATTTTTTTGCTCATGGCGCTCCCTTCTAAAATACAGGAATTTAACCTATCTTTGGAAAATCTTTCAGTTTTTCATAGAATGGACAGGCGCCGTCTGGAAAGTCCGGCTCAACGCAGGCAAGGCATGGCGCGCCGTTTTTTATGCACCAGTTAATGCCGCTGTTCCATTGTCTTGTCGGGCAGTCGGCATATGCAAAATGCCCCTTGCACCCGAGAAGATATAAACAACCTTCTTCACCAAAGGACCTGGCAAATCTGCCGGCATCAAAATCTCCCCTTCTCGGACAGTTGTCGTGAATTACCCCGCCATAGAATTCTTTTGGCCTGTGAAGGTCATCCAGCAGAGGCATCTGTCCGAGAATCAGCGTTGTCACGGTTCCGATAAGCCAGTCAGGATGGGGCGGACATCCAGGGATATTGATGAATGGTTTATCTATATTGAAATCTTTCAAGGACTGCTCAACGCTCTTTATTCCTGTTGGATTCGGGCAAGCACCGGGAATGCCGCCAAAACTGCTGCAATCACCGAGGGCAACAACAGCAAAACAGTTTCTTGCAAGGGATTCAAACCTCTCCACCATAGGAATTTCTCGTCCATTGTCCTCACCTATGGTTCCATAGGTTCCATTTTCTCCAAACGGGAGTGCTCCTTCAACAATCAGGATGTATTTTTCCTTTTCTGCGTCAACCGCTCTCTTCAAAACATTTATCACCTTCTCGCCAGACCCTGCCATTATTGTCGGCTGAAACTGGAAACTCAGGTATTTCCCGGGAACAAGTTCATCCAGAAGAAGATGCTTCACCTTAAATGAACTGGTATTAAGAATTGAAACTGAGCATCCTGTGCAGCCGGCTGCCTGAAACCATATCACCGGGTAGTTTTTCGTCTCCATGTCTTATCCCCCTGTATTTATGGACAACTGCCGCAAGGCAATATCATGCGATTATGTTCACCAGTTATACAAAATAGTTTTTATTTGATTTCAGTTGTCTGCCTGCATTTTTGCTGCTTCAACAACATTTTTAAGAAGCATTGCAGTGGTTACAGGCCCAACTCCGCCTGGAACAGGCGTGATCCACGCAGCGCGCTCCTTTGCAGCGTCAAATTCAACATCACCGACAATCCTGTCACCGACCCGGTTAATGCCGACATCAATTACGATGGCGCCTTCTTTAATCCACGAGCCAGGAATAAGATTTGCCTTACCGACAGCAACGACAAGAATCTCTGCTCTCCTTACATGTTCCTCAAGATGGCCGGCTTTGCTCGTGCCGATGTGGCAGATTGAGATTGTGGCAAACTTATCAACAAGGAAAAGCCCGACCGGCTTTCCGACTATTTCACTGTGGCCGACCATGACAACTTCCTTGCCGTAGAGTTCCACGCCGGTATATTCAATAAGTGTTTTGACAGCAAGTGCAGTGCAGGGAGCAAGTCGCGCGCGCCCATACACTATCCATCCCATATTTGCCGGGTTCATTCCTTCAACATCTTTAACAGGATTAATGAGGGACTGAATTTTGCGCGTATCAAACCCCTCAGGCAGCGGCATCTGAATGATAATGCCTGTCACGGTTTTGTCCTCGTTCAACTGGATGAGTTGTTTAATGAGATGGTGCTCTGAGATGTCTGACTGCAGCGTGTTCACCTGGTGTTCAATTCCAAGCGCGGTGCAATTTTTCTTTTGCGCATTAAGATAAACCTGTGAGGACGGATTTTCTCCAACCTGAAGCGCCACAAGTTTCGGAGTCATTCCGCGCGCTTTCAGTAGCGCGAGGTCTTCTTTTACTGTCTGCTTGATTTTTTCTGCGACTTCTTTGCCAGCGAGTAGATTAGCCGCCATTTCGTGCCTCCATAAATTTGCGCTCCACCCCTCCTGTGACTTCCTGGAGTCGCCTGGTGAGGGATGAACATGTTTCTTCCATTTCCTTCTGGATTTCTGTAGCAATCTGTGCATCTCTCATCTGGTGAAGATTTACGATAATATTGATGCGGCATGAATATACTGTCCCGAGCGCCAGCGCCGCTGATACGCCCACGTCACTGGCCAGGTGCGGATTTCCAATTTCAAGCAGTATTTCATTCCATTCTGCGATACTCTGGCAGGCCTTCATAATGTCAAGATGGAGGGAAATATTTTCTTTGATAACTTCCTGCAGTACTTCTGCCTGGGCGGGATCCTTTTTTGCAAGGCGCGAAATTTCCCTGAATTTATCATACAGGGTGCTGTCCTTTTCAATCATGGCGCTTAGATTTGCGCGAAGCTTGCCTGCCTGGATAAGGATTTCAGAGCAGCGTTCTCTCGCGGCTTCGTCTATTCTTTTCCCATCAACCGTGAAGTTGCAAACCATCTCAATGAGGCAGGCGGCAAGCGTTGCAGAAAGCGCACCAGCACTGCCTCCTCCAGGGCACGGAAACTTTCCAGCGAGGCGCTGAAAATACGATGCGAGAGATTCGTCAAGGTAATGGTATTCCATGTTGTATCAATTTTAGTGATTGACTGGATTTTGTCAAATATTTGTAAGAGTTGAGTATATAGGTAACACTTTATCTGCCGATGTCTGTGACAAGAAGGCCATAGGAGTTAAATAACCTAATGACTGGTGTGGACGCTTAAA